>PVMK01188326.1_pt1 | contig 20456 bp, 17 predicted proteins | sample 1853481 | NCBI WGS metagenome assembly PVMK01 (sample SAMN08533507, study PRJNA380276) | Marine sediment metagenome, whole genome shotgun sequencing project. | reverse complement strand
GTTCACAGTCGCTTTGCATTGGAAGTAGACCTGCGCGACGGCACAGTGGTGCGGGTCGGGGATCAGCAGGGTGTGGGACGGATGGTGACGGATAAATGGGGTCAGAGTAAAATTATGCTCGATTATTGCCGGGCTTGTACGCTAAGACAGTAATTTTACTCTGACCCCATTAATCCGTCACCACCCGTCCCACACCCTGCTGATCCCCGACCCGCACCACTGTGCCGTCGCGCAGGTCTACTTCCAATGCAAAGCGACTGTGAACGTAGTGGCCGTTCGCGCCTATCAAATTACCGACCACCTGCCTTAAGAATTGGTGTCAGACACCAAAAATAATCAGCCATATTAAGCTCCATATATAGGGAGCACTGCTATGGCCTTGCCCGACCCCAACTCTCTCGCAGCCGATAGTTCCAGAACAGCCGCAACTGCTTCGCGGCACTAAACAGTCGGGGTGAATTTTTTATAAGCCTTTTTGCGCTGCGCTTGAAGTGCACTTGGCTGACATAGATTAAGCCACGCAGTGAGCTCGCCGAAAAATAATCATGCAATGTTAGCGATTTATCAGACCAATGAGTCTTATAGTTTTCGTCGCCGGCGGTAAAATCAAAAACTTCTATGCCATTATCCATGCACCACTCAAATACATGTCGCAGTAAAAGATTACCCGGGGAGTATCGACTTAGCTCATCCCTTTCGTAGGCTGGAAGGAGGTAGTAATAGCGGTTCTGGTATACAAGCCCCCATGCGGTTGCAGCCAGTCGTTCGCCTACGTACAGGCCGCAAAGATGAGTAAAGCCATTGGCTAAAGTATTTGTTGTCAGTCGCCTGACGAATCGGTCGTACCCGTAGGATGACAGCGGGTCTCGCGCGCCAACGATTTTGTAACTCGCGCTTTTTTGACGAATTAGAGTATCGAGCATCTCCTGCATATCACTTTCTGTTTGTGCAACCTTAAAGTGAACACGACCAATCTCTGCCAGTCGCCGCTCACAGCGCTGTTCTTTTTTGCGCCAGCTACGACTCCGTTTCCCGTTAACAAATTCAGTCAGTGAGCAGTTAAGCATCGCGGAGTGAGCACTACAGGGATGAGGTTTGCTGCCGCGGAAAAGAAACGGGTTCTCGACGCCGTTTAACATTGCAGGCTGCCGTTCCAGTGCTATGGCATCAATATCATGAAATGCTGCACAGATGCTCTTCCACAGCATCTTGAAGTCTTTGTTGCTGAGTTGGTCGAAGACGGCATTGGAAAATAATGCTGTCTGATAGTCGGCAAACTCGCCGCCCAGCCAGATCAGGCATTTTGTTCGGCCTATAGTTTGTATCCCAAGCGGGAGGATTAGCAGCGCTTCCCCCTGATGAGTTTCCAGCACGACCGGGCAGGCTTGTATGTTCTCTCCCTCTTTGGTCGTCCTTAACCAATTGTCGATCCAGTGGTAGTTCTGGAATGCGTAGCTTACCCCCTCAGACTCGAGTTTCTGCCAGGTGTCTTTTAGAGGCCAAAGAGCTTGGTAGAATCTCAAGAGAAATTTTTCATCGGGCCCTTTGTCAGAAATGAACTCATGCGTGAGCCAGTTAAGCGGGCTAAGGTTGATGTTCAGGAGAGCATTGGGGGGTAAAAAGCGAGACGGTGCCGGCAGACTGTCTGAAATTTCTGAATATAGCTGCACCAGTTGTGATCCGTCGGTTCCTCCTGCTTCTATATCAAATGCAAATGCCGTTTGTTTGGAGTACGTCAATTCGCCTAAATTATGTTGTCTGGAGTGCTTCATGATTATGTTGTCTGAAGTGCTTCATGAGCCTGCGCGGACGGGCGGGTTCTTAATGTCATGGAGGTTATTGAAAACTCTATCGTTTGGCTGTTTTTGCATTACTTTTTGTGGAGATGAGCCTGCTCAAAAAGAACTCACACTTGCATCCCCAACGCCTTGTGCCACTCTAACGTAACGATAAGAAAAGTTGCGGCGGCCAATTAGGGCAATAGATTTTTTGTCTTAATTTATAGGCAGTTAGTCGTATCCGTAATCTGGGTTCTGGGGCAACTGGTTGAACATAATTGGGTGATAGCCGAACGTCTGCTTCGCGCCGCTGTGAGCCGTTTTTTGCTACGTGAATATAAATACATTAATTAAGATGGTTAAAGCTGAGAACAATGAGGCGAAACGTGGCGCTGCAATGGCCTTATCAATCAGGGTGGCATCGGCCGGCATTGCCTTTGTTTCACAGATTGTTCTTGCTCGCTGGCTGGGTGCATATGAGTTTGGCATCTATACCTATGTATGGGTTTGGGTGAACATCATTGGCACGCTTTGCGCCGCTGGTTTTGCAACCACAGTAATCAGATTTCTGTCGGAGTACAGAGAAAGCCATCAGCCAGATTTGGCGCGAGGGTTTTTGCATACTGGCAGACTATTTTCCGTGTTAGCAGCTGTCGTGTGTATGACGATTGGCTACACCACCCTTTCATTGTGGCCGCACCTCATTAGCGACTACTACTTGGTGCCGGCAGCACTGGCACTGCTGTGTCTGCCGGCCTTCGCACTTACGGATTTTCAGGATGGCATTGGCCGGGCGAAAGGCTGGATAGATCTGGCACTGGTACCGCCCTACATTCTCAGGCCCCTATTGCTGTTTGCGTTCATTGGCCTTGCCCTGACAAGCGGCAAAGAGAGTACAGCGGTAACCGCTATTAGCGCCGCGATCGGAGCGACCTGGGTTACCGCGTTTACGCAGTATTGCCTGCAAAAGCGGCGTATGCATACCCGCCTTCCCGCGGGCCCTCGAAAATTCAGGCTGGGGTTTTGGTTGAAAGTATCGCTGCCGGTAATTGCACTGGAAAGCTTCGGCTTGTTGATGATGCAACTCGATATTCTATTGCTGGATCTGTATGTCGAGCCACAGCAGATCGCTATCTACTTCGCAGCAGCCCGCACAATCTCGCTGGTTAACTTTCTGCATTTCTCTATTCAGGCGGTTGCACTACCGCGTTTCGCGACCATGTATGCAAATCGTGATGAGGCAGGACAGCGAAACTTTCTTAACCAATGCAGGAAATGGATGTTCAGTTTGTCATTAGTGGGCACACTGGCACTTCTGTTTTTGGGTAAAACCATACTGTCACTATTTGGTCCGGAATTTGTAGCGGGTTATCCTGTCATGGTAGTGCTGTCGATAGGCCTGTTGATACGGGCCCTGGCCGGGCCACTGCAGGGTTTGCTGGTAGTGACCGGCCGTCAGAATGTGGCAGCCTTTGCGCTTGCAGTAACGGTGGTGATCAACATTACCCTGAACATCCTGCTGATTCCGAAGTACGGTCTGATGGGTGCTGCGATCGCCACATCAATAGCATTCGGTGTCGAATCCCTGTTGTTTCTGGTAGCAAATCATCGTGTCGCAAGACCCGGTGAAGGTTTGCCGGGTAATGGGCAAGTAGCATGATAAATGCTCCTCAACCAACCGTGGCAGGCCTGGTCTCCGGCGGTGTGGACAGATGGTTGGCTCTGTATGAACGCTCGGTTGAGCAACCGGTTGTGCAGCATCCTTGTTGGCTGCAGGCAATGTTTACGGAATTGGGGGATGCGGCCAGCGGGTTTGCGCAGGTATGTTCCAGCGAAGATATTGCTGACAGGGAAACGCTGATATCTCTTGCCGCTTTGCAGAGGCAGCATCTGCTGCAGGGATATTTATGGCCCGTGGCCGTCACCTGGGATAGCGGGTTTTTGTTCTCCGGCATGCCATTGCTCGACGCGAAAAAACCGCAAGATGCGCTGGCAGGTTTGTTGACCGCAGCTGCAGACCGGTATGGAGTCCGCGCTGTATTATTTCGTAAGGTGCCACTGGATGGCCCGTTTTTTGTTGCAGCGAAAAAGCTGGAAAGTGCGGGCTGTTGCGCGCTTCAAGTCTTCGATCGGCACGAACGGGCGGTGCTGAAATGCGAAACCAGTTTTGATAACTGGTTTAACACAAATTTTTCTAAGAAGCGCCGCAAGGAATTCCAGCGCATGCAGAGCAGGCTGGCAGAGCTGGGTGATTTGCGAATCGAAGAATGGCAGTCAGGTGTGGCCGTTAACCCATGGATAGAGGGGTTTCTAAAGTTGGAAGCTGCTGGCTGGAAAGGCGCCCAGGGTACCGGCACAGCGATTGCGTGCGATCCAAACCAGGAACAGTTCTTTCGTCGGGCGTTAGCCTCACTGGCAACACAGGGTTTGCTGCGTTTTTGGCGAATTGATCTGGACGGAGAGCCCATAGCGATGCTGTTTGCCTTGCAAGGGGGGCAGCGTGTGATTCTGGGCAAGATGGCTTACCAGCAGGATCTGGCACGCTATTCGCCTGGAGTCATGATAATTCTGGAAGCCACCAGGACACTGCTGCAGGATTCAAGCATCGACTTTGTCGACTCCGCTGCCGATCCGGATCATCCGATGATCGATAACATCTGGCGCGATCGAATGGCCGTGGGAGATATGCTGATCAGCATTCCGGGTAGCAGTCGATGGTTATTCCCGATGATGATTGCGGCTGAATCGGGACGCCGCTATTTGAGGAATCTGGCCAAACGGGCCTACTACCTGATTGCAAGAAGGAAAAAATAAAAATGAGCCTAATCGATCTTGATCCCGACGAAGTCGCAGCAAAGCTACATAAACAGCCGTTTCTGCTGCACCATAAGCTGGTCGGTAGCCCGTACTTTGAATTACCACAGCTGGTGAATCTGGCGCAGCAGCTGCCGCGCGGCCAGGTCGAGTTTAATCATGGCGAACTGAAGCCGGGTCAGACGGCAGAAACAACACCCAGGCTGGATAAGGATCCGATTGAAGTAATCCGTGATATTGAGGATCAAAAAGCATGGATGGTGCTAAAAAGGGTTGATCTGATTCCGGAGTACCGGGAAATCCTGCGTAACTTTCTGGAAGCGATGTTTGCTAAGTCTGGTTGCAAAGATCAGCGGTACACAGATCTGGAAGGCTTCATATTTATTGCCTCTGCCAATTCGACGACACCCTATCATGCGGATGCGGAAGAAAACGTTCTCGTACATGTTCGGGGCGAAAAGTATTTCCATATCTGGGACAACTCAGAACGGGAGTTCCTAAGTGAAGAAGAACTGGAAATATCGCCGTCTACATACCGGAATAAGCCATACAGCGAATCTTTTGAGACCGCGGCACATGTTTACAAGCTGGAGCCAGGTATGGGTTTGCATGTGCCCTATATGAGCCCGCATTGGGTTCACACCGGAGAGGGAGTTGCCATATCGATGGGGATGACGTGGAAAACGCCTGAAGTTTTACGAATGAATAAAATTCGTTTAATGAATGGAACACTACGGCGCTTTGGTTGGCCGCAGCGCCCCCCTGGCCTTTCTCCTGTAAAAGACAAAGCCAAGGTCATCGCGCATGATTTAGCCCGGGCGCTGATTGACCCATTGCGCAAGACCGAGTCTGCCAAACGGCTAATCAGACGAGTGGTGTATGGGGAAAACGCGAACTACTATTATTAAGCTTGTGAAGTCTTAAGTGTCTGACCCTATTTATTCCTTACTCATCCGCAACAACCCGTCCCACACCCTGCTGATCCCCGACCCGCACCACTGTGCCGTCGCGCAGGTCTACTTCCAATGCAAAGCGACTGTGAACGTAGTTGCCGTTCGCGCCTATCAAATTACCGACCACCTGCCTGGCCGCCACATCGATAATTTCGCCGGTTTCCGGATACAGGTACTTGCCGTCATAACTCGACATGATCCAGCCAGGCTGACCCACGATACCGGTTTCTCCGTACAGGTAATTGCCTTCCGCATCCTGCTCGCGGCCATCGTGGGTGTCGATGTACTGCTTCCATACCGGCGGTGACTCGGGCACACCGCTGACATCGAACACATGTACGCCCGATTTCATCTGATCAACCACCCAGACTTCTGTTTCGTCGGCCGTCAGTGAAATGCCGTGACTGACATCGGCCTTGTGTCCCGGTTCAGCATTTTTGGTGGCAGGCGCCCGCGCCGTGTACAGGACTTTGCCACTGGCGACATCGCCCACCTGAAAGCCGATCAGGTTGTTGACGTTGGCAAATACCAGGCTGCCCTTACCGTTGATAGTGATAGGCCGGATATGTGCCGCGAACGGCCCGACCTTTTGCAGCACCTCGCCCGTGCGGGTGTCAGCAATGTGGATAAACGGTTCGAAATTCGTATTCCCGAAGCCGCCGAAGGCCGTCATAAAAACCCGTGCGCCATCCAGCGTTACCACCGTGTTATGTGTGTAACGTGCAACCGCGATACGTTGCGCTGGCTGCTCCGCACCGCTGCTGCCATCTATTTGATAGAAAAACGGCGTGGTGGCCAGTTCGCCGGACGGCATGAACAGTTTGCTGCCGTCGGGTGTCACCGCGCCACGATCCACGGACGAGGCATACGCACGATTCCAGAGCACCTCATCGGTTGCCATATCGAGTGCCAGCACATAGCCCGACAGCTCGCCGCCGGGCCGCAAATCCTTGTAACGGCCGTAGTGAGAAATGTAGAGCGTTTGGGTGGCGGCACTGGCCGTGATGCCGCGTATATGCATGACGGGCGTTGTGCCGGTTGGCGCGTCCAGCGGAATGACTTTGACTAACGCATGCCCATTATCAATATCGAATACTTCGATGGAGGGCGCCAGAGTGCGAAAACCAGTCCGATCCCTGGTCGCACGCGCAACGTAGAGCAAATGCTGCTCCGCCGCCAGCACCGCATCTGCGGCCAGCATGACCAGCGCGAAAAAAACAGCTTGGTGCAATGGTTTGAAAAAGCTCAGCATGAGTGTACCCGGCCGGTCCTGTGTGAGGTGACAAGACCTTTCTCGCACAAATCCGGGCCACTGCCAAGGCGGATAATAAATGGGGTCAGAGTAAAAACCTGATCTTACTCTGACCCCATTTATTACATAATATTGCAAGGCGGTCACACATGCAGACCCATGTGGCCTTCGCTGCCAAAGGACGATGCTGCTATGCAGCTTAGGAGTAGCTGTCGCTCAATGTTATAAAGGATCATGAATAGTCAGTTATATCTTGCAAATGTTGCCGAAATATGGGGTTCGTATGTCTACCATTCTGAATAATTGGAAACTGTTTTTGCTGTGTGCAATCGCGTTGTTTGCGTCTGGTTGTTTTCTCGATGATGACGACGACCCAGCAGCGCCGGTGGAAACCGGTTTGCAAACGATGCAATCGGGCGGCGTGGAGCGCGAGTACTATGTGCAGTTACCCACCGATTACGACGACGGTACCGGCGTCCAGGCGACGGCCATCGGTGACGACACGCGCAAACCCTTGTTGATCGCCTATCACGGTTACACCGGCTCTTACCAAAACTGGTTGGGTGAAACCGCTTTTTACGATTTGGCCGATGTGGTGGGCGACGACGCCATTATCGTGGCGCCAAACGGGTTGCCCAATGCGAGCTGGCCAGCGGGTCTGGGGTGGCGAAAAAGATATCACCTTTTTTGGTGATATGTTGGCTGAACTCGACCTGCGCGGACTGCAATACAATCCAAATAAGATTTTTGTAGCCGGGCACAGTAATGGAGCCGGATTTGCTCACGATCTCGGCTGCACCCGGGGCGATGTCATACGCGGCATTGTGACGGCGGCCGGCGCACTCACAAGAACTGAATGTGTGGGTTCGATCGCGGTGCTGATTATGCACGGGAGCAATGACCCTCTCACTGCCGGTAGTCTCGCCGCGGGCGCACTGAATTACTGGATTCTCTATAACGCCTGGGATGTCGATGCCTTTGTTCCCGCTGAAGTAGGGCCGTGCGACGATTATTCCTTTCCCGGTGAGCATAATTCCGACTACCCGGTGCTGTGGTGCGAGCATCTTGAGGGTCACGACTGGCCCAGTTTCGGCAGTGAAACTGCCTGGGACTTCCTGAGTGGTCTGGAGGAGGTCGTGCCAACGTCGGATTTCCCGGACGGTGGTGGTAGCGTACGGGCGACGCCGCCCAGTGACGCCTTTCTGACTTTCCAGATTGAGGTGCCTGCCGCGATGAACCGGCCCGTGCGCGGTGTGGCGACATTGCGACCCCTGAGCTGGATTGATACGCCGACCTGCTCGGCGCCCGATATCGTCCTCGGTTTTTTTGCGGTTGATGGCTTCCTTGTTCCGGGGCAGGTATCTGAACCGATCACTATGCCGGTGACCTATCTGGATTTCTCCGGCACTTTGCAGTTTCCGTCAGAGGTTGCGTTGAGTCTCACGGTTTATGTGGAAGGAGGCAGTCAAGGCTCCATTCCGACCCCTGGTGTGGATCATGACGTGTCCACCCAGCTGTCGCTGGTCTCCAAAGAAACGGACGTGGTGGTGAGCGACGTGTTAACGCTCCTGCCGATTCCGGATTTGTGCGGCGGTGGCGGTGGATAATTAAAAGGGCGGAACCGGTGACTGACCATAAAGGAGCCTGATTCAAGGCCGTTTGACTGGTGCCCGGCACCCCGATGGTGCTAACTTTAATGCTGCTTTTTCAATAAATGGGGTCAGAGTAAAAACCCCTGACCCCATTTATTGTTGCGTTAGCTGACAATCAGGCGTGGTGTGCAGAGACCGCTTTCAGAACCTCGCCGGTGAGGTCTTGCGATGCGAACTCAGAGACATCACCCAGGCTTAGCATCCCAACCATCCGCTGGTTTTCGTCGATTACCGGCAGACGCCGAATCTTCCGTTCTTCCATTAAATGAACCGCGTTGGACAGTTCGTCGCTGGTATGGCAATAGACGATGCCTTCACTCATGACGTCGCGAACTTTCATGTCACTCAACGACCGATTGCTGGCGACACCGCGGCAGGTGATATCACGGTCGGTGATCATTCCGATCAGGCGGTCGTTTTCCCCGACCGGCACTGCGCCGATGTCGGCATCTCTCATCATCTGAGCGGCGTACAGTAACGGTTCGTCGGGTTCAATCCACTCAGCACCTTGGTGCATAGTTTGGTATACCGTAGTCATTTTCTTCTCCCTTGTTGTTGTTTATTTCCTGAGAAGTGCCACCGGTCAACGATACTCCTGTACAGCGCAGCATTACTACTAGCTGCCCTATAAAGGGTGTCTGACATTCAATGACGAGCGTCAGACACCAGAATTTATCCTTAAAAAATTTTAGTTGTTTTGATAGGCCGATTATTTTTTGCGGCCTTAAAGCTTTAAAAGAGATGTTAGCAATGCCAGCCATCGCCGTCTTGCAGCAAATCTGATGCAAAGCGCAGGAAACTCATTGCCGACAAATCAAAGCCAGAGAATAACGCCCAACGACAAACCAACCACGATGCCGCCAACCGTATAGATGGCCAGGTGATACCAGCGAGGATTATTTAGAATTTGCTGAGGAGGCACTAATGGATCTCTATTCGGTTTTGCATTTCGCACATGGGGTCTGTGCGGTCTTGTCAGACCCCGATTCTATAATGCTATTTTCCGGGTGCCAGCCGTAGCACACTGTGCTCGCGGTCACTGCTTATATAGAGTGTTCCGTTGCTGTCAGCGACCACGCCGGTGGGTACGTACACCGGTCCCGGTGCGGCGGGCACCACGGCGTTAATCGGCAGTTTGTCGGCCAGCACGGTGGTGGCGCCGGTGGCAGGATCAATTTGCGTAAGCTGTTGCGCGCCGGCTTCGACCACCACCAGCTGTCCGCCCGCTATCAGTGTCAGCCCTTCGGGTTGATTTAAGCCCGCTGCGATAATTGTTTTGGCGCCGCTGGTTATATCGATGCGTGCGACAGTGCCGGCAGTCGCCTCGGTGACATACACACTGGCGTCATCTGCCCAGACGATGTCCACCGGCCCGTCCAGTCCGGAGGCAACGATGTCGCGCGCCTTGCGGTCGTCCTGTTTCAGCTGCACAAGTTGGCCGCTGCCGAACTCGGCCACCAGCGGATCGCCGTTGGCGCGCAGGACCAGCCCGTAGGGCGTATCGAGGCCACGCCACTTCTGAATTTTCTCGCCGGTCGCACGATCGAGCATGTAAACACGTGACTTGCTGACATCACTGAGCACAATGACCGCGTCGTTTACCGCCACATCGCTGGCGCTGCTGGGGTCCATAAAATCGGCAAGGTCAGCCGTGGCCCAGACCCGGCCGGTGCCCGTATCAACCCAGCGGAATGCATAGTCATCGGCGACCAGCAGTGTTTCATGGCCGTCGACAGTGGTCAGTGCCAGTCCGCCCGGTATTCCCAGGTTGCCGGGTACAACGATGTTCTGTGCGCCCGTGTCCGGATTCACCAGGACGATGCGGCCGGCCGCTGGCTGGCTTATATAGATGCCGTCCGCATTGATCGCAAGATTATCGAGCGGCGGTTCGAGTGTCGTTATAAGTGTCGCTGCACCCGTGTCGGCATCGAAGCGCAACAACTCACCCGTGTTCCAGCCGACGGCATAGATCTGTCCATCCGCATCGAGCTCAACCGCCGACAGCGTGTCCTGGCCGGTGGCGACGGCCGTCAGTTCGCCGGTTGCAAGATCAATACGTGTGAGTGTGCCGATACCGGCCAGCGGTCCGTAGAGCTGATCATCGGCCGTGATGTCGAAACTGTTCAGGTGGCCGATGCCTTTGGCAACCAGTCGCGGCGGCTGCTCGCCGCTGACATCAACTTCCAGAAATCTATCGATACCGATCTGGGCAACAAACAGCCGGCCGTCGTCCGTAAATCCCACCGGATTAATGAGCGGCAGCTTTGCTGCCATCACAAAAGGCTCGCCGTCGTTGTAGCGGGCACGTAACTCGGCACTGGGCAGGGCGCTCCACACCATAAGACCGTCAGGGCCGAAGGCGATATCGTCGGATTCGCCGTGCGGTGCGCCGACGGCAACGCTGACGTCACCGGTACTGACATCAACACGGTAAATTGTTTGCGCGTACACGCTGCACACGTATAAATAGCCGTCCGGGCCGAAGGTGATTCCCTTGGCCCCGTGCAAGGGACCGCCTGCAACCAGTGTTTCAACCTGATAGCCATTGCTTGCTGAAGTGGCGTGCGTACCGGAGCAGGCGGCGGCCAGGCTTGCCAGTGCAAGCAGCGCGTACAATATTAGTGCATGGCGATTCGTAGGGGACATGGGGTGAGTGTAGCAGTTGCGCTGCAGACTAACGGTGTCAACCGGACGTTGTAACTTGTTTGGTTGTTTGGTGTCTGACACCAATCGAACTAAATCAACTTCACATCCGACAACACTTCCACAATCGCCGGGCCGCTATAGCCCAGCGATTGTTGAATTACATTCCCTAAACCGTCGGCTTAATGTTGGCGTTCAGGCGCAACAGATTCATCGGGTCATACTGGTTCTTCAGTTCAACCAGCCGGGCGTAGTTGTTGCTCCAGTTCTGAATGACACGCGCATCGCCATCGTCACTGAACATGTTGTTGATGTACACCCCGTCGGTGTAGGGCACCAGTTTTTCCCAGTATTTGCGGACACCGGCAATATAATCGCCTTGCTGGTCCGAGCGTTTCGGCCAGGACGCAGACATGATCATTTGCACTTCGGCATTCCGGTTGGGATAGGCCGTCGCATCCATGTCCAGTGCGTTAATCGCACCACCCACCTGGGTGAAATTGATGGTGGTCTGCACCGGCCAGGATTCCTTCGTCACGTCGACCAGCAAATCGATCATATCGGGCTTGATCTCCGTCAGCATCCCGGCTTTCTGGTAGTACTGGTGGCCCCACGGCACATTGCGGTCGATGCGTGACTGGATATCGAGGTATTTGCCCACCTTGATGTCGTCCAGTACCGGCTTGCCGATGGCGCGGATCGGCGCGAGTACCTTTTCGCCCTCGGCAGGATCGCCCGCATAGAAGGCAGACAAGTTGATGAAGCCTTTGCCGCCCGGCATGAGGATCGAGTTGCAGCTCAGCTCCAGTTCCCGCGGCACGGTTTGAATCAGCTCCGCATACGCGTTCAATATATCGCCGGCTGCGGAAATCGGGTACATGATAGAGCCCGCCAGAAAGTCGGTGCCCACGTCGTAGCACTGGTACTCGAACTTCGTCGCCACGCCGAAGTTGCCGCCACCGCCACGCAGCCCCCAGAACAGGTCCGTATTTTCGTTCGCCGTGGCCCGCTGGAACTCGCCATCGGGCGTCACGAGTTCGATAGCGGTAACGTTATCGCAGGTCAGGCCATGAACGCGGCTCAACTTGCCGAACCCGCCGCCCAGCGTCAGCCCCGCTGCACCGGTATGGGTAACCACGCCGGCCGGGGTGGCCAGACCATACGGCTGGGTCGCCCGGTCGACTGCACCGAGCAGCACGCCAGGTTGCGCCGTTGCCCGTCGATTAATGGGGTCGCAGGTGGCTTTGGTCATCAGCGAACAATCGATCGCGATGCCACCCTCGCACATGCCCTTGCCCGCAACGTTGTGACCGCCACCCCTGATAGACGTGAGCGCGCGGTAGTCGCGCGCAATGTTAATGGTGTTTTGGATGTCGCTTACATTGGCAACCTGCACAATCACGGCCGGTTTGTGATCGATCATGCCGTTCCAGACTTTACGCGCACTGTCGTAGCCGTCGGTGGTTGGCAGCAATAGCCGGCCCCCAAGGGCCGACTGCAGTTCTTTAAGTACCGCTTTTTCCAGTCCCTTCGTGCTGCCGTCCAGCGTCACGACATCGATGTCGCTGAGCACAGCCGAACCAACGGGTTGATCGTCCCCGAGAAAATGTTCGTTGCCAAAAGTGCGGCCAGGTAATGCTGCCGCTACGGCGGTAGCCAGTGAAGATTTAACAAAGCTTCGTCTCTGCATGTCGTACGCTCCCCAGTAAATGTTTGCCCGGGCAATTGAGTACCTGCAGCCATCCCTGCCGCGTGCCGGCCAATGATTTTACGAACTACTGAATATGTACCGGATGGTGCAGGCACGCTGTACGCACAAGTACGTATTCAAAGGGGCTGACACCTTTATTGCCCCTATTCGATCTCCCTATAAGTAAACTGTCCCTGAATTTCTGAGTTTCCGGGGTGATAAGTTATATAGTAATCATCGGCAGCTTTAGTTCGCTAGCACAGGGGGCGCGCAATGAGACAAAGTGCCAAACGTATCGCCAGTTTTATTCAGGCCCACCTCCATCTCCGGGTGTTTCTGCCGCTGCTGACAGTCGCGCTGGCGACTACCTGGTTCGGGTTGTTTTACTCCGTGGAAAAATTCAGCCACATGACCGGCGGGCTGGCGTTCATGGATATGCAGCCGACGCTGACCCCAACAAAAATATTTGCTCAGATTCCGACCTATACGCCGGATACTGTCGCCTACTACATAGTCTGGTCACTGTTCGACTATCTGTGGCCGTTTGTCACCTTTACCACCATGCTGTTTATTTGTGCCTGGTTGCTGAAGTTTCTGAGTGACAAGTGGCAGCAGCGCTTTTGGCTGCTGGTGGCGTCCGCCTACATCACCGTCATTTTTGACTGGCTGGAGAACGTGGGGTTTATCGCGCTGGTGCTGGGGTTACCAGCCGAACCCCTGTGGATGGCACAGGTGACCCTGGCCCTGCACGCGGGCAAGCTGACATTCAACATGATTTTTAATGTCGGCACGTGGGTACTGTTGGGTGCGGTCATTGTAAAAAGGGTCCGGACTAAAAGTTCGGTACTCGGACAGTAAACAGACCATTCCCGCATGACGGGTAAAGCAGCCCATCGATGCTGCCGCGACCCTTCAGTCACCCCTGTTCGCTTTTTAACTGCTGTTGGCGGATGGTTTGGAGAACGCGCCAGGGGGTCATCGGGATTTCCGGCACCATTCGGCCAATTGCATCCGCGACGGCGCTGGCGATGGCAGACATACTAACCACTATGGGGCCTTCACCGACTTCCTTGGCGCCGAATGGGCCGTATGGGTCGATGGTTTCAACAATGATGTAATCAACTTCGGGCATTTCATAGGCACGTGGCAGTTTGTATTCCAGCCGCGAGGCGTTGAGCACGAGTCCGTCCTCGACGAGGCATTCTTCGTAAAGCACCTGACCCATTCCTGAAAACACCTGGCCGTCGATTTGGCCCTCTACCGCCAGTGGATTTATCGCGCGACCGATATCATGTGCGGCTGTCACTCTGATCAATGTGACCGTCCCGGTTTTCGCATCCACTTCAACTTCGGCAATTTGTGCACCGAAAGAAAATGCCATTGCTCCAAAAGCCAGGGGTGAATTAAAAAACCCACGACCCATGACAAAGCGTCCTTCGGCGCTATGTAAACTTTTGCTCGCGACTTTTTTAAAGGTCATAGATTTGTCTTTGGCGTCAGCCACGCTTGCTGTACCGTCATGAAAAACAATCTGCTCGGGTTCAGCGTTCAGTTCTCGTGCTGCAATCACCGCGAGTTGTGTGCGGGCATCTTCGGCTGCCAATTTGACGGCATTACCCGTCATGAAGGTGCCACGTTGGGAAAACGCACCCCAGTCAAACGGTGTGATATCGGAGTCACCCTGCACCACGCGTATATCTTCCGGCACCGTGCCCAGTACTTCCGCCGTAATCATGCACATCACGGTGTGCGAACCCTGGCCCATGTCCGGAATGCCGGTGTATAAGGTTACGATACCGTCGTCGGCCACTTTGACCATCGCAGCCGAGGTGTCGTTGCTGGCAGCTTTGGAGCCAGAGGCTTGTGCGCCCAGTCCTATCCCAATCCCGCGATACTTGCCGTCCTCGGGCGGCAGCTGGCCAAATTTTTCGTGCCAGCCGGAGCGTTTGGCCGCGAGTGTGATGCATTCCTTTAAGCCGCAACTGGCGAACACACTGCCATCCATGGCTTCGTGGCCTTTTTCCACGGCATTCTTGAGATGAAACTCCACGGGGTCCATGCCGAGTTCTCTGGCAATCCGGTTTATGTGCTGCATCCAGCCAGCACTCATGCGTCCGAAAATGCCGCCATGATGTGAGCCTTTAGGCACCGTATTGGTAAATACAAAGCGACCGGTGTATTGAACCCCCTCGATTTTGTAGAGCCAGTTCAAATAGGGGGCTGGCAACCACAGAATCATGGGCCATTCCGAATGCGCGCCAGCATCAAACGTCGCATCAAGTGCCAGCGCCTTGATCGTGCCGTCCTTCATGACGCCGGTACGGAAGCGATACTCGGTATCGCCGGAACCGCGAAACACCGTGAACTCTTCGTCACCGGTGGCTTTGATTTTGACCGGTTTGCCGACTTTACGCGACAGCAGTGCGGCGATGAAATGATGTGGCTTGGCACGGCCGCGGCCAGTAAACGCACCGCCCACATTCTGATAAATAATGCGGACCTGGCTTTCTTCCAGCCCCAAACCTTCAGCCAGTTGCATTTTGTACATAGCGGCCGACTGCGTTGGGGTCCAGAGATGCAATTTTTTCGGGTTGGAAAAGTCGGCTAACACTACATGCAGCTCAGCGAGCGTATTGTGCTGAACCGGCGAACGGAACTCGTCTTCAAAGATAAAATCACTTTCTGCAAAAGCTTTGTCGGGATCACCGTAGTCCTGTTCGTGCGTCGGCCCAATATTGCCGGGTGCATGGGGGTGCAACTGCGGGGCGTCTTCCTTCAGCGCCTGACGCAGCTGAAAAACCGGCGGCAGCAATTCATATTCGACTTCGATTAAATCAACCGCATCTTCAGCGGTCATGCGATCGACCGCGGCCACGGCAGCAATTTCCTCGCCGATAAAGTGCACCAGATCTTTTGCGAGCAACGGTTGTTTGTCGCTGAATTCAAGATCAGGGTAATCGGCAGCGGTCAGAATTGCCCTGACACCGGGTAGCGCCTCGGCTTTGGACGTGTCGATGCTTTTGATGCGTGCCCGCGCATGTGGTGAGCGCAGAATTTTTCCGTGTAACATGCCGGGCAGTCGTACGTCATCAGTGAAAACTGACCGACCGGAAATTTTCTCGAAGCCGTCAACGCGCGGCTGACGGCGGCCGATGACGGACAGTTTTTCCGGGTCGATTTTTGTGGCCATGGCTGCTGCTAATTATTCCTGGTCACTATTTTCGAAACGTCCAACGTTGCGAATCGCTTGTTTGACCTTTATGTGTCCGGTACAACGACAAAGGACACCGGCCATGCCGTCGTTAATGTCTTCCTCGCTGGGATTGTCTTTGGTATTCATCACGGCTTTGGCCGACATCAGCACACCCGGGGTACAGAAACCGCACTGCACGGCGCCATATTCCAGAAATGCTTTCTGGATGGCATGCAGTTCACCGTTATCTTCCAGTCCTTCGACTGTCGTGATTGATTGACCATTCCATTCGAGTGCAGGCGTAATGCACGACAACACCGATTCGCCAGCGGCGTTATTAATAGTGCAAATACCGCAGGTGCCAGTCGCGCATCCTTCCTTGGTCCCCGTCAGGCCAACGGTGTCGCGAATCACATCCAGCAATGTCTGCCGCTCGGAGACCAGTATCTCGTACGGGTCGCCATTGACAGTCAGTGTCAGCGGTCGTTTCATAATTCTCTTAAGCCTTCCAGAGCCTGCTGCACCAGCATCCGGCCCAGCTTGCTCTTATAGACAGCAGGTGTGTAAAGATTGGTCAGCGCGCCGAGCTCGTCGCGTGTTGCGGCCACTGCGGCATCGATCCCTCCATCAGACAGCCCCTGTTCGGCGGCAATTCTGGCGGGTGCATCCAGCACGATCGGTTGGGTGCCGAGTGAACCGATAATCAATCGCACATCGGTTGCTTGTTCACCCCGACCTGATGCTCTTGCCGCGATGACACCATAAGAAAAATCATTGCCCTTGCGGGCGGTTTCTTTGATATACACGGTGCGATCACCGCAGGCCGGAACGGTGATGGCGATCATTATCTCATTGGCTTCCCGGACTGTGTGGGCGATGCCGTCGCTGGTGTAAAAATCCTGCAGTGGCACGTCGCGGGTGCCAGTCGCGCTCTGCAAAGTCACTACGGCATCGAGTACGATCAGCATCGGTGCTGTGTCGGAGGCATTGAGTGCGACGCAGATATCCGAACCAGGGATCGCATGACAGGCGTCGACACCGGTTTTCAGACAATCGCCTTTGGCTTTACGCCATTCTGCGGTTTGATTCGTGTACCAGCAGCGCGTGTCCAGACACAGATTGCCACCGAGCGTTGCCATATTGCGGACATGCCGGGATGCGACAGCGCGCAGTGCCGGCACCAGGGCGGGGAGGTGTGTGACGATTAAAGTGTCTTGCTCCAGGTCTGTCAGCCGGTTGCCTGCGCCTATGCGCAGAGAGCCATCGTCGAGTAGCGTGACACCCTTGAGCTCCGGAATATCCTTAATCGACAACAGCACTTCAGGCTGAAACAACTTGCCACGCATATTGAAAATGACATCGGTACCGCCGGCAGTCAGTTTGATTGCTTCTGGATTGGCAGCCAGCAACTTCAACCCCTCGGCGAGCGAGGCGGGCTTCTGAAAGTCGTGTGGGGGCAGCAACATGGCTTAGATAATACCCCTAATTTGAGTAAACTGTCCCCGCAGGCCTGGATCATAAGGAGCGCTGGTGTGGGTTCAAATAAACCGGGTCAGAGTAAAAACCGGATAGCTAAACAAGAGGCTAAATTCTACTCTGATCCCATTTATACTCCGAGCATGTTTATTTGCTGACCCGGCGACTTATGGAAAAGGACTTGGATCTGTTCATTATCTTGAACAGGTCCGAGATCTTTCATGCGCGCAGCGTCACGTCACGCATGTTGTAAGCCCGTATTCAGTTAGCGGCGACGTGCTTACTTCGGGAGACCTCGATGCCAACCAAAAAATCAAAAGCGACCAATCACGCGGCGGCTGCACAGCCTGACAGTCCGCATACGATTGTCACTGACGCCGACGGCCTCGTCGCCGGTTTTATAGACATCCCATCAGCCGACGGCACGATCCCGGGCTATCGCGCCCGCCCCGACTCGGACGCCCCGGCGCCGGTTATCCTGCTGGTCCATGAAATCTTCGGCCTGCACGCTTATATACAGGATTTGTGTCGGCGGCTCGCCAAATCCGGCTACCTCGCGATCGCGCCGGACCTGTATCAACGCCAGGGTCAAGTCAGCCGGATCGAACAGATTCAGGATATCATCGAACAGGTGGTGATGAAGGTGCCCGACGACCAGGTACTGGCGGATCTCGATGCGGCGGTCGCCTGGGCGAAAGACAGCGGCGAAGGTGACGCCGCCCGACTGGCGATCACCGGTTTCTGCTGGGGCGGCCGCTTCGTCTGGCTCTACAGCGTACACAACTCAGCCTTAAGCGCCGGCGCGGCCTGGTACGGTCGCCTGGCGGCCGTCGGACCGGGCGTCATGAGCGACATCGGCAAAGGCCGCACCTATCCGCTGGACATCGCCGACCGGTTGCACGCGCCGGTGATCGGACTGTACGGCGAAAAGGACATGAGCATTCCGCTCGAGACGGTCGAGCAGATGCGCGAGAAACTTGCGGCTGCGAATGATCCGTCGGAGATTGTTGTGTATCCCGGGGCGAATCATGGTTTCCAGGCTGATTACCGGGCCGCGTTGTATCACAAGGAAGCGGCCGAGGATGGGTGGCGGCGGATGCTGGCGTGGTTTGAGCGGTACGTCTAACAAGGCGCCGTAAAAAGGCGCCGGGTTTATTCTCCGCACCCCGAGCCATTTGAAGCCGCGTATTCACGCCAGATTCGGGACGTGTAAGAGGTGTCAGACACCAATTTTCAAATTAGATATGCGGCATTTTTTCTCTGACCCTATTACAGCGGGTTAATCTCGGCGCACGCGTCGACCGTCTCCGGGTCGCCGTCGTCGGGGCAGCCTATGCCTTCCAGCGCCACCCACAGTGGCACGCCCGTCACGAGCATTGTTGAGATGGCTTTGTAGTCGTCGATGTCGGGAATGTCAGCAATGGATAAATCCGGCAGCGGATTGGCAATCACGTCGGCCTTGCCGTTTTCGACATCGCGAAGGCAGGAGCCGAGGTCCTTAACGTAGCGGGTGGTGATCTTGTGCTCCGGCAGAAACGCACGCATGGTCTGGGTGCTCAACGGCCCGGAGCACACGCGCAGGTCGGTGCGGGCGATCACGTCGTCCCAGGTATTAATCTCCGCGGCGAGCTCGGAGTCTGCCGGGATGTGGATGTGCTGGATCGCCCCACTTATCGAGCAGGTAAAACGTCGGGATGCTCGCCGGCGCATTTTTTGCGTCTTGCCGCCGGTCGCGTTCAGCGGCCCGACAAAATCCGCCTCGTTATCGAGCAGCATCGAGGTGCCCGGCAACTTGCCCGGTGGCATCGCCACCTTAACGACTTCGAGCTCGACGCCATAATGAGTGCCGATGTCATTCACAATCGCAGCCAGGGTTTTCTTGGTGATGCCGGAGAAATAATACGAGGTGTCCTCGGGCGTGTTGGTCGCGTTCTGCATCACCTCGCGAATTTTGCCGCTGTCGAGAATGTCTTTGAACATGCCTACCGGTTCTTCGGGATAACTTACCAGCTCCGGTGCCGGCAGGCAGTCGGCCACCCGCAGCGCATAACCGGCTGCGGCACCGGGCCGGTTCGGCGGCTCGGTCTTAAGAATCTCGCGGTCACGGCCGCTGGCGATGAAGTTGATAAAGGCGGTGTCAAAGGCGCGGATCAGCTGTGCCCGACCGCGGGCCAGCTCGTCGACTGAGTGGGTTTCAGCGGGAGTTTCCGGGGGGATTTCAGGGGGTGCTGCGAAGGCTGCGTTGCCCGCAACGCCCGCCAGCAGTGTGGCCGTAAAGATCCAGATACAAATACGATGCATGATTGAAGCCCCCCGATAGGATTTTGCAGTGTTCCTTTTTGCGGCCTGTGATGGGCCGGTTGTCGCGCCAGTGTACCCGGTCAGCACCAATATCACCTCAAGTGCGGACCTAAGCCAACAAAATCTGACCCATTGCCGGAGTAAGAATCAGCTTGATAAAAAATAGCAACGAATGGTGCCAGACATCCAGACATGGTTAGGGATTTGTTGCGGGTTTTTCCCAGGCGTACTTCGTAAACGCTTTGTCCAGCGGGGTATGAGCGATGTGGTTGGTGTAGTTGCTGAGTGTTTTCATGCCGATAGCCAGTACTACATCGAGTGCGGTTTGCGGCGTATAGCCTGCAGAAAACAGTGCTTCCAGCTCAGTGTCTTCTGCCCAGCCTCTGGCCTCGACCATGTGCGCGGCGAATGAGCGGAGGGCTTCGTGTTTGGGGCTGCGTCAGTGGCGTACCGCTGCGCAACGCCTCGATATCCGCGTCCGTCAGTCCTGCGAAGTGAGCGATGGCGGTATGCGCGCCCATGCAATAGGTGCAGCCATTCTCGTAATTGATCGTGAGCCAGAGGATGTTGCGTTCGACCAGGTCCAGCGAACTGCGATCAAAGATTTCGTTCAGGCGCTGGTAGGCCTCGAGTAACGCCGGCGCCTCAGCCATCACTGCATGCAGATTCGGAATCGTGCCGCCGTATAACTGTTTTGAATGTTC
>PVMK01189149.1_pt2 | contig 20458 bp, 26 predicted proteins | sample 1853481 | NCBI WGS metagenome assembly PVMK01 (sample SAMN08533507, study PRJNA380276) | Marine sediment metagenome, whole genome shotgun sequencing project. | reverse complement strand
TGAAAATAAATTTGAATGAAAAAACATTTGAAGAATATGATGAAATTTTTGATTTTATACTGGAGAATCACCCCGATTGGGAGAGATTAGTGACAGATGGTCATATCAAAATCAAAACAAATCAAGATAAAGTACAATTTACTCAGATAGAACTAATTTTACAAAAATTTAATCTTAGGATTACTGATATTTCTTATTCCGACTATTATGGTATCTTTTTTGGAATTGAAAAACTTGAGACTGTTTAGATTTAGAATTTAACCATTTCTTGATGGATCAGATTTTAATAATCAATTAACTAACAAATTTCATTGGATTTTGAGAAACTGTGCAATAATATTCTTGAATTAGATTCAAAAATACGATTTGCAGGAGTCGTAAATACTAAAGGTGTTCTAATTATTAATTTGGAACAAAAGGGAGTAGAACAATATTTGTCTCCTGATGAATTGAAAATGTCTATTCATTATTCAATGTGGGAGTGGGAAAAATCTCAAAATCTATCCCATGAACTTGGTTTTGAGAGATCTTCGGTTTTAGAATATGACAAGGTTACTTTAATCAGCGTTCCTATAGATGATAGCAATTTACTTGTTGCAAGTATTGAACCAAACAAAGATTTTTTTAAAGTGATTATGAGAATAAAATCATTGATACAAACCGTTATCAAAGAATAGATAATAATTAAGACTGTTATCCAATTAGAAAAGTTAAATATTCGACGAAAAACTGTTTTTGCATGAGTAAGCCTTCTGATCTTGGTTCTTTGAAAATCGGTTCTTACATTTTACTACCACATTCTGATCAACCAAGTGGTGAGCCATGTAGAATTGTTGAATATGATACATCAAAACCAGGAAAACACGGTTCAGCAAAAGCACGAATTGTTGGTCAGGGAATTTTTGATGGTCAAAAAAGACCCCATGTAGGACCCGTCAGCATGCAAATTCACATTCCATTGATTAACAAGAAAGTAGGCCAAATCATCTCAATTAATGGTGACACCGTACAAGTAATGGACTCTGAAACATTTGAGACAATTGATGTAGCTATGATAGATGATGAAGTTAAGGGTAAATTAGAGAATGGGCAAAATGTAGAATACTGGGTTGTTATGGATAAAACTAAAATCATGCGCATTAAGAGCTAATGTGGATGCTGATGATGAGCGGAAAAGCCGTCTGAGTTTTGATGAGGATTATGAGTAATGAAGCATCTTTTTTCAACAAATTTCAAAAGTTTGTTGAATTAAATATTTTTTAGATCATGAAGTTAGGTTCTCTTTTTTCAGGTGGAAAAGACAGCACGTATGCTATCTATCTGGCACAAAAACAAGGACATCAAGTTACATGTCTTCTAAGTATTTTTACAAAATCTGAAGAAAGTCATTTACTACATTATCCAAATATGCAATGGACAAAATTACAATCCCAATCAATGAATATTCCACAATTGACTATTAATTCTGAGTCTAATGAAACTGATGATGAATTATTTGCACTAGAGGAATTATTACAAAATGCTAAAGACCAATTTCATATTGAAGGATTGGTTCACGGTGGAATTAAAAGCCAATTTCAAAAAGAAAAATTCGAATCACTTTGCTCAAAGTTAGACTTGGTTGCAATAACACCATTGTGGAATACTGAACCAGAACAATACATGAATGATTTACTAAATTCTAATTTTATTTTTATCATGATTACTGTATCCTCTGATGGCTTGGATGACACTTGGCTTGGAAAGGAAATAACAAAATCTGATATTGACACTTTGAAGAATTTATCTGAGAAATTTGGATTCAACTTAAACTTTGAAGGTGGAGAAGCAGAAACATTTGTAGTTAATTGTCCTCTCTATGAGAGTTCGATCAAAATCAATCAAGCCAAAAAAATATGGGATGGCTATAGAGGAAGGTTTGAAATAGTGGATGCGGAGTTGAAGTACAATGCTTGATGGACTTAAGGATAGTTTAGGTGCTGCAATCAAGAAGATTGTAAAGTCTTCAGGTATAGATGAGGAACTTATCAAAGATCTCTCTAAAGATGTTCAAAGGGCATTATTGCAATCTGATGTTAATGTTAGATTAGTTCTTGAAATTACAAAACAACTGGAGGAACGGGCACTAAATGAGACTCCTCCTCCTGGTCTTTCACGTAAGGATCATATTGTAAAGATACTCTATGACGAACTTTCAAAATTGCTTGGAAATGAATCTGATTTTGATTTTAAACCTGGAAAACAAAATAAACTAATTTTGCTTGGAATTCAAGGTAGTGGTAAAACTACAGTCACTGCAAAACTTGCCAAATTCTTGACTGGCCAAGGATACAAAGTTGGAGTTGTAGGTGCTGATACCTATAGACCTGGTGCATTAGTTCAACTCAAAACTATGTGTGAAAAATCAAGTGTTGAAGTATATGGTGAGGAAAACAACAAAGATTCTCCTAACATTGTCAAAAATGGATTAAAACATTTTGCAGGACAACCATTAGATGTTATTCTAATTGATACAGCAGGGCGTCACAAAGAAGAAAAAGACTTACTTGACGAAATGAAAAGAATCAACAAAGTTGCAGAACCTGATTTAGCATTACTTGTAATTGATGGAACCATTGGACAACAATGCTATAATCAAGCAGAAGCATTTCATAAAATTATTCCAGTAGGCGGTGTAATTATTACAAAACTTGATAGCTCTGCAAAAGGTGGCGGTGCACTTGCAGCATCAGCAGCTACTGGTGCACAAATAATGTACATTGGTACTGGTGAACGAATTGATGATTTAGAAAAATTCTCTCCGACACGGTTTGTTGGACGATTACTTGGAATGGGTGATATTCAAGCATTATTGGATATGGCAAAACGATTAGAAAATGAGGGAGATGATGTAAGAATGAAAAGAATCTCTAGTGGAAAAATGAACATGGATGATTTCTTTTATCAATTAGAAGAAGTTACTAAAGTAGGCTCATTGAAAGGAATTCTTGAGAGCATGCCTGGTTTTTCAGGAATGGTAAAAGAAGATCAACTAGATCAGATGGAGGGTAGAATGTCAAAATGGAGATACATTATTCAAAGTATGACCAAAGATGAAAAAGCGGATCCTGATTTACTAAATTCATCAAGAATCAAACGAATCGCTCGTGGTTCTGGTTGGCCAGAAGGTGAAGTTAAAGAACTTGTTAAAAATTACAAAAACTCGAAGAACATGATGAAGGCTTCCAAAGGACGCCAAATGCAAGGCACACTTAGAAAAATGGGATTAGGATAGTCCTACACGCCAAACTCTCTTCTAACATGTCTAATTATCAAAAAATCATCCCTATTGTAAATCAAATCTTAAAAAAATATGAATTGTGTGACAATTGCTTAGGGCGACTATTCTCAAGACAATTACATCTTTCATCAAACAAGATACTTGGGAAAAAACTTAAAAAAAATTTAAACTCTACTCAAAAGTGTTATATTTGTAAAAACCTATTTGACAATCTAAACTATTTTTTAAAATTGATGACTGATGTCTCATCAAATTATTCTTTTTCCTCATTTAGTGTAGGAGCTATGATCAAACCTTCTGTTATTGATAGAGATGATTACATTCGTTCAAAATACAAACTAAAAGGAATTGATAGCATAAAGACCGATCTATCCAGAGAATTAAGAAAATCATTTTCTAGGAAAACAAAAAAACTTATTGATCTTTTGGATCCAGACGTAACTTTTACAATAAACTTGAAAGATGAATCTTGCGAATTGCGTTCAAAATCAATATATCTTTCTGGAAGATATGTCAAAACCTTAAGGGGAATTCCACAAAAGCAGAAATCTTGTACAAATTGTTCTGGAAAAGGATGCAGAATTTGCAATTTTCATGGGATTTCAGAATTTGATAGTATTGAAGGAATAATTTCTAAATTCTTTTTTGAAAAATTTGGTGGAACCACTGCTAAATTCACATGGATTGGTGGTGAAGACAAATCTAGTTTGGTTTTAGGCACTGGACGACCATTTTTTGTTAAAATTCAAAATCCTCTTAAAAGAAATTTAAAATTAACTTCAGTAATGTTTGATTTTCTTAAAATAGATAATCTCAAAATTATCCAAGAATCTCCAAAAAGACCACTCAAATTCAATTCATCAATAGAGGTAAAAATTTCTACTGACGATAAAATTGATTCAAAAAATCTAAAAAAACTAAAAGATCTCCAAAAATCTCCTGTAGTAGTTTATGAAAAATCTGGAAAACGTTCTGAGAAAAAAGTTTTTTCTGTAAAATATAGAAAAAATTCTAGTAATACATTTACCTTGTTTATCAAAGCTGAAGGGGGTTTACCCGTAAAGAGATTTGTAAATAGTGATGATGTTTCCCCTGGAATTTCTCAAACTCTTAATACATCGTGCATGTGTCAAGAATTTGATTTTCTTGATATTGAAGTACAATGATAACAATTAACTAGCGCTGAAATTGTAAAACCGTATGCCAATTAGAAAAAAAAATAAACACAAAAGACATGCTGATCAAACAGCTGATAGACGTAGAAAAAAGAAAGCTGGAAAACCACGATCCTGATTAAATCAACCTTTTTACATTCAAAATTATCGAGAAGGAACGTTGGATCCATTAGTACGTTTGAAAGATGCACATGTCAAAGGCATAATCCCTGATGATGTGTATGACCTCACAGTAGAACGTTTTCCTATTACTGTTGCAGGAATAAATAGAATTGAAAAAGCATCCGGAATTAAATTCCCTGTTGCGTATGTAGAACCTTCTCTTGTAATATCATCTTCCGATCCAAACTCCTACGAGTATGGAATCTTATTTGCAAGAACAATTCCTGTAATGTTTGAAGAAAAATTTCAGGTAGTAATCCAGATTTCTGCACCTTTAGTTGCTTATGGGCTCAAAGGAACAATTCATGCAATTCTAGCACACGAGTTTTTACATTTTCTAGAATTAATAAGAAAAATTTCAAAGATGGAGTTACTTTCAGATGAAATCTCTGGAAATTTATTTGAAAATGTTTACAGTGATGAAACAAGGTTGTTTGATCCTAGAGTTGTTTTCAAAGATCGTACTTTGTTAAATCATATTACAAAAAAATTCCCTGCAGGTTTTCGTGATTATAAACTTGAAGACAAGGTCATGAAATTTTGGGCTGATAGAAATCTTCCTAAAACTAACATCTCTTTAGATACTAACACTGTAAAATTATCTGTAGAATCTCTTTCTAAAATTAAACTATCTCCTGCGTTTATTTCAAAAATTGAACAATTACAAGAAAAAAGTTCTAAAATTCGTAAAAAAAGATTGTATTAAACCACTATAATCTTTTAAAATAATAACAAATTTTTTTAAAAATAATTTAAATTAAAATTTTATGATTCTTATAGAATGGGTATGAAAGCATTGATTTGGATTATTCTAAAGGAAAATCAATTTCACAAACAGTACACTTGCCTCTTATACCGGGATACCTCTTTTCAAAATATTCAATAATTTCAGTATTGCATGTAAAACAAGCTATTTTTTTTCCTGGATTTATATACATCAGAATTACTTTCATTACACAAATTTACAACATAAGCCTATGGTTGTTCATAAAACACTACAAGTTGAAATAGAGTTTAGATTTTTAATTTCTCTAAAATGATTGCTTTCAATTGATTTCTTTTTTCAGTGGATATTCCAAGAACTCTCTCGTGGAATTCATAGATAAATTCGTCTAGCTCTTCTGTATCCATAATTTTCATAATGATTTTGGTAATATATAGCAAATATTATGTTCAAAAAATGACACACACTATTAGCTATTTTCTTCATCTTAATTTGAAAATGTTACAATTCAGAAAACAACGTAAACTATTCGGCACTACTCATTGTATGAATTCTGTTAATCCACATTTTCCACATGTGTGCCTATCTTTGTGTTCTGACATAAATACACCTTTTCCACATCTTACACAATCTTTTCTAAGTCTTGTTACTTTATCGCCATCAACTTTGAAATATTTGTAAACATTTGGACTAGATCCTTTTTTCCCTGCCATCATTTAGACTTCTCTTCTTCTTTAGATTCTTTTGTTGGTTTGTCTGCTTTAACTTCTGCATCTTTAGCAGGAGATTCTTCTTTATCCTTAACTTCTGCATCTTTAGCAGGAGATTCTTCTGTCACTGTTTCAGCTTCTGCCAGTTTAGCTTTTGTTTTTTCTAGTCTTGAGAAAATTGTTGGATTCACCTGTCTTTTTGCCAATCCTTCATCATCATAAACATAGAAAGTTCCTGTAATCAATGGTTTTCCTACATGATTTTTTAATCCCATTGGAATTACAACCTTGCCATCTAGTTTGAATTTTTTAGTAATCATCTCCACTGCTTCAAGTTTTTTGAGTTTACCCCCTAATCCTGAAAAATTACATGTTAGCTCTCTTCTAGATAGGAACGTGTTATCTACATCTGTTATAGTCTCAATAATGGACATGTACCCAAAATCCTTTGGATATTTCATATAAACCTTGATTGTAATTAGAAAAGAAATTTAAGAAATTCCTTCAAACTAATGCTATGGAACGCTACATGCTACATTTTAAAAATAAAGGCTATGGTCCTGAACATTCTCGTGAGGTAATTAACAAGGCTCGAGATCTTACATCAGATCTGAATGTCTCAGTAAGAGTTGCCAGAATTGCCGGAAAATTTGTAGAGTTAGATGTAGGAGTTGAAAAAGAGGATCTTGACACACTTGTTGAAATATTATCTCCAATTGGACCTATAGATAATATTCGACATGTCATAGAAGAAAGAGATCGATAAAGAACAAGGTATCAAAGATGGAATTTTCTACTTTAACAATGAAAGATTTTGGGAATGTCATGAGGCATTTGAAGGTGTTTGGAAACAGTGTTTTGGACGAGAAAAAGAAATTGTTAATGGAATCATTTTATTTGCAGTTGCATTTGCTCATGCTCAAGAAGATGATCTAAAGATTGGAATTGGAATGCTACATCGAGTTTTGGAAAAATTAGGTACTTCCCCTTCCATGTATCATTCAATAGATGTGGATAGAATTAGAGACAAAGCAGTTGAAATGCAACAAGCAAAAAACTTGACTATATTTGAGATTTAATTAATTCTAGAGCTTTTGGAACTACTTCAGCACCTTGAAGTAAACCAATACTTCCTTTCTTAGCTTGTTCTTCAGTCATTCTTGTTGTTCCGTCATTTTTAATAAAATCTCCTGAAACTAAAACTGGAACAGGATCATCACTATGTCCTTTGTTAATGCATGGCGTTGAATGATCAGCTGAAATGATAATTGTAACTTTACTTGAATCAATATTTTCAACAAGAGTTTTGAAGAACCTCTGATCAATCTCTTCTATATTTTTTGTCTTTCCAATTGCATCTCCATCGTGACCAAACTCATCTGGTCCCTTGAGATGAACATATATTGCATTTTGCGTCTCCATTGCCTTTGCAGCTACTCTTGCTTTTTCTTCATAATCTGTTAATCCCCCTGCTTCAAATGCTTTCATTTTAAGAACCTCTGAAATTCCAAGCTCTACTGGCATATCGACTATACATGAAAATTTCATAGCGTATTTTTCATTAATTGGAATTACATCTGGATATTTGTTGCCTGCATCTCTAAGTAAAATACAACTGAGTTGTTTTTTGTTTTGTTCTTGTCGTTTCTTGTTGATTTTACTTTCTTTCATAATATCTATTGTTTGCCCTGAAAACTCATTTACTAGATTCGCAGTAAATTTAGAATCTTCAGTTCCTTCTAGTGGTAAACATTTTTCAATTTTTAGGAAATCTCCAACGGCTTTTGCTACTCCCATACCGCCAATATTGCTGTATGCTGGGTCGGTATTAGTAATTCTTGCAGATAGCTTTTGAGAGTTTACTCTAATTCTAACTGTTACCCTATGTCCCAATTGTTGGAGAAACTACAACTGATGTGTCAGGATGTGAAAATTTGATCTTTTCTTCAATTTCTTTTGCTATTCCCCATGTATCTTCTTTTTCAATATGTCTTCCTGCTCTTCTATCTATGATCACTCCTTCATCATTTAATGTAGAATAATTTCCTCTTAATGCTAAATCTCCATCCTTGAAATCAATTCCAATCCCTATAGCTTCTATCACTCCTCTACCCACATACTCTGTATGATTGAATTTGTATCCTAACATGTTGAAAACAGCAATGTCTGATTCAGGTGCTATTCCTTTACCAACCGAAATTACCTCACCTATTGATCCATTACTGGCAATTTTGTCTAAAGTCGGTGTATCTGCAGCCTCTAATGGTGTTTTTCCATCTAGATCTGGATGTGGAAGGTCGCCAACTCCATCTAAAAGAACGTAAATCATATGAACGTCTGAATTATCCAAAATATCTCTGTCTATCCAAGTTCTGACACTTTCCTTTAAAGCTTACATCAAAAAATGCGATCAAAATAAAATATTAAAATGAATTTCTTACCATTTTTGATTTTTCAAAAACGTGTATTTTTTGATTAAAGTAAGATTTTCCTAATCTTGTGAAAATTCTATTACATTTTTTTATTTTGAATTTTATTAGATCTCAGTAAACGTTTTAACCACACTAACTTTCATAATGACTATGGGGGATATGCGCAAGGGATATGTTTCTGAACGCTTCATGATTGTTTCAAAAAAAGATGACAAAGTTGATGATCCAAAAAAATTTCCTTTTGCTCCTGGAAATGAATCTATGACTAATCCTTCTATTTTGTCTCTTGTTGCAAAAGATGGAATGTTGCAACGTCTTCAAGACAATGAAGATGAATATGTAAAGAATTGGTCAATTAGAGTTTTTGAAAGTAAAAATCCCATAGTTTCAATAGACACTGAAAACTCTTACAGTGATAGACCATTCTATAGCGAACCTGCCTATGGTTATCATTACATTGTAGTTGCATCACCAAATAAAAAAGACACATTTGCAACAATTGATACTGAACAATGGTCAAATGTTCTAGTTGTTGTTCAAGATAGGTTGAGATGGCTTTATACCCAAAAAGGAGTAACTTATGTTTCAATTTATGGTGATCATGGTGAACTAGCTGGTAATGTTAATCCTCACCCACACCTTCATCTTCTAACGTTTTCCACAATTCCACCAATAATTGAAGAGGAAGCAGAAGCCTCTCACAAAATTCTGAATGAAAAAGGTGTTTGTCCTATGTGTCAAGTAATAAATGAGGAAATTAGTGGTCCAAGGCAGGTTCTTCAAACAGAAGGATTTATTGCATTTTGCCCATGGTCTCCTTCATATCCATACGAATTTTGGATTTCTCCCAAAAAACATACCACTAGTTTCTCAAAAATTACTCAAAAAGAAATCAATGATTTATCATTAATTCTAAGGTCAACATTGGGTGGTCTTTCAAAAACTATCAAAAATGTTTCATATAATGTAGTATTCCATCTTTCTCCTGAAAAGAAAAATAGCAGACAAATTCATTGGCACCTTGAAATATATCCAATTACCAAACCTTGGTCTGGGTTAGAACGTGGATATGGCATCTTCTTAAATGATGTTTCTCCTGAACAAGCTGCAGAAAAACTTGGCGCAGCATGCAGGAAAGAATTAGCCAACCTAGTTGGAATTGTATGATTTTTTGAATGGTTTATTTAACAACTAAAATTTGTTAGAATTATGGCAGTTGAGAAATGGATTGCAATCACTAGTGTTGCTTTGTTTGCAATGTTTGCAGGAGAATTGATTTCAGTTTACAACTTTATGATCAACATTCCTGAAGATGATGGATTTTTGAGAGCATTTTCAGCAGATTCAAAAATAATTCAATTCGTTTCAATTGGTGTTGGCCCAGCTGGAATTTTAGCTGGAGTTGCCTTTATCATGTCAAAACATTATGGTTCAAAACCAATTGGTGGAATGATTATTGCAGGTGGAGTAATTTTGTTAGTAGGAATGTATGTTTGTTATTCCATGATACCTAAAATTGATGATCATTATATTACAGATTCAGTCAGGTATGTGCCAATTTTGTTTATGATACTATCTGCACCTGTGATGGTTGTTGGGGCTTCTTTATTCAAGGGCAAAAAGAAACGTCCAAAAAAAGAATTCTTCTAGATGTGATCAAATCTTAATTCATTTGCAATATACTTGAAGCCAAGTTTTTCATAAAATGGTTTTACATCATCTGTGGAATCTAAAATTGTCTTGTAGCAGCCTCGATTCTTTGCAAATTCAAGAAGATATTTCATAATTTTTTCACCAATTTTTTGTCCTTGAAAGTTCTTGTCTACTACAACATCTTCAATATGGCCTACTAATCCTCCTTTGTGAATGAATTTTGGCTCAATCAGAAGTGTTGTGGTTCCTACTATTTTTCCGTCTACTTCAGCAATTACTACTATATGATCTGGATTTGAATTAATTTTTTCAAAAATCTCATCAGCCTTGTTTCTGTCAATATCACTTGCTTGTCTTAATGAATCAAGTGTTGTCAGAAATCCATTCCAAAGGTCTTCTTTTCTTAATTCTCTTATGATTGGGTCACTCATTTTTCTTTTCAGATCTTTCCAAGTTTTTGAATATATTCTTGATATGCTTTTTTGTAAGATGATTTGTTGCCAATATCTGTAAATCCTTTCTTTGTTATGAAACTACTTACTAATTTTTTTCTATTCATGGCTTTTTTTATGACATCATCCATTCCATATGGCTTATTTTTTGGAATAAAACTCATAATTTCAGGTTCCATTACATAACATCCCATGTTTACATTAGCTTTGATCTCTGGCTTTTCATTCCAGCTTAAGACCTTTCCAGTTTTAGAAGTCTCAATTACCCCATATGGTAAGTTTGTTTTGTATTCATTTAGACTCATTGTAACAAATGCCTTTTTCTTAGTATGTTGCTTCATCATATTCCTAAGACTAAAATCAAAAATTGAATCTCCATATATGCAAACAAAAGTATCATCTATGAAGTCTTCTGCAGTTTTCAGCTGACCTGCAGTAGCTAGTGGTTTATTTGAAATTGCATATTCTATATCAACTCCAAATCTTTTACCTTCTTCAAAATAATCTTCAATAGTTTTTCTAAGATAACTAACACACAAAACAATTGATTTGATACCATTTTTCCTTGTCCAGTCAATTAGATGCTCCAAGATTGGTTTTTCACCTAATGGCAACATTGGTTTAGGAAGAAATGTTGTGTATGGTTGGAGTCTTGTACCCAATCCTCCGGCAAGAATAACTGCTTTCACAAATTCCTATTTGAGTGCTGACTATTTATGTTCAAGGATGGATTTGATCAAACTACTATCAAATAATTTTTAAAATTTTTTTCAAAACATTATTTGGATTTTCTCCAAAAACTATGATCATAGGTTCTTTTCCAAAATCCCCTTTATGAAAAATTACATCTGGTATTTTCTTCGAGTCTTTGATTGCATTTTTTATTCCCCATTCTATTGTAGAATTTTCTAATTTCCCATTTTTAGATTCTTGATTTCTATCATAACTAGAAACTATTAATTTTGATTTTTTTATTTTTGATATGGTTGAATTTTGATATTTTAGATTTATTGCAGAGTGAATTTGTGGAAATTTTTTATTCATTGTAACTACTGCTGTAGCAACATGTTTTGAACCTCCATACGTCAAATTTCCTGCAAGCATTACATGTTTTCCTGTTTTAACAATTCTTCCAGAAATGCCTAAAACATCTTTTGTTGACTTTGGTTTTTGTTTGGAATATACAAAATTTGTTTGACATTCTGGAATATTTTTATAGATATTTTTAATTTCTACAAATTTTGTAATTGCATCTGATAACTCTGAATTGATTTTATCATGTTCTTGAATATCTGTTATTACAATTCCTTTCCTATCTTTTTTGCATTTTTTATTGAATTATAGGTAAATTGTTTAGCAAATCTTATTGATTCACTCATGGTTTTATTTTTTGCAAGTGCAAAAATTATGGCTGCAGAATAGTTGCAACCGCTACCATGATTCATTTTCAAAATTTTATCTCCTGAAATCAAGTATCTTTTGTTTTTTTCTAGCACAAAATCTGATATCTGATTATTTTTTGTCGCAATTCCTGTAATCACAACATTTTTTGATCCCATTTTTTGAATTATTTTTGCAACTTTTTCAAGTGTATTTTTTGCATTAATTTTGGTTTTTGATATAATTTCAGCCTCAAATTTGTTTGGTGTAATCACTGTTGCAAGAGGAATTAAAAATTTCTGAAAATCTTTGATTGCTGAACTTTCTATTAATGATCCACCTGTGGTTGATTTAAACACTGGATCAATAACTATTGGAACTTTTAATTTTTTTAATTCATGATACAATACTTTGATGATTTGAGAATTGTATACCATTCCAATTTTTATTCCATCAATTTTAAAATCTGACATCACTGATTCTAATTGATTTTTTAGAATTTTTTGTGATACTGGTTCAATCAACCCAAAGCTTGACGTATTTTGACCAGTAATTGCAGTAATTACAGTTAGAGCATGTGCATTAAATAACGAAAAAGTTTTGACATCACTTTGAATTCCTGCACCTGATGAAGGATCAGAACCCCCAATTGAAAGTAAATTCACATTATTTTATTATTCTCAGTACTAATCTATTTTTCCTTTGAACCTCAAATCTTTTCATGTATCTAATTGTGATTTTTTGATATCTATTTTATACTTCAATGACTTGCATTACACTAATGACTAAAATTCCTATGGTGGATGATTCACAACCTAAAGAATTACGATGTACAACTTGCTTGTTGCCTATGCAATATCAAGTAAAGAGAGATGGAAAATTCCTATGGCAATGTTTCAAATGTGGAAAGCAATATTTTGTTTCTGAAAATAATGATGATAGCATTGAAGAGAGCTGGAGCCCTCCTAGATAACAAACATGTCTGAAATAGAATCTCTAAAATCTGAAAATCAAAAACTTCGTAATTACATTTCGTTAGTTTTATCCGAAATTGAATTGACACAAAGAGTTAGCGAGATAAAACGAAATTTTGTAAATTCTCCTGATTCTAAGCGTATTATCACGCCTATTTTGGACAGAATTTCTAAAATTAAATCTGAAAAACTACTCTTGGAGCATGAATTGCATCTTAATTAATTTAGATTATTATGTTGATGTTTCAGTAACACAATCAAAAGAACAAAATTCATCTTTCATACTATAAAATTCTCTACCGCAATGCCTGCATTCTCTAATTGCTCTCATGTTGATCTATATACCAATTATAACATATAAGATCGATCAATTTTCTTAATATAGTATGAGAAATTTTCTAGCGATCAGATTTTTTTGTAATTTAATGATTGTTTAAATCAGGTAAACGCATAGATTATTTTATGGCAACTCAGATGACTGCTGCACGACGTGGTGTTGCTACTGATGAAATGAAACAAGTTGCAAAAGATGAAGATGTTTCACTTGATTGGTTAATTCCAAAAATTGCACGTGGTTCTATAATAATTCCAAGTAATAATATCCGACCACAAAAAATTCATAATGTTGGAATTGGTAAAGGTCTTAAAACTAAAGTAAACGTCAACATTGGAACTTCTACTCTAAATGTAAATCTGGAAGAAGAAATTGAAAAAGCTAAAGTTGCAATAAAATATCACGCAGATACAATAATGGATCTTAGTGATGGAGGTGACGTGAAAAAAATAAGACAGACTCTTTTGGATGTTGCTCCAATTACTTTTGGAACTGTTCCAATTTATGAAGCCTACAATTATGGGGTTGAAGTTCACAAAAACCCTTTGAATTTAACTGAAGATGATTATCTAAATGCATTTGAAAGTAATGTAAAAGATGGAGTTGATTATGTCACAATTCATTGTGGGATTACAAAAGATATTGCAAAAAGAATCCTGAAAGTTCGGAGATATGGTGGTGTTGTAAGTAAAGGAGGAACAATTACTGCGGCATGGATGTTAAAGCATGACAAAGAAAATCCATACGTGACTCATTATGATTATCTTATTGAAATGGCCAAAAAATATGATGTTACATTTAGCCTCGGAGATGCACTTAGACCTGGCTCAATTTTGGATTCTCATGATGAACTACAAGTTCAAGAAATGATCAATATCTCCCAATTAACAAAACGTGCACATGAACAAGATATCCAAGTGATGGTTGAAGGTCCCAGGACATGTTCCACTAAATGAAGTTGCAGCAAATGTCAGACTAGCAAAATCTCTAATTGGTGATGTTCCATACTATGTTCTTGGTCCTTTGGTAACTGATATTGCATCTGGTCATGATCATATTGCAAGTGCAATTGGAGCTGCAGTTTCAGCAAGTGAAGGTGTTGATCTTCTATGCTATCTTACTCCTTCTGAACATCTAGCCTTACCAAATGCTGAAGAAGTAAAAGCAGGATTGATTGCATATAGAATTGCAGCTCATGCAGGCGATCTTGTGAAAATTCGTGATAAAGTAATCAAATGGGATATTGAAATGACTGAAGCTAGACGTACCTTGGATTGGGAAAAACAACTTGCACTATCTATTGATCCTGAAGAAGCAGCTAAAATTCATAGCCGAACTGGACAACATCCTGGAAATAATGTTCCTTGTACTATGTGTGGCGGTGCTTGCGTCTACATGATGCTACCACAACAAAAACATTATGAAAATAAAAATGAAAATTTACAACAAGTTGAATAACACTTTTTGAAGACTAGGAACTGTTTCATAATTTTCCAACTCTTCTACATTTATCCACTTAAATTCAGAATTTTCCCAATTAAGTATAATTGTTGGATTCTCTGCTTTAAACAAAAATGGAAATATCTCCCACTCATGATTTTCGTATTGCGGTGAATTAACTCTCATCTCTTCAGCAGATTTAACAAGTGTAATCTTATCTTCTGTTATTCCAACTTCTTCAAAAATCTCAATTTTTGCTCTTTTTAGAGGCTCTTCATTTTTTTCTATAATGCCACTAATTCCTGCCCACAACCCTTTCATTGATTTTACTTTCTCACTTCTCTTTAGAATCAATAATTTCTCATTGTCTTTGATAAAAGATGTAACTATCTTAGTTGAGCGCATATCATCTATTTTTCAACAGCCTTTACCATTTTTGTCAGTTTTTTGTAGGATTCATTGGTGTCAGAATGTTCTGCAAGTTTCTCCTGAACCTCTTTGATGTAGTTGATTACTTCTTCTGTCTTTGATTCTTGAACCGCAGTGAGTAATCTGCCTACATCCTTCCAAAGTTCCTCAGCAAATCTTCGAATCTCTGGATTTGCAATAATGGTTTCAATTAATTCTGGGAGATTCATTCATTATGCTTTCTGCCAATGTCTTTTGCACTCTAAAAGTGGTTCCTGACATTTTTTCTGTTAGGTGCATCTTTTCATCTTTTGCAATGATTTTTGCAAAAACGAGATTCATTAAATGAGTTAATCCTAAAATCACTGCAATTTTTTTGTCATGTTCAATCGCATCAATTGTGACAAAGTTTGCTCCCTCAAATAATGATTTTGCAACAGTTAATTCATTTTTGGCATCTTTGATTGGAATTGAAATTATGTTTTGACCTTTGATCGTTTTTATTCCTGGACCAAACATTGGATGAATACAAATTGGATTAATCTTAGCTGGCATCTTTGATAATGATGTTGCCACTTTGGATTTTTCAGATGAAATTTCAATGAGATATGTTCCTCTTTTCATCTCTTTTGCAATCAATCTGATAATTTCTGGTGTTCTTCTTGTGGGAGTACACAAAACAACGTAATCTGCTTTTAGAATTCCTCCTACTAAAGAATCTGAGATTATGATATCTTTTCCTGAAATTTTATTCTCTGGATCATAACCTGTTACTTCAAAATTTTTACTTAAAAAATATTTTGTAAACCATTGTCCCATCTGACCTCCTGCACCAAGAATTGTAATTTTCTTCTTCATTGTTTTTCACTCATAATATTTCCTAGTATGTTCATTCCATCAATTAATATTTTTTCATCTTGACATGCAGAAATCCTGATAAAATTTTTGTAATCCCCAAATCCTTCTCCTGGCGCTACTGCTAAACCTTTCTCAAGTGTACTGTTGGCAAATTGAACTCCATCAAATCCATCTTGATTAACTCGTGCAAAAATGTACATGGCTCCGTCTGGAACAACAAAATCTAACCCCAATATCTTTTGCTTTTTGTGCCAACACGTCTAGTCTGTTTTGTACTGTATTAGTATTATTGGACGTATCTGCCTCAAGAGCTTTCATAGCTATGTATTGAATGGGTTCTGAGACATTTGTTAGGCATAATGCCTCTAATTTTGCCATTTTTTCGATAATTTTTGTATCTGCTATACCATACCCAATTCTGAATCCTGTCATAGCATGGGATTTTGAGAATGATTGAGTAACAATACTTTTTTCATAATTGTAGCTTAGAATGCTTTTCCAATCACTTTTTGCATACTGCGAATAGATCTCATCGCTTAACACATAGAGGTTATTTTTTCTAGCCAAGTCAACTATGTCGTCTTGTAACTTTTCAGGAAGAATCTTCCCTGTAGGATTGTTTGGATAGTTTAGTATGATCATTTTTGTATTTGAATTAATTGTGTTTTCTATTTGTTTCAAAGATGGTTCCCATTTATCTTCTAGAGTTGTATTGATGGTTCTAACTTTGATTCCAGAATTTAGTGCACAATCTTTGTATGCAGGCCATGCAGGTTCTATTACAATCATCTCATCACCTGGATTAAGAAGTGTTGATATTGCAGTGAAAATTGAAAATCTTGCACCTGGACTTACTATGATGTTGTCTTGTGTTACATTAGTATTGAATTTCCCAGAGATATATTTTGCAAGTGCTTCTCTGAAAATTGGCATTCCTTTTGCTTGACCATATTTTAGAAATCCTTTGTCAAATACTTCTTCTAACGCATTTTTTACAATAGATGGTGGTAAAAAATCTGGTTCTCCTACTTCCATATGGATGATCTTTTTCCCTTGTTGCTCAAGCGATTTTGCTTTCAAGAAAATAGAGAGATGTGTTTGTTTATTAGTTGATTGAACTTTAATTGATTCGTTTAAGAGAAAATTCAAATATCTTGTTGCAATTGCTTCATCAAGTCCTATATTCTTGCATAGTGAGATTACTTTTGCACGTAAATTATCTTCTCGTGATTCGTCAGTAACTACCTTACCCATATTTTTTTTGACTTCACCAATTTCTTTTGCAATATCTGTTCTAGTTTTTAGTAGCTTTATCATTTCCAAAGTAACTTCATCCATCTTATTTCGAAGATTATTGATATCTGACATTTTCTTACAAAACAGGCTTGATTGCTCCTGAAAGGAGTGCGTGATCTGCTATGATTAAGGCTACAAGTGAGTCTACTACAGGTGGCGCTCTAGGTACAACACATGGGTCATGCCTTCCTTTCACTTGAAGCGTTGTTTCTTTTTTGGTTTTAATGTCAATTGTGCTTTGTTTTTGTGCAATTGATGATGCAGGTTTGAATGCAATTCTCATAGTAATTGGCATTCCATTTGAAATACCTCCAAGAATTCCCCCAGAATTGTTTGTCTTTGTTACTATCTTTCCCTCTCTTAATAATATACAAGTCATTATTTTCAGAACCATGAAGTTCTGAACCTCTAAACCCTGAACCAAATTCAACTCCTTTTACAGATGGAATTGAAAAAATTGCTTTACTCAAATCTGATTCTAATGAACTAAAAATCGGTTCTCCCAATCCTACTGGTACATTTGTTGTAACTGATTCAATTATTCCTCCAAGAGAGTCTCCTTTTTTTCTTGCATCCAAAATACTTGCTCTCATCATCTTTGCAGTATTATTTTCAGGACATCTCACTTCATTTTTATAAATTGAATTAATCATTTTTTCATTAAATTTTCTCTCCATCTTTACTTTTCCAATTTGTGATGTGTACGAATTTGTTTCAATTTTTAATGCTACTTTAAGTAATTTTCTTGCAATCGCTCCTCCCATAACATGAGTTGCAGTTAATCTTCCAGAGAATCTCCCTCCTCCTCTGTAATCATTATAATGATTATATTTTATCATGGCAGGATAATCCGAATGCCCAGGTCTTAGTTTTGTCTTCAAATTCTCATAATCTTTTGATTTTTGATCACTATTCCAAATCATCATTGTAATTGGAGCTCCAGTAGTATATCCTCTAAACACTCCAGATATAATTTCAACAACATCCCCCTCTTTTCTTTGTGTAGAAATAAGATTTTGACCTGGCTTTCTTTGATCTAACATTTTTTGGATATCTTTTTCATCAATTTCTAATCCTGCAGGACAACCATCTAACACAGTACCGATGGCTTTTCCATGACTTTCACCAAAACTTGTTAAAACAAGACGCTGACCAATAGAACTTCCAGGCAACATAATACCAAAGTTCAATGATGCTTATAATTGTGATTCAGGACTAATTTTTGACAAATTCTCAGAAAATAGGCATGATTTTAGGTTTCATTTTTGTCTTTTTTAGTTGATATTTTTAGAAAATTCTTTCACAGAGTTTGAATTTTTGCACCTAATCTAATCATCTCTTCTATAAAATTTGGATATGAGATTTTGACTGATTCAGGATCAGTTACAGTACAATCCCCTATGTACATTCCAGCGATACAAAATGCCATGAATAATCTGTGATCATTTTCAGAATTTAATTCTGCCCCACATAGATTTTCTGATGATTCTAAAATCATTCCATCTTCTTTTTCCTGAACTTTGATTCCAAGTTTTACAAGTTCTCTTGAAATGATTGCAATTCTATCTGTTTCTTTTAATCTTGCATGCTTTACATTAACTATCTCAATTTGTTTTGATGTTTTTAATGCCAAGATTGCAAGAGGTGGAAGAAGGTCTGGCGAATTACTCAAATCAAATTTTCCTCCGTGTAATTTTTCAGGTGACTCTACTTTAATCTCTTCATCATTGATAGTAACATTTACTCCCAGTTGCTCTAAAATATCAATAAAAATTTCATCTCCTTGTGGTAAGTTTCCAATATTCCCTTTGATTGTAATTCCTTCTCCAGTTAGTACTGCAGCTGAAAGAAGTAGCGCAAGACTTGAAAAATCAATTGGAACTGTAAATGTTGTACTTTTGTAGATTTGTGGTGTCACATTGTATCTTTTGTATGGGATTAATGTTTGAACAGAAACTCCAAACTTTCTCATTGTTGCAATTGTTGCATCGAGATATGGTTTTGAAACTAAATTCCCTTCTATGGTTATATTAATCCCATTTTCTGTTAGTGGTGCACTAATTAATAACGCAGAGATAAATTGACTTGAATAATTTCCTGAAATTATTACATTGCCACCTAAAATTTTTCCTTTGATTTTGATTGGTGGTTTTCCATCTGTTGAACTACATTGTGCACCTATGCTTGATAATGCATCTAAGAGTGGCTGCATAGGTCTTTTTTGTAAACTAGAATCTCCTGTTAAGATAATCTCATCAGAAAACAGACTCGCAATACCTGATGCAATTCTAATTGTTGTTCCAGAGTTTTCTGTATTAATTTCAGGCACATCTGTGCCTAATTTAATTGGGTTTTTGACAATAATTGACGAATTTTTAATTTCTATTTCTGCTCCAAATTTTTTACAAGCTTCAATTGTTGCAATAGTATCTGCTGATAATAATACATTATCCACTCTACTGTTATTTCCTGCAAGTGATGCAAGAAAAATTGCTCTATGTGTGTAACTTTTATTTGGAGGACAAACTACTTGCCCTGAAATCTTTGATTTTTCAACTTTACAACTCATGAACTTCAGCCTTTTTGTTACTAACTTTTGAAATAATTACATTTCCTTCTAATGACGAAAATACTTTTTTTATGTTTACTTCATTTTCTTTTTTTGTTATTGCAGCAATAGCAGGCCCATTTCCAGAAACTGATGCGCCAAGTGCACCTTTTTCAATTAAATTTGTAATGATTTTAGGATCTGAATTTAGAATGGATGCAGTTGCTAATCCATTAATGATCATTGCCTCCCAATAGTTTGTTTTTCTTGCCAATTCCCACGCATTTTCAAAAATGACTGAAAGAGCTTTTAGATTTTTCAGATTTCCTCTTTTTCTATTTTTTGGAATAAAGATCACTACTGACAAATTAGTTGGGCCTTTTTCAAAATGAATTCGTTTTCTTTTTGCATTATCCGTTACATTAAATCCTCCATAGTAGCATGAACATGCATCATCAAAAGCACCTGTAATACTCACTTTAGATTCAATTGATGCATCAACTCCTGCAAGTAGAATTTCTTGATCAGTAAATTTTGGTTTGAATATTTTTGCACATGCTAGAGCTACTGCAGATGAAATGGCACTTGAACTTTTGAGTCCATATCCAGTTGGGATTTCTGAATCAAGTGTA
>PVMK01117880.1_pt1 | contig 20466 bp, 14 predicted proteins | sample 1853481 | NCBI WGS metagenome assembly PVMK01 (sample SAMN08533507, study PRJNA380276) | Marine sediment metagenome, whole genome shotgun sequencing project. | reverse complement strand
AGGGCCGGGCGCTCGGTATAGCTCTCACCGAACGAAGTGGCTCTCTGGCCGCTGGCGTTGCAGAAGTTTCTGTAAATCGGGAAACCGGCGTCATCCGCATGCATCACTTTTGGGCTGCAGTCGATGCAGGAATCATCGTTCAGCCGGCGAATGCCGCAGCACAGATCGAAGGGAGCATAATCTTTGCACTGAGCGGCGCATTACGCGAGCGCATCACATTCAAACAGGGTCAAGTCCAGCAAACGAACTTTCACAACTATGAATTGATGCGCTTTCAAGACGTTCCTGATTCGATTAAGGTCCAATTCGTTCCAAGCGCCGCAGCGCCCAGCGGCATCGGCGAACCGGGCGTGCCCATAACAGCGCCTGCTGTCGCCAATGCAGTATTTGCACTGACAGGAGTTCGGCTCAGACACATGCCATTTACGCCCAATCGAGTGTTAGCAGCTCTCGCATAGTCCGCACCACGCGACCTTATTCAGCTCGGTCACCGCGAGGTTCTTGTATGAAACGTAGAGAATTTCTGTCCAAAGTGTCTGCCTTGAGCGGTGGCCTGGTCTTTTACCAGTGCGGTTTGGCGACCTGCGCATTTGGCGCGGATACATGCCCGGGTCACGCCACAGTAACCATCAATGGTAGACGAATTGTCACCGTCGATATTCATGGCCACACTTTCTTTCCACAGCTTATTCGACTTATGGGGGACAACGTTGCTGCAGAAACGGGTGACAACCAACAAGCCCCTCCAAGCGCAGATTTCCGTAGTCGTATGACGGATTTCGATCGGCGCTTGCAAGACATGGATTCGGCGGGCATCGATTTTCAAATTGTCAGCCCGAGCCCCAGGCAATACTTTTATGAAGCCGACCGAGAATTGGCTCAACAGAGTGTCCGAATTCAGAACGAGGGCATGGCTGAGCTAACGGCAACCAACCCGGCTCGGTTTGCGGCCATGGGTGCCTTAGCGATGCAGTATCCGGAACTCGCAATTGCGCAACTCGAAGAAGGCGTAGCGAAACTCGGTCTCAAAGGCTTCATGATTGGTGCGCTTATTGGAAAAGACGAACTGTCACATACGAAGTTTGAAAAATTCTGGGCCAAAGTGGAGGAACTCAATACAGTCATTTTTATTCACCCTTTGGGTTCGGCCGACGGATTGAATGAACGCTTTACCCACTTCAACCTGGGGCGGGTAGTTGGCACTCCGCTTGAGGAAACACTCGCGATGTCACATTTGATCTTTGGCGGGGTCTTAGACCGGTATCCCGGGCTGAAAATCTGCATCGCGCACGGTGGCGGCTATTTGCCTTACTTCATGGGTCGCTCCGACAATTGTTACGAGTGGCATCCGACCTGCCAAACGATGGACAGACCGCCAAGCGAGTATTTGCACCGCCTGCACTATGATTCGCGCGTATTCAAGACCGACACGCTTCGACACTTGGTGGATGTTGCCGGCGCTAGCCAGGTTATGCTCGGCACCGATTATCCTTTCCCGATCCAGGAGTCAAACGCGGCAGGGCTTGTTTGTTCTACGCCGGGTCTGAGTGCCAAGGAACAGGAAGCGATACTGGGTAGGAATGCTATGGAGCTATTTGGCCTTTAAGCTTGCGATTAAATTGGTCGGGGTGAGAGGATTCGAACCACGCTAAGTTCAGCCTCATCTGTGCGGATGATCACATTTGGTCCTAATGGCGTGGCCCCTGCCTCCCGAAGGCAATGTTTCAACTCTAGCGTATTGATAGTAAACGCATTCGGCAGGGCGCCCAAAGCCCTACCGCATGTTAGAGCACGTTGAAGCACAGTAGACTTCAGCGGTTCGCCGTATGAAGCTGAGCGGCGTGAGCGGAACATAGTTGGCATCAGGGGTTCAACCTTTCAAATTCCTCAGGGCGTCGCTAACGCCCATTCGATCCCTGTATCAGCCTTCAATTCAGAAACTATAGGCAGCTGCATATAGGACACATACTCCGGGCCCGTATGTATCGTGTTCGTCCCAGTATTGTACGCAGCATATTCGTGGGGCCATACATGACCGCAACCATGATAGGGTTGCACATCAACAACGATGCGGTGGCCCTTGTTGATTTCCGCGGTCATCGGCCAAAACTCGATTTCCACTTCAACGATTGCGCCAGGCTGCAGCTTGCTACTGTCACGTTCCAAGTGCGTGTGCACCGGCTGAAAAAATGTGGACTTCTCTACATCGAGCGCGCGCTGAGAAACTTTGAGGCGGCCGACTTGTATCGGAGGTTTTTGTGGTGCATCGAGCCGGTGTTGGTCTGTGGAATAGACGACCTGCTCACCGGTCTCATCATATACGCGCAGCGAGGCGTGGATATCCATGTCGTCCGTACTCGAAGACACCCACGTGACCAACTTGGCGTGTCCGGCAAGAGTTATCGTTTCCTCAAGTGGCGGCGTGGTGAAACTGACACCGTAACTGTCGCAGGCCTGCGGCCGATCAAATTTGGGCGGTGGCGGACCGCGCAACTGCACGATCGGCTTAACGAAAGCGCTGTAAGTAGCGGAGGCCTCCTCGCGAGGAGCGAAGCTTTTGGGGTTACTCTTCGCAGTAACGACATCCCCGCTGGGAACGAGCCGGTAGACCGGCATGGTGCCGTCCACCCTGAATCCGTTCTCTTCGGGTCGTGCGTCAAGGTAGAACTTGGTATAGCGCGTCTGAGGTAGTGGCCAGGCATCAGCGTAGGACCAGTAGACTCCCCGCGCATCGCCAGTCTTGATGGCAATCTTTACCGGCGGTTTGCTCATGATTCCATTCTCAATGCCCTTCAGCCAATAGTCGAAGAACGCCATTTGATCGGCGACACCGTCAGCTGAATAAAATGGTCCGATATGACTGCCGGATTGGATCCGCAGCAACTTGTTCTTTGATTTAGCGAAACGGAACGCCATGTCGTTACCACGGGGATGGATCGTCATGTTGTCAATACCGGCAGCGCTCAAAAAAGGTATGCGAATATTGTCCAGGTCGGGCGTATGCTCTTCCCAAACAGTCGGGTCATTGAACGGAGTATCGACAAATTTTTGTCGGATATTGCCTGGACGCGCGTCACCGCAATGGTTCCGACTGGTCATGAAGCTCCACATCCGAGTAAACCCATCGAGGAACAGACCACCGGGATACATATAGTCGCGATAGGGATCGACGGCTCCTTCCCACGGAATCATTGCCTTCAAAGACGTATTGTCCGCGAGCAACGGAGCCATGTGCCATTGGTTCATCGCATAGTAGGATATGCCGATTGTGCCTACGTTACCGTTGGACCAGGGTTGTTTGCCCGCCCATTCGATCGTGTCGATGAAGTTTTTTGCGCCCGTTCGGCTCCGGGGTAAGTAAGTGCCAGGGCTGCGGCCGATGCCGGCTTCGTCAACGCGAAGTACAGCGTAGCCTTCGGGTACCCACTGAAACGTATTGACCGACTCGTGATTCTCGTAGGGTAGCTGATCGGGATTTCCCGTGTGGTAGCGATCCTCGACGATTGCTTGAGCTTGCAGCTGATTGCGTCTGCAGATCGAACCAAAGATTTTGTCTTTACCGTAAACTCCGACGTTGATCACGACCGGGACTTTGTTCGGCACGTCCGGCCCGATCGGTCGGTGGAGTGTGCCAAGCAGATATGCGGTGGGATTGAGGGCAGGATCATAGTCGCGCAGTGGGATCTTGACATCCGTGATCCGCATGATGCCGGCGCCAGTCCGACGCAATTGATTGCGAGCCATCTCGGGCGTGCGTGCATAGTGTGCGCCCGTCTCGTCAGTGTTTTTCATCACGCCACCGGTGACGGGATCAAATCCCCCCTGCTGAGAAACCTCCGGCACGATGACGTCATTGAGCACGAGAAAAAATTGTTCGCTGGGTTGATCGAGATCGAGCTCAGCTACATGGTTGCGAATGACGTCGTGGGCTACGTTCGATATATGTATGCCGTCCTCAATATTGCCGTTGCGGTCCAACGACTGAATCAGCATACCGATATTGTTTAGGCGAGGTACGTGTACGTCGCCCTGTGCCTCCGGGACCAGATCCAGCGGCGTGACCCACGTGTCGCCTGGAATCGATCCGAGGGGAAATATCACCGAGAACAAAAGTCAGACGATCTCCGTCGCGATAGCCGTACCCCCCCTCCTGGTCCGTAGTACCCGACAATCCCGATGGCTGCGCAGCGTAGTGCAGTCCCTCAACAGGATAATCAAAAAACGTACCGCGCTTTTCGTTCGATTTTTCTGCACTGCAGCCTACCAAAATGGCTGCCATCAGCATTCCTGTGCATGACAGAAAGACTAGATATTGCAACGGGAATTTAGTCGAACTCGGCGTGATCATCTTCATTTGCCGATGTGAATACGCAAGCCAGTTCGGTAACGGCCGGCGCAGCGCTCAATCAGGCTATTTGTTACTTCCGCAACCACGGCGGTTCAGGGTCGATTCTTACGCGGCCGTGAACCAGCTAAAGGCCGTTTTTAGGCTAACGATAGGATAGTGCAGCTATCATACAGAAGTAGTATTGGCTGTGTATACGACTTGCATAAGTTACAGCATATCCTTAAGATTTGTTCAGTCAGCTGCAGGCAAGGCCGTCGACCGGCTGGCTGTTCGCTGCAATGGGGTCAGGGGGAAATGACTCTTAGAATAATTCGAACGCTCGGCCTCATCTTGGTCATGCTCGGGCTGACCGGCCCGACAGCTTGGGCGCAAATACAAGAGATTGTCGTTACAGCGGAGAAAAGGGCGTCCACTGCCCAGGAGACGCCTATCTCTATTAGCGCCTTCGATCAGCGAATGTTAGACGAACTTGGCGTTCAAAGTGTTTTTGGCATTGGCAATCAAGTCCCAAGTCTGTTTTTCAATAATGACAACAATGACTGGAAGGTAACTATCCGCGGCGTCGGTGGCGACAATCTGAGTATCAACGCTGAGCCCGGAGTAGCCTTCCATCAGGACGGTGTCTATCTGGCCCGCCCCGAGCGGGTTTAATGCTGTGCTCTTTGACACGGAGCGCATTGAAGTATTACGCGGACCTCAAGGTACGCTTTATGGTCGCAATGCGACGGGTGGCGCCATCAATGTACATTCGCGACTGCCATCTTACGAATTCGAAGCTCTCGGCGACGCTCTGTACGGTGATTATGATCGCGTGCGCCTGCGGGGCGCTGTTAATGCTCCCATCGTCGACAACAAGCTAGCCTTTCGCGGGTCGATCGTGAGCGAGAAGCGAGACGGCTACCAAACCAACGTATTCCCTGATGGCACCGAGGGCAACGATGCCGATGAACTGTTCCTGCGCGGACAGTTGCTTTGGGACGTGAACGAAGATTTTCAATTAATCGGTCGAGTGAGTGATTTGCAACAGGAAGGCGTCGGTCCGGTCCGTGTCCGCCTAGCCGCGCCGCCGGATTCAACAGCACCAGACGGTGGATTCATTCCTGATTTCGAAGACCTTCGCTTGATTTCAAAGGATCACCCAGAGGCGCGTGATCTGGATCAGACTATCTATAGTGTCGAGGGTAATCTCCAGCTGCCATTTGCTGAAGCGACTCTGGTCGCGGGTTACAGTGAGCTTGATTTGTTTTTGACCCAAGACGGTGACCTCACCATCGCTGTGGTTGGCGAAACACGGTGCGTCGCGCCACCGCCGGGGTTGCAGTGCGCCGGTAGCACGGCGCACTCCGTCCGAACCCAGGAAGCCGATCAGTTTACTACTGAATTGCGTTTCGCTTCGTTGCCGGATAGCGATAGCCGTTTAGAGTGGATTATTGGTGGCTTCTATCTTAATGAAGACGCGGAAGGCCAACTTGATGTCCGGCGGGTGAATACGGGGCCCTTTTTTGGGCCGTTTCAGGGCACAACCAGCAGCGAAATAGATAACGACAACGAGGTGGAGACGACATCTTACGCCGCGTTTGGCGAACTATCCTATACGTTCCTCAATGATGTCACTATCACAGGCGGCCTACGTTACACCTACGACGAGCGTGAGGGGTTCAGTTCTAATCGAACCGATCTCTTTAATCCGGGTCAATTGCCTGGTGACCCCCCCGGTCATAGCATCACACTCACCGCCGTTCCGGTTAAAGACGACTGGAACAAAGTTACCTGGAAGGCTGCCATCGATTGGACGGTAGCCGAAAACAATTTGCTGTACTTCACTGCATCCACAGGCTTTAGATCGGGCGGTTTTAATTTTGGTACCGATGATCCGAGCACACTGTTCTATGAGCCGGAGGACTTGCTGGCCTTTGAACTGGGCTCAAAGAACCGTTTCTTCGATGAGCACTTACAGCTGAATTTCGCGGGCTTTTATTATGACTACGATGACCTGCAGGTCTTCCAGCTGATCGATAATTCTGCGTTCGTGCAGAACGCCGCTGAAGCCGAGATCTACGGCCTTGAGATGGAGCTCGTTGCGGAAGCGTTTGAAGGTTTTCAGATTGATGGGCATTTCTCCTGGATACACGGTAGGTATAAAGATTTCGAGTCCGAAGATCAGGTCTATCCAGACGGTCTTGACGGAGTTCCGGACTCCGGCGACGAATTATTTCAGGTTAGCGGCAATAATTTGATTAACACCCCCGAATATTCCGGCTTGCTTGGGATTCAATACACGTTCCCGGTCGCTAGTTGGGGCGATCTGACCATGCGCGCTCAAGTCTATGCACAGTCGGAGATATACCTTCGCCAGTTCAATCTTGATCCATGGGACAGGCAGGATTCGTTCACGAAGACGGACATCACGGCGAGGTTCAATTCACGCAATGAACACTGGTACCTGTTTGCAGGGATCGAAAATATTGAGGATGAAGATGTGATCTCAAACATCGATGTGAACCCGACCGGTATATTCTTCACGAATGTTCGGCCCCCTCGCATCTGGTGGTTTGGCGCAGGCGTGGATTTCTAACTGACAATGATATTTTTGCGGAGACGGCCGTGACCGGATTCACCCTGAACGGCGAACCAGTCGAGGTTGACAGCCCGCCAGAAACGCCCCTTTTGTGGGTGGTTCGAGACCACCTGAAACTCAGCGGCACCAAATTTGGCTGTCTCCGCGGATTGTGTGGCGCCTGCACGGTGCATGTCGATGGCGAGGCAGTCCGCTCATGTCAAACTTTTCTTGGCGACCTCGGTGGAGCGGATGTCACCACTATCGAGGGGCTATCAACGAATCGAGAACATCCGCTGCAAAAAGCATGGATCGCCGAGCAAGTGGCCCAATGCGGCTACTGTCAATCGGGCCAGATCATGCAAGCTGCAACGCTGCTGGAGACTAACCCATCGCCAAGCCGTGAAGAGATCATTCAACACATGAATGGTAATTTGTGCCGCTGCGGTACTTATCTACGGATTATTCGCGCCATTGAGCTGGCCGCGTCGGAGACTTAGCTCATGGCGGCGCATACCTTTAATAAGACTCAAGAGCATGATCTGTCTCGCCGCCAATTCGTGGCTGGAGCCAGTGGGCTCACTTTTGTCATTGCTGTGGGGGGTTGCGGATCAGCAGCGAATGGCAAAACGGTCGCAGGGGTCAGCAAGCCTTTGCCAATCACTGCCTGGGTGCGTATTCATCCGGATAATCGAGTGACCATTCTGAACCCGGTGGCAGAAATGGGGCAGGGGTCAATGACCGCTTTGCCTTTAATTCTGGCAGACGAAATGGATGCAGACTGGGATTTGGTCGATGTTGAATACGCACCAGCTATCCCCGATGTCTACGGCAAGTTCATCGGCCGCAGTCCACGGAGAATAATGATCACAGTAGGTAGTGCGGCGGTGATGGACTATTTCCTGCGCCTTCGGCAAGCCGGTGCACAAGTCCGACAAGTACTGCTCCAGAATGCCGCGGCCAAATGGGGAGTCTCAATTTCCGATTTGACGACAGAACCTAATGAAGTCGTTCATGCTGCGAGCGGGCGACGATTAACCTACGGAAAAATTGCTGCATTTGCAGAAACACCCGGTGAACTTCCGGAAATCCAGGAAGCAGATCTGAAATCGCCTGACGAATTTCGATACATCGGTCAATCCATTCCCCGTATCGATATTCCGAGCAAGGTGGACGGCAGCGCTCAATTCAGCATTGATGTTCAATTGCCGAACATGCTTTTCGCCATGGTGAAGCATGCACCGGTTCATGGTCAGCAACCCGTCAATTTTAACGGAAAGGATGTAAAGGCTCTGCCTGGAATCGTAGCTGTGGTGCCCCTCCGTGCGCCCGAAAAAAAGTCGCGTAACCCCTTCTTGGCCCCGTTTGTAGCCGGCGTCGGGGTGATTGGCGAATCGATTGAGCAGGTCATGGCAGCACGTGATCAGCTTGAAGTTAGCTGGAGCGAGGGAGCGAACGCAGAGGGCTTTGACAGCGAGCGGGCCTTGGACAATTACGCCAGGATTGCTGCGGATCAAGATGCTGAAACGAACGTGATATTTCAGCGTGGCGATGTAGATGAGGCCCTTTCCCAGGCCACGAAAACCTATAAAGAGGACTATTTGAATGATCATTTGTATCACGCACAAATAGAGCCGCTTAATGCGGTAGCCGCATTTAATGATCGGGACGGCAGCCTTGAAGTTTGGGCGGGTACACAATCGGTCTCCAGATTGCTCGCCGATTTGACGGTCAACCTTCAACTAAAGCAATCGAAGATCAAGCTTCATCGCTGCTTTCTTGGAGGCGGTTTCGGACGTCGCTCTGCGTCCGATAATGTCGTACAAGCTGCTCTACTGTCGCGTTCAATCGCACGCCCGGTAAAACTTATTTGGAGCAGAGAAGATGACCTGCTGTCGGGTCAGTTTCGGCCTATGGGCTTACAACGCATGGAAGCAGGGGTTGATGATGACGGCACGATAACTGGTTGGAAGCATACTGTCGTGGGTGACGGCGGCGATGGGGTCATTAATCTCCTGGATCAGGCCATCGGCACGCCTTTTTATGCGATGCCGAATCAGACTCTCGAGTCAAGACCTACCCATAATGGCGTTAAGCTGAAACACTGGCGGGCGGTCGCGTATGGAATCAATAAATTCGCCATCGAATCGTTCATCGATGAAATAGCCGCGGATCAGAAGATCGATCCATACGAATACCGGAGACGGCTTACAAGAGATGCCCCTCGAGCCCGTGCGGTTTTGGATCTGGTTGCCACAATGGCAGACTGGGGCACAACACGACCCGAGGGCCGGGCGCTCGGTATAGCTCTCACCGAACGAAGTGGGCTCTCTGGCCGCTGGCGTTGCAGAAGTTTCTGTAAATCGGGAAACCGGCGTCATCCGCATGCATCACTTTTGGGCTGCAGTCGATGCAGGAATCATCGTTCAGCCGGCGAATGCCGCAGCACAGATCGAAGGGAGCATAATCTTTGCACTGAGCGGCGCATTACGCGAGCGCATCACATTCAAACAGGGTCAAGTCCAGCAAACGAACTTTCACAACTATGAATTGATGCGCTTTCAAGACGTTCCTGATTCGATTAAGGTCCAATTCGTTCCAAGCGCCGCAGCGCCCAGCGGCATCGGCGAACCGGGCGTGCCCATAACAGCGCCTGCTGTCGCCAATGCAGTATTTGCACTGACAGGAGTTCGGCTCAGACACATGCCATTTACGCCCAATCGAGTGTTAGCAGCTCTCGCATAGTCCGCACCACGCGACCTTATTCAGCTCGGTCACCGCGAGGTTCTTGTATGAAACGTAGAGAATTTCTGTCCAAAGTGTCTGCCTTGAGCGGTGGCCTGGTCTTTTACCAGTGCGGTTTGGCGACCTGCGCATTTGGCGCGGATACATGCCCGGGTCACGCCACAGTAACCATCAATGGTAGACGAATTGTCACCGTCGATATTCATGGCCACACTTTCTTTCCACAGCTTATTCGACTTATGGGGGACAACGTTGCTGCAGAAACGGGTGACAACCAACAAGCCCCTCCAAGCGCAGATTTCCGTAGTCGTATGACGGATTTCGATCGGCGCTTGCAAGACATGGATTCGGCGGGCATCGATTTTCAAATTGTCAGCCCGAGCCCCAGGCAATACTTTTATGAAGCCGACCGAGAATTGGCTCAACAGAGTGTCCGAATTCAGAACGAGGGCATGGCTGAGCTAACGGCAACCAACCCGGCTCGGTTTGCGGCCATGGGTGCCTTAGCGATGCAGTATCCGGAACTCGCAATTGCGCAACTCGAAGAAGGCGTAGCGAAACTCGGTCTCAAAGGCTTCATGATTGGTGCGCTTATTGGAAAAGACGAACTGTCACATACGAAGTTTGAAAAATTCTGGGCCAAAGTGGAGGAACTCAATACAGTCATTTTTATTCACCCTTTGGGTTCGGCCGACGGATTGAATGAACGCTTTACCCACTTCAACCTGGGGCGGGTAGTTGGCACTCCCGCTTGAGGAAACACTCGCGATGTCACATTTGATCTTTGGCGGGGTCTTAGACCGGTATCCCGGGCTGAAAATCTGCATCGCGCACGGTGGCGGCTATTTGCCTTACTTCATGGGTCGCTCCGACAATTGTTACGAGTGGCATCCGACCTGCCAAACGATGGACAGACCGCCAAGCGAGTATTTGCACCGCCTGCACTATGATTCGCGCGTATTCAAAACCGACACGCTTCGACACTTGGTGGATGTTGCCGGCGCTAGCCAGGTTATGCTCGGCACCGATTATCCTTTCCCGATCCAGGAGTCAAACGCGGCAGGGCTTGTTTGTTCTACGCCGGGTCTGAGTGCCAAGGAACAGGAAGCGATACTGGGTAGGAATGCTACGGAGCTATTCGGCCTTTAAGCGTGCGATTAAATTGGTCGGGGTGAGAGGATTCGAACCACGCTAAGTTCAGCCTCATCTGTGCGGATGATCACATTTGGTCCTAATGGCGTGGCCCCTGCCTCCCGAAGGCAATGTTTCAACTCTAGCGTATTGATAGTAAACGCATTCGGCAGGGCGCCCAAAGCCCTACCGCATGTTAGAGCACGTTGAAGCACACTGGTGTCAGGCAAAAATCAGGCAGTGCTGCTGCCGGGCTAATCTAGCTTGACGAAGTCTGCGGCATTTCCTTTATATACAGGTCGCGCTGCGGGAATGGGATCTGGACGCCGGCCCGATTGAATTCCTGGTAGACCTGGTAGTTCAATTCGTGCACCACTCTGCCACGCAGCACCGGCTGCTCGACCCAAGCTAGCAACTCGAAGTCCAGGCCGGATTCGCCGAACGTGCGGAAACGCACCCGCGGTTCTGGCGTTTTGCAGACTTCGTCGTGATTTCTGGCGACCGAGTTGAGGATTTCAATGACCTTGTCAATGTCGGTGCCGTAGGCCACTCCGACCTTGATGCGGATCCGGAACTTCTCATGCGGGCCCCCGGACTCGTTGACGATCTTGGTGCTGCCCATGACGCCGTTGGGCACAACGATCTCGACGTCGTCGCGGGTCAGCAACCGCGTGCTTCGGAGACCGATGTGGGTGACCTCACCGCGCTCACCGCTATCGAGCACGACATAGTCACCGACGTGGTACGGGCGGTCAGCGAGAATCGCGACGCCGGCGAACAGATGTCCGAGCGTATCCTGCGCCGCGAAGCTGAGCGCCAAACCGATGATACCGGCCGAGGCCACGAGTCCCGTGACGTTGATATCCCAGGCAAGCAGAATCGAATAGGCGCCGGCTAGTATCACGACGACGATCGCCAGGTTACGCAATAGTGGCACCGTGTGTTTTCCGGCAAAAGTAAACCTGTGCTGATCGCGGCCGAGGGCGTCAATGAGCAGGGTCGAAAAAGCCAAAGCGAAACGCAACCACAACACGATCACGATGGTTTGGAGTATCGCCATCGTGATGCTTTCAATTCCGGAATCGAGGTCGAGCCGGTAGGTTGCAAGTGACAGGCCGACAATGGCAATAGTCGCGAAGATCGGGCGGTGCAGTAAGTCGATGAGCCGGTCGTCGAAGCTCGACGAGGTCCGCGCAACCAGCCGGCGGACCATGCCGCACAGGATTTTGTCAACGAGTTTGGCGATGACGAGGAAAAACAGGATCAGTGCCACCGCGTGCACGTACTCGTTCGGGCCCAGCAAATCGAGCCACTGATCCGCTTTATCAAACCAACCGTTCATGTCCGGCCCTCTTGTTGTTTATCGAGCGAAGGCTCTTCTTCTCAAGGGGTATACCAGATCGGTGACGTGTACGCGCGTTCCTGAGTGGATACCGGTGCCCAATCAGGAATCGGTACACCGAAATGGAATGCATCGTAGGTCGACCACCGCGGCGTCGAAATTTGCTAACTTGTTGAAATGATTGGTCGGGGTGAGAGGATTCGAACCTCCGGCCCCTGCCTCCCGAAGGCGATGCTTCAACTTTAACGTATTGAAACTAAAAGCATTCGGCAGGGCGCCCACAGCGCTATATGCACGTTAGAGCACGTTGAAGCACACTGGTGTCCGGCAAAAATCAGGCAGTGTTTTGATTGCGCGGTCGATCGTTTTCGCGCCTTAGTTTCGCGAATCCCGCTAAGCCTGGCGCACGCATGACTTTGATGACAGGGACAAGCTCACTTTGAGGGGCATCGCTGCGGATCCAATTTAAACGATGCTCACCCTGCGGTTCCTCTGGTGCTTCGGGTAGGTGATTGAATAGATTGACGAAATTGTTTCCCTGCGCAAGTATATAATTCGCTCAGGCCGACAATTCCAGCAATCAAAGAGGCCTGGTACCAGCTCACCTCTCGATGCATGAATAATTAGAACCGACCCCTCTATATTGGAGGAGTAAATGTCGAAGTCTCATCAGCCGAAAAAGGCCGATACTCGCCAAACAAAGCAGCAATTGATCGACGAGCTGAATTCACTTCGGCGTCAGCTGAGTGAACTGGAGTCCACGGCGCCCGGGGCGGATAAAGAGCCGATCAACAACGCTCTGCAGGTTGAGCTTGCCGAACTCAGGCGCAAGGCGACGCTGCTTGGCGGCATCCTCGATGTGGCAACCGATGCCATCATTTCGATTGATGAAAATCAATGTATCACTCGCTTCAACCCGGCCGCGGAGCAGACCTTCGGTTACAGCGCCCGGGAGGTCGTCGGAGAATCGCTGGAAATGCTCCTGCCGACGCAATTCAAAAGCGGCCACAGAAAGCACGTAGAAGGTTTTGGAGGCTCACAACAGCCCAGCCGGCTGATGAACCAGCGGAGTGATATCGCGGGACTGAAAAAAGACGGCACCACGTTTCCGGCCAGGGCATCAATCTCCAGGGTCCAGTTCGAGGGGAGGACTACCTTAACGGTTTTTCTCCGCGACATTAGCGACGTAAGGGAAGCGATGGAGACTGCTCGCCAAAGCCGGGAGGAGCTTGCGCACGTCGCCCGCGTAGGAATGCTGGGAGAGATTTCGGCATCGCTCGCCCATGAGCTCAATCAGCCGCTTGCGGCTATCCTCACCAACGCCCAGGTACTAAAGCGGCAATTCGATGCCGAAGCAACGGGCATTGATGACGCGAGCGAGACCGTCTCGGATGTGATCGACGATGCGCGCCGGGCGAGCGAGGTGATAAAGCGGCTGAGAAGGCTGTTGAAGCACGGTGAGCATGAGGTTGAAGTTGTCGATATCAATCAACTCGTTACCGAGGTCGGGCAACTGCTGAACAGTGAGATCATTATTAAGCAGATAGCCTTGACGATGGAGCTTGCTCCCGATCTCCCTGCTGTGTCCGCCGATCGCGTTCAGTTGCAACAGATTTTATTGAACCTTCTGTCGAATGCTTTCGATGCAATGGAGGAGCTCGACCCGATCGATCGACATCTCCTGATCCGCACGAGTCAGGCAGCACCGAAAGCCGTGGAAGTCTGTGTTAAGGACAGCGGTGCGGGTTTTAAAGGTAAGTCGTATCAGCGGCTGATCGAGCCGTTCTACACCACGAAAGAAGGCGGGATGGGTATGGGGCTCGCCATTTCAAGGACCATATTGCAGGCCCATAGGGGTCGATTATGGGCTGAGAACAACCGCGGCCCAGGCGCCACCTTCTTCTTCACCCTGCCGGTGGGCGGTGCAGCCGAGGCGGTCGCTGGGCCCAGGCGCGAGCATAAAGAGGAGCAACCGGGCGTGGCAACGGTTTTCGTCGTGGATGATGACCCATCGGTTTGCAAAGCCATGGGGAGATTGATGCAGTCGGCCGGCTATGCCGTCGAGACCTTTGAATCTGCGCAGTCGTTCCTGCAGCGCGAACAATACGCTGGGAATGGCTGCCTGGTGGTGGATCTGCACATGCCGGGGGAAACAGGCCTCGACTTGCAGACGAAACTCAACACCCGCAAATACACCATGCCGATTATCTTCATCACCGGTGCCGGCAGCACTTCTGCTGGCGTGCGTGCAATGAAGCAGGGCGCGGTGGATTTTCTGTCGAAGCCTGTCGATGACGACGAGCTGTTAAGGGTTGTCGCACGCGCTGTTGAAACCGATCACGAGGCCCGGGCCCGACATGCGCAGCAGGTGGCGGCAACAGAGAAAGTCGCGAGACTCACGGCGCGCGAGGGCGAGATCATGGGCCTGGTCGTCAAGGGCTTGCTGAATAAGCAAATTGCCCATGAGCTGGGGATCAGCGAGAAAACGGTCAAAGCGCATCGTGGGCACGTCATGGAGAAGGTCGAGGCCGGCTCGGTGACCGATCTGGTGCGTATTTCGGAAATTGCCGCCAACATTCCCTGAGCGGCTCAAATTTTGCCCGGTACCGTTCCTGAGGAGGTAGGACTAAGGTCCAATATCCGCCCGCAGGCCTGACGCTTACCATCGGCGGATGGCCGAAACTCCAAAGCTGATCTGTATTGTTGACGACGATTCGTCCGTGCGGCGCGCGTTGGGCCGCTTGATCAGGTCATTCGGTTTAGACGTTGAACTCCTTGCGTCCGGTCGCGAGTGTCTGGACGAGCCTTATATTGACCGGGCGGCATGTCTCATTCTCGACGTGTCCATGCCCGGCATGGACGGGTTTGAATTGTGCGCCTTGCTGCAGGCATCAGGCCGCAGCGTTCCGACGGTGTTTATCTCGGCACACGATGACGAGGGTTACCGGGAACGGGCCCGGTCAGCCGGCGCCATTGCCTATCTGGATAAGCCTTGCGATGAGGTTTTGCTGTGTGATGCGCTCCATAAGGCGTTCGCTGCAAACGATGCGCCCAGGCCATGAATTAAGGCGGAGTCCATAAACGATTACGCCGATGATTTCTATTCGTGCCACTAGTCTAACTCTTGGCGCGTCTTATGGGGCTGCTCACGCGGCCCCTTTTTATTTTGCACAACAGGCGCCGGTGTCCACCTATTCACCTTGAACCTGCTTCCATAGCCGGCTAATCGCCGGCCGGTCAGGCCAGTTTTTAATTGTGGTGGTACATCAGGCTATAGGACTTTAGTCCAATGGTCCGCCTATGGGGGAAGGGGTTACCGTGAGGCGGCTCAATAAAAGGCAAGGAGCAATGTTATGCAGTTCGGGAAACAAACTTTGACCGAAAAGGCTCGGATGTTGCTGGGCCTGATCGCGGGCACTATCGTCAGCACGACGGTCCTGGCGGCGGACAAGCCCAACATCCTTGTCATCTGGGGCGATGATATCGGTATCACCAATATCAGCGCCTACAGCCGCGGCATGATGGGCTATCAAACGCCCAATATCGACCGCATCGCCAACGAAGGCGCTTTGTTCACCGACTATTACGCCGAGCAGAGTTGCACCGCGGGTCGCGCCGGATTCATCACTGGCCAGATTCCGTTCCGCACCGGGTTGACAAAGGTCGGCGTGCCGGCCGCCAAGCAGGGCCTGAGCCCGAAGGACCCGACCATCGCCGAGTTACTGAAGAACCACGGCTATGCCACCGGCCAGTTCGGCAAAAACCATGTCGGCGACCGCAACGAGTATTTGCCGACGGTGCACGGTTTCGATGAGTACTCCGGCGTCCTATACCACCTGAACGCTCTGGAGGAACCAGAAAACGTCGACTACCCGAAGGATCCTGCGTTTCTAGAAGAGTTTGGACCGCGCAATGTGATCCATACCTGGGCCACCGATACGTTTGATAAAACGGATCAGCCTCGTTGGGGCGTGGTAGGCAAGCAGAAGATCGAGGATGACGGTGAGCTGACCAAGAAGCGCATGGAGACCTACGACCAGGAGACACTTGAGAACTCGCTGAATTTCATCGACAAGGCCGTCAAAGAGGACAAGCCCTTCTTCGTCTGGCACAACGCCACGCGCATGCATGTCTTTACCCACCTGTCGCCGAAGTATCAGGCGATGGTTGCGGAGAAGGGGCTCTATGGCGCCGGCATGACGGAATTCGATGATGATATCGGCGTCCTGCTGAAGCAACTCGACGATCTCGGTATCGCCGACAATACCATTGTCATCATCTCGACCGACAACGGTGCCGAGGTGTTCACCTGGCCGGACGGCGGAACCACACCTTTCCGCGGCGAAAAGGCGACGACCTGGGAAGGCGGTTTTCGCGTGCCGGCCGTGGTGCGCTGGCCCGGCGTGATTCAACCCGGAACTGTGATTAACGACATCTTTTCCCATTTGGACTGGATGCCGACTCTGTTAACAGCAGCCGGCGAATCGGGTATCAAAGAGAAGCTCTTGAACGGGCACAAGGCGGATGGCAAGAATTTTAAAGTACATTTGGACGGGTACGACCAGACTGCTCTGCTTAAGGGAGAAGGACCTGGTGCACGCAAGGAGATTTTCTACATCACCGACGACGGCGACCTGTCAGCGATTCGCTACAACAAGTGGAAGGTGCTCTTCACCCAGCAGAAATCGACGGGGATGGATGTATGGCGCGAGCCTCTGTCGCCTACGCGCATGCCAATACTCGTCAATCTTCATGCGGATCCGTTCGAACTGGCGGTGTCGCGTGGCCACAGTTACGAATATGACAAGTGGGCCGCCGAGCGAATGTACGTGTTCGTCCCCGCCCAAGTCATCGTGGCTGATTTTCTTGCAACGTTTAAGGATTTCCCGCCACGGCAGAAACCGGGCAGCTTCACCGTCGGCGATGCGCTCTCACAATTGCAGACAGCCTCGCAGGGAAGATAAGCCTTCAATTCAAGCCGGTGGGTAGGCGTGCTTCGGCGCGCCCTTTTATCCGGACATTTAATCGTCTAATGCCCGTGAATTAAGAAAAAGAGTTAAAGACCAAGACGATCAATGGCAAGCTCTACAGAGCTTAGTTATGAAAAGGAGCGAAATCATGTCCGAACACGAAGTCATCGCATCCGGTCTGCTCGACGGCATCAAAAAGAATGCCCGTCTGGCTGTCATCATCGGCATCATCATGTTGATCTGCGGCTTTCTGGCAATCGGCTCACCCTTAGCGGCCGGGCTGTCGGTCACGATCTTCGTCGGCGCCATGCTCATGGTCGGCGGCATCGCCCAGTGCTTCCTCGCCTTTCAGGCCGGCGCGTTCGGCAAGGGCCTGCTGATATTTATCATGGGCGCACTGACCGGCGTGGCTGGTTTCTATCTGTTCAACCAGCCGCTTGCCGGTCTGGCCTCGATCACAATATTCCTCGCGGTGTATTTTGTCGTCACGGGTATCTTCGAACTGGTCAGTGCATTCCAGATTCGTCCGGCCGAAGGCTGGGGCTTGATGCTGTTCAACGGTATCGTGACACTGCTACTCGGCATCATGATCTGGCGCCAGTTCCCACTGTCGGGTGCCTGGGCCGTCGGCGTACTATTTGGCGTCAAGCTAATGTTGAGCGGCTGGTCGCTGATTTTCATCGGTCGCAGCGTGCGCGGTACCGCAAAGGCAGCAGCGGCTTAGTCGGGCGGCAGATTACAGCAGCGATTCCAATGCAACAAGTACTCATCCTCGGACGCCAAGGCGTGTAGGACTAAAGTCCAATGGTCAGCCTTTTGGGCGGGGCATACCCATATTGGGCTGTGGCGAAAAGGCGCCGGATCTATTTATGTGAATCACCCAGTTATTAGACTCGATTACCTCCTGCGACGACGTGCAGACTTTCCTTACTGAAAATCGTTTGTTTCAAGGGAGCCACTGTGGGTCGAAATCCTCGTGTTTTTGTACCTGGATTGCCTCACCACGTCGTCCAAAGGGGGCGCAGCCACCGGAAGCATTTGCCCAGGTTTTCAGCAAGCTTGAAAGCTGAGTGTGCGGATCAGTCCGCGGTCGCGGGACAGCCAGATAAATAAAAAGGCGGGAGCATAGCCCCCGCCTCGATAGCGTACAAACCTGTAACCACAGGTTTGCCGGCTGAATTAATCAGCGCTTTCTGCCGGCTTTCCGCTTCGTCTTCTTTTTCGCTTTCTTCTTTACCTTTTTCTTCTTAGCAGCAGCTTTTGCCTTCTTCTTGTGACTGGCAACCTGCTTCTTCAGCTTACGTACCTCCGCTACGGATTTCTTCTTGGCGCTGGCCAGTGTCTTCTTCAGCGCCTTCATATCCTTGGCGTGTTGCTTCCGGATTTTTGCTAACGTCGAAACCTTTTTCTTTTTGGTTTTCCTCTTTTTTGCGGCAGCCATAATGACCTCCTTATGGATTACATACGTCGGGACTCAGTAATGATCGTGTCTAAAAAGAGAAAACGGCAAACACAGTGGGGCCGTAATAACAGAATTTAAATTCCCCGTCCAGAGTACCGCCGTTGTGCTCAACAATCCACCAGAAAATACCGGTAGCCGATTCCCAGTCCGGCGTGCTCCCATGGCGTCCATGCGATGTCCGCGCCTGCGGTGGGCAGTGTCCTGAGTGTCCGCTTTCGACCCAAAGCGGACAGTCCCGGTGCAGGTTTTTGTGGGTAAAATGTGAGGGAAGTATGATTGAGAAACGAACCTTGCAGGTGCGTCGCGGATATAGCCGATCTGGTGGGCACTGAGGAAAAATGACATTTCAATGGCCTATCCGAAGCTGGACCTTCATCTGGACAGTGACACTCCCTCCGCGCAGTAGCTAGCGACCGCTATGAGTAAAAAAAAGAAATCGATTGTCCGCGTATTAATCAGAATTGCCTTGGCGATCGCAACAGGAGTAATACTTGTGTCCATACTGAATCAACTGGCCGGATTGCCTGACAACAGCGGCCGCAAATCCTCGCAGGTCATCAACAACGGCGCTGATTCATCGCTTGGCAAGCATTTCGCGTCGGAACTGGCAGAAAATCCGGAAAAAAACGGGATTATTGAACTTCCACTTGGTCGCGATGCTTTTGCCGCGCGTATCGTACTGGCACGACAAGCGGAACGCAGCATCGATACACAATATTACATGTGGCATCAGGACACGGTAGGTCGGTCACTGGTGTACGCGCTGATCGGCGCAGCGGACCGGGGTGTCCGCGTGCGACTGCTGATCGACGACATGTATGGCAGCGATGGTCAGGACACCTGGCTCGCCATGGACGTCCATCCGAATATCGAGGTTCGGCTTTTTGCTCCCTATTCGCGCCGTCAGCCGAAGTACCTGCAGTTTGTTACCCGTTTTCAGGATGTAAACGCCCGTATGCACACCAAGACATTCACCGTGGACGACCAGGCCACTATCGTCGGCGGTCGCAACATCGGTGACGAGTATTTTGACGCCGATCCGGACCTGGCGTTTGCGGACAACGACGTGCTCGCAATAGGGCCAGCCGTTGAGAAGGTCTCGTCGAATTTCGACGACTATTGGAATTCCGATTACGCGTACCCGGTATCAACGCTGTTGCCTGCCGCGACCGACACGGATCTGCAGAAACTGAAAGATGCGTCGCCCGCGTTTTTTGACAAGCCCGAAACAAAATCCTACCTGCAGGCCGTGAACCAGGGCAATTTGGCCAATGCACTCCGTGACGGCAGCACCGAGTTTCACTGGGGGTCGGGAGAAATTGTTCACGACGCCTGGTGGAAAAGGGAGCAGCATAAGGATGGCTGGCAAGACGACCTGCTCATTTCGCAGCTAAAACCCTATCTCGTTACTGCGACTGAAGAACTCATCATGATTTCGCCCTATTTTGTACCCGGCGATGAATCCGTAAAAGCACTCTGTAGCCTCGCTCAGAAGGGCGTCAGCGTAAAAATTCTGACCAATTCTCTTGCATCAAACGACGTCGCCGCCGTACATGCAGGCTATAGCAAGTTTCGCATCCCTTTATTGCGCTGCGGAGTAGAGCTTTACGAGTTGGACGAACATTTGCGAGCCACGGAAAGAAGAGTTTTTACATGGTTACCCGGCCTAAGCAAGTCCAGCTTGCACGCGAAAACCATGATGATTGACAAGACTCGAATGTTCGTTGGGTCGTTCAACTACGATCAGCGCTCGCTATACCTCAATACAGAAATTGGATTAGTGTTTGAGCAAGCCGACATCGCCGGCCCTGCCGCCGAAAGGTTCGACAAGAACATCAATAAATTTGCGTTCAAAGTCGAACTGGTGACCAGTGACAGGGGCAAGGAGTCGCTGCTATGGCACGGCATCGA
>PVMK01160754.1_pt1 | contig 20484 bp, 14 predicted proteins | sample 1853481 | NCBI WGS metagenome assembly PVMK01 (sample SAMN08533507, study PRJNA380276) | Marine sediment metagenome, whole genome shotgun sequencing project. | reverse complement strand
TGTCCATATTTAATCACTACGGCAATGTCGGAACGACTCCGGATGAACTCACTTATACTGATTTCCTCAACAGTGTGCGCAATGGCACGATTGCTGAAGTTACGATAAGTAGTAGCCAGGAAGGCAATACTATCAAGGGCCGTGATGTTAACGGCAAAGAGTTCCACACCTTTGGCATGCCCGACCCTCGCCTGGTCGATGACCTGGTAGAGAACAACGTCGAAATAACCGCCGAACCACCCGAACAGCGTTCCGTTATCCTCGACCTGTTAATCAATATCATTCCGGTTTTGTTGCTGGTCGGCCTGTGGGTGTATTTCATGCGCCAGATGCAGGGCGGTGGCGGCCGTGGTGCGATGTCGTTTGGCAAGAGCAAGGCAAAACTCCAGGGTGAAGACCAGGTCAAGGTAACCTTTGCCGATGTCGCGGGTGTGGAGGAAGCCAAGGAAGAAGTCGAGGAACTGGTGGAGTTTCTGCGCAATCCCGGGTAAGTTCCAGAAACTGGGTGGTCACATTCCCCGCGGTATTTTGTTGCTGGGCGCACCGGGCACTGGTAAAACTCTTTTGGCGCGTGCTATCGCCGGTGAGGCCAAGGTTCCATTCTTTTCAATTTCCGGTTCCGATTTTGTAGAAATGTTTGTTGGTGTTGGTGCATCCCGCGTACGCGATATGTTCGATCAGGCCAAAAAGCATGCTCCCTGTATTATATTTATTGATGAAATAGACGCGGTCGGGCGTCATCGTGGTGCTGGCCTCGGTGGCGGTCATGATGAACGCGAACAGACACTGAACCAGTTACTGGTGGAAATGGATGGTTTTGAAGGTGGCGAAGGCGTTATCGTTATTGCTGCCACCAACCGTCCGGACGTACTTGATCCTGCATTGTTACGCCCTGGCCGTTTTGACCGCCAGGTGGTTGTGCCATTACCGGATATACGCGGGCGTGAGGGTATTCTGAAAGTACATATGCGCAAAGTGCCATTGGACGACGATGTTAAGCCGCGCACGATTGCACGTGGTACTCCGGGTTTTTCAGGTGCAGACCTGGCCAACCTGGTCAATGAGGCTGCGTTGTTTGCTGCCAGGGAGGCCGCCAAAACGGTTAACCAGGATCATTTCGAGCGCGCCAAGGACAAGATCATGATGGGTGCCGAACGGCGTTCAATGGTCATGTCAGAGAAAGAGAAAAAATTAACGGCTTATCATGAAGCTGGTCATGCCATTGTCGGACGTTTGGTGCCCGAGCACGACCCGGTTTACAAGGTAACCATTATTCCACGTGGCCGCGCACTGGGTGTGACCATGTTCCTGCCAGAGGCGGATAAGTACAGTGTTTCACGCAAGCAACTGGATAGCCAGATGGCCAGTTTGTTTGGCGGGCGCGTTGCCGAGGAACTGGTGTTTGGTATTGAGAATGTCACCACCGGCGCCTCGAATGATATTGAGCGTGCGACATCCATCGCCAGGAATATGGTGACCCGCTGGGGTTTGAGCGAGGCATTGGGTCCGTTGACCTATTCCGAAGACGAAGAGGAAGTATTTCTTGGCCGCTCGGTAACCCAGCACAAGCATGTTTCCGATGAGACCGCACGCAAGATCGACATTGAGATTCGCCATATCGTTGATGCGGCGCATAAGATAGCGACGGACCTCGTGGTGGCCAATCGGGATAAACTTGAAACCATGACCGATGCATTGATGAAATATGAAACCATTGATGCGGCTATGATTGACCAGATCATGGAAGGCAATAGTACCGGATCCGCCAAAGGACTGGGATGAATCCGGTTCCAATGGCGGCAAGAAGGCCAAAAGCGAGTCATCCGATGATTCATCAGCCAGCTCAGAAGGCGAGCCTTCTATCGGCGATCCCGCCAAACAACACTAACCGTAGGGTGGGTACTTTGAGTGCCCACCACTCCAAAATAATCAAATAATCAAAGGTGGACATAAAATACCCACCCCGCAAAACCTCTATGAAAGTAGCCGAACGCGAACTCGATTGCGCCGGTCGCATCCTTAAACTCGACCGGCCCAGAATCATGGGCATTCTCAACGTAACGCCCGGATTCATTTTCCGATGGCGGTCAGTGGCTGGGGAAATCCGAGGCCATCCAACATGCGCTGGCCATGCAGGATGCGGGTGCGGATATCATTGATGTTGGCGGCGAGTCAACGCGTCCGGGAGCGCAGGCTGTGCCGCTGCAGCAAGAGTTGGACCGCGTGATCCCGGTTATTGAGGCCATTGTTCCACAGCTTTCAGTACCGGTTTCCATTGATACCAGTAAACCCGAAGTCATGCGCGAGGCCGTTCAGGCTGGAGCAGGCATGATCAATGATGTTTATGCCTTGCGCCAGGAGGGCGCCCTGCAAGCTGTGGCTGAACTGGCCGTGCCCGTTTGTTTGATGCACATGCTGGGGGATCCACGGGTGATGCAGCAAAACCCCGTTTATGATGATGTTAGCGCGAGGTCAAAGGCTTTTTACTGGAGCGCGCCAAAACAATGTGAGCTTGGTGGGATACGGCTGCAAAATATCGTACTCGACCCCGGTTTTGGTTTTGGCAAAACATTGCAACAAAACCTCGATCTTTTTCACAAGCTGCCAGCGCTTGTAGCAAGCGGGTACCCCGTATTGGTCGGGGTTTCCCGCAAAGCCATGATCGGGCAGTTAACCGGCAGGGAAATGCCTGACCGGGTTCCTGGCTCAATTACTGCTGCAGTACTTGCCGTATTGCAGGGCGCATCAATCGTCCGCGTACACGATGTAGCAGAAACCCAGGACGCACTAAACATAGTAAAGTCGCTACGCCTGTAGGAGGCGCGTCCCCTTGGAAACACGGTATGCAGCTATGGTATCGGTTGTTTATTTCGCCAGCTTCAGTTCTTCACGAATTACTTTCCGTAACGTATCTTCCAGAGGCTCGGTTTTTGACTGCATGTAATTGCGCAAAGCATCATTCAGCAAAGTTTGATAATTCCCTCCCCCTGCATCATGCACCTGCTTTTTGAAGTGCTCAATTATATCGCCATCAAGCCTGATGGTGATGCGGACTTTGTTTGGGTCGGCTTTTATTATCGCACCACGTTTTCCTTTGCTGAAATCTTCGCTCATTGGTCTATTCCTTGATAGTACTGCCGGGCTTCACTTCTATCTGCCTTCCTCGCCGAAATGATACGTATGCAGTCTTCACCACGTTGTGCATGAACAACAAAAAGAACCTATGAGCTAATTGTATGTACATATGGTGTACATTGCAAGTCGATTGTATTTTCATTGACTAAATATGCATGGGTTTATTGCACATAAATATGGTCAATGGCTTTTTATCTTGTAGGAGATTTCAGTTCTATCATTGTTTCGAAGGCATTATGGCCTGCAGAGATGTAAAATGGCCTCTATGAAAAATAAATACTTCGGAACCGATGGCATACGTGGCCGTGTGGGTGATTCACCTGTTACTGCAGATTTTATGCTTCGATTGGGGCGTGCCGCGGGAAAAGTGCTGGCTGACGGGGATTCGCGTTCAGTCGTTATTGGCAAGGACACGCGAATTTCAGGCTATATGTTTGAATCGGCGCTGGAAGCAGGCTGGCCGCAGCCGGTGCCAATGTTTCCATGCTGGGGCCAATGCCAACGCCGGCCATTGCTTATCTGACGAGAACACTGCATGCCTGCGCAGGAATAGTCATCAGTGCTTCACACAATCCCTTTTACGATAATGGCATCAAGTTCTTTTCCGCTGAGGGTGAAAAATTGCCGGATGATGTTGAGGCCGCCATTGAGGCTGAGCTCGACCAGCCATTCTCGACCGTTTCTTCTGAAAAAATGGGTAAAGCAGTCCGCATTGAAGATGCTGCCGGCCGCTATATTGAATTTTGCAAAGGCACAATACCCTTCACAACCATGCTTGGCGGGCTAAAAATCGTTGTCGACTGCGCCAATGGTGCAACTTATCGGGTGGCCCCGGCCGTGTTGGAAGAACTGGGTGCAGAGGTGATAGCTATTGGCATTGACCCCGATGGTCTAAATATCAACGAAGGCTGCGGATCCACCTACCCGGAATTTGTCAGGCAAGCCGTACTTGAACACGGCGCCGACCTCGGTATCTCCCTGGACGGCGATGGCGACCGGGTAATTATGGTGGATGCCAGGGGTGAGATCGTCAATGGCGACGAATTGCTCTACATCATCGCCACAGCGCGGCAGGACAAGGGTTTGCTGCAGGGCGGGGTGGTTGGCACGGTCATGAGCAACTTCGGCATGGAACTGGCGCTGAAAAAGCGCAAAATCCCCTTCGAACGTGCGCCGGTCGGTGACCGCCATGTACATAAGGCTCTGGTCAACAATGGCTGGACGCTGGGCGGCGAGGCTTCCGGTCACCTGTTATGCCTGGATAAAACCAGTACCGGTGATGGCATTGTCAGTGCCTTGCAAGTGCTCGAGGTAATGGTTAGCAAAGGCAAAAGCCTTGCTGAACTAACAGCGGATGTTCAAAAGTTACCACAGGTTATGATTAATGTGCCTGTTACGGGCCAGGTTTTGGATCTTGCCAACTCCGACACCATCGGTGCTGCAGTGAAATCCGTACAAGCCCAGCTGGGCGACACCGGCAGAGTAATCCTGCGCCCATCAGGTACCGAACCGCTGATTCGCGTAACCCTGGAAGGTACGGATGAAACTCAGGTAAATCGGCTTGCCGAAGAACTTGCCAACGTTGTTCGCACCGAACTGGCTGAGTAATCAGGGCGGTAAACACAGGCCATTAATACATATGTACAAAAGCAGGAATTGAGTGTGGTGGCACCGTGATGGTTCTACCAACCGATTGACCAAAGTCGAAAGATACGTAAATCTTGTGCTCTCTCGGTTCCCAGTAGGCGAGATCGATTTTTCCGTCATCATTGTAGTCCGCAGGTAATGGAATACCGGATGAGGTACCAAAGGTGAACCTAAGATTAGGTCCTGATGGCATATTGCGGATCCACCAGGTGTTTATGTGCGGTTGCCAAATACCAACCTCATCATAGCCATCGCCATCATAGTCGCCTGGCAGCAAGATATCTCCCTCACGTCCGCCCCACGCCATTGAAGTAGTTTTACCGCCGTTCAGACTTTTGACTTTGAATTGTCCATTAACAGGACTCCAGACAGCAAGATCTCCATTGGATTCAGGGAGAAAACGCCCAACGACCGGTAGCGGGCTTCCCGCTGCAGGAAGGCTCGGCCCGTCAAGGCGTTGGTTTGGATACAGGAACCACTGGCCGGAACGTTGTCGATACGCTAACTGCGAGTCAAAACCATCATTATCATGATCAGCGACTAATGGTATATCAGTGGGCAAACTCCAGAACCAATACTGATAACTTTCCTGCCAGCGATTCACCATGGAATCCAGACGTCTCCAATAAAAAGGATACTGCCGAACCATGGCCGAAACCGTTTCTCCCCGTCGATAAAAGGCGTCTGACATGTACCCCACAATGAGATCGGCACGGTCATCCCCAGGGAATCGGGCCAGGAAGACCAACGGGATTTCGGATGGTGATCCCACTTGATCGGCCAGGCTAATTGTTTCCTTGCCAAGACGAATCACCTTGTCCCGATAGTCGAAGAACAACAGGTCAATTTTTCCATCGCCATCCCAGTCCGCGTGAGCTTGCGAGATAATTTTTGGTGCCCAGTAATTTTCTATTCCCTGATCAAGAGCGTGGGTGTCTTTCTCAACTTCGAAAAGTTCGCGCGATCCAACCGCGAATTTCTTTACCAGCATACCTTCTGAAACCATTTTTGCAAAACGACTTCGAACAATAGCAGGCCGCCGCGCTAGGTCGCGCTTTGCTGTCTTGTAGATCCAGTTGGTTCCTGATGCTTCGGCCGCACCAGGTAATAAACGGGCCATCCTACCTTCAAGCAGAATTCGGTCCGCAACGCGATCTTCTGCAATGAGAAATCCAAAACCGGTGATCTCATACCGGGTAGGAGACAGGCTGAACACGCTGCCGCCATATACGAGTAGTTCGTTAAGATATCCTGATCTGACCTCCCCGGTGGAGAAATCGTAGTACTGGGCACGATTGCTTTTCTTTAGTGAACGAAGCGCTTCACCGGCCGCCTTGTAATTCTTTCCACCTTGCCAGCCATAAGGTGATCGGTAGAAACCTGCCCATTCCCCATCTTCGTTCTGCACACCAGCTATTGATACCGCCAATGGCGTGACTGCGGTCAAAACAAAGAACGGCAGGATTGCCCACCATTTAAAGCGCCTGCTGAGATAATCAACACCAACTACCGACAGGATTGCTATAGACAAATGTGTACAGAAGAAAAACTTACTGATTTCGGTCTGTTCCTCAACGCCGCCAGCATGACTAAAATACAGCAACTGGGGAATCATGAACGAAACCAGGGCGAATATACCAAAAAACGCTAAAAACACGACCCTCTGTTGCGATGCATGTCGTTGTCGCAAGCAGACCCATAGTGTCAGCAATGTTAAAATGAGTGACAGGCCAAATCCAGCAAGATTCCAGTTGATGTGGTCAAACAGGCTACCTGAAATATATCCAATACTGTCGCGAATCGCTATCGGTGCGCCGGGTGGTCCGTATTCATCGCCAGTAGCCAGCATCCCACCGTGTAGGAAAGCAACGATGGTGACCCCGAGGGTAAACAGAATGCCTTGATAAACACGAATCCTGGAAGGTTCGCGTAACCACAGTACCAGAAGCACTAACCCTGCACTCATACTGGCCATCGAACCAAACACAGCGTGCCCTAAAAACACCAGGCCAAAACAAAAAATGTTGATGACCAGAAGGACTGGCGCAAAACTCCGTCTCGTTTGCCAGAGCCAAAATACATAGGCTGCCACCAGGGTTAGCGCGATTCCGAGCGCGACTGCGTGCTGTTGGTAGTGGATGGCAACATCGAAAGGCAGTGGGAAAATATCTCCATCGGCATTTTTCAGATGAATGCTCTGATTCTTCATAACCGATAGCAGGTTGCCCCACCAACTCATCTCAGGATCATAGCTATGGATCAATGCGCTGTCGGGTGGGAGTTTTTGAAACCCTTTGTATGCTTGTAACCACGGCAGGTATAGCCAGGAGAGCCCGCCACCGAGCAATACCGAAAAGCCCCCCCAGCCCGATGCGATTTTGGTCATTCCCAGTTGCCGCATCCAGGCGAATGTAAACAGAAAAATAAATAGCCACAATCCGGTGCTGGCAATGTCGATACTAACGTTAGAAGAGAATTGGGTTACCCAGTGCACTGTTCCGGAAAGCAGCGTAAAACCATAGTGATATTTAATGACGATGTCTGGCAATGCATTGTGGCGGGGTGGAAAGACCCCCTCAGCAAATTGGTTTGGTGCTGTCACATGGGTAGCACTGGATGCCATCTCATCCCAACGGTTTCCGCTTACCGCCTGGAACCACTGTGGTACCGCAAGCAGAATGGCAATAATTACGACACCGAGCCAAGATTTTTTTCTGCGCCATACGTCAGTCAAAGCCAGCTGTGAACGATGTTTCCACAGTAACACCGCGCATACAAAGAGGTTGAATATCAAATAGATAGTTACGGCTTGTATTGAATTTCCAAGCAACTTCCCCACCAGGTTAACAAACGTGAGGTAAGCCACCAGTGCAATGCCGACCGACAGAGGAACCCGAACCAGCGATTGCGTGATTCGGTCATCCAGGCGCGATGCTAGCCACCAGGCAGGTATCCAGAGGCAGACTACAAACAGACCTAGCAGTAACGATCCGATGAGCAATTCTAAAACCTGCATCAGGCCAGGGTATCCAGGATCATTCTGATACGCCACGTCATGGCTGCGTCATGCTCATTCAACTGGTGATGGCATCTGGGTTTTCGTACGGGGCGTGTCATCCGGTAATTGTTTTACCAGGTACATCGGACGACCCTTAACCTCCTCAAATACCCGGGCCAGATATTCGCCGATCAGACCGATGAAGGCGAGTTGGAACCCTCCCAACGTTACCGTTACACCGATCAGTGACGCATAACCCGGTACCAGATTGCCATGAATCAAACCCGAAGCTACTGTCCAGAACAGGTAGGAAAAACCGAGAAAAGCCATTAGTAACCCCAATCGAAAAGCCAGTTTCAACGGCTGAGCGGAGAATGAAAATACAGCGTCTAAGGCGAGACCTACCATCTTGGCCATTGAATACTTGGATTGCCCGGCAACTCTCTCGGCACAAATATAAGGCACCAGAGCTCTTTTAAAGCCAGTCCAGGACACCAATCCTCGTAACAATCTGTGTCGTTCAGGCATGTTTTTTAGTGTATCGCACACCCGGCGTGAGAGCAGACTGAAATCTGCAGCGCCTTTAGGAACGTGGGTGGGGCTAAGCAAATTGAAAATGAAGTAAAAGCCGTTTGATGTGAAGTCTTTCAACCAGGAAGCTCCCTGGGAGTTGTCTCGAACGGCGGAAACAACTTCGTATCCTTCGCGCCATTTTGCTACCAGTTCGGGGATTGAACTGGGCGGATGCTGCAGATCGGAATCCATCAGGATGATCGCGTCACCGCGTGCAAAATCGAGACCGGCGGTTAGTGCAATCTGGTGTCCGAAATTTCGTGACAAGGAACAGACGCGTACGGTTTCATCACGACTGGCAATGTCGTTGAGATGCATCAGTGTATCATCAGTACTGCCGTCATCGACAAAGATAATCTCGTAATCCAGATCCAAAAGAGTATCAAGAACCGGTTTAACCTCATTGTAAAACAGATGGACTACTTCGGATTCGTTGTAACAAGGAGTTACGACTGACAGCAGTTGTCTGTTGTGGCCTTCTTTAACAACTTCGTCGGAGAGTGTCATAGTTTCAGAGCCCCCATTTCACTATTATTCGTAGCATCATAGCAAATCTCTAATCGGTCATATATATTGAGTGACCGGTGATTCTGTGGCACATTTCAGGACTTCGCCAAAGAACTATTGCGGATAGGGTCTCACAGGAACGGTCAATATGCACTTGTTGCGAATAGATGCTTCTCTGGAAAAGCGCTGGGATGAATATGTCGGGCGACGGACATCTACGGTTTCAGACCTCTCAGGTTGGCGACATGTGGTTAGTGAAACATACGGCATACATTCGTATTTTATCGCCGTGGAGGATAACAACGCACTTATCGGGACACTGGGCTTATTCGAAATCAAACATCCGTTGTTTGGTCACTATCTGACAACAGCACCATTCTCTACTGACGGTGGATTACATTACGACAGCGACATTGCACGTGACCTGCTGATTGAAGAGGCAAAGCGCCTGGCGGATGAGTTGCAGGTGGACTATTTGCTGGTCAGAACCCGGGGACTCCAAATCGAGGGGTTTATGCAAGACCAGCACTATCGAACTGCTGTGCTTAATCTCGACGCTGGCGCGGATGCGGTTTGGACGGAAGCCATTCGAGGAAAAACACGCAACCAGGTTCGTCGAGGACTCAAAGAAGGTTTTGCCATCCACACAGGTCACGACCAATTGCTGGGTTTTCACCGTGTATTCAACACACACATGCGTGATTTGGGATCACCTGCTCATTGCAAAGCGTTCTACCAAAATATCATCAAGTACCTTGGCGATCGCGCCCAATTTATTGTTGTAAGAGAAGGCAGGAGCCTGGTTGGTGGGGCACTGCTATTCGAAATTAACGGCACAGCGATGAACCTTCATACTGTGTCGCTGATGAAATACAACCGGCGGTGCCCGAACTACCTTCTGTATTGGGATATGATTAAAGGCAGCTGTGAGCGTGGCAATACGAGGTTCGACATGGGACGGTCTGAAGCAGATAGTTCTAACCTGAAATTCAAGAAGAATTGGGGCACGAAGATCGTTGAGTTAAATTACAACTACTATCTCAGGAATCTCACTGATATACCGTACGTGGATCCCCGCAACCCCCGCTATCAATTGCCGATCACTATTTGGAAGAAGTTGCCTTTACCGGTTACCGGCTTTATCGGTCCCCGGTTGATCAAGGGTCTGGCCTGATGGTCAGGGGTTTTGTCATAAATGCTGATGACCTGGGCGTATCCCGCGGGGCGACACTTGGTATCGTCCGTGCTCATCTCGACGGTGTGGTAACCAGTGCCAGTCTTGCACCTTCGGGAGCAGACTATTGCCACGCAGTGGAGATTACGCAAAAAAACTGCCCGGCACTTGGGATTGGACTGCACTTCACATTGAGTGCGGGCAAACCAATCAGTGACCCATCAGATGTGCCGTTGCTAATAGATCAAGAGGGCAATTTTCGCTGGGAATTTATTTCTTTACTCAAAACTCTTCGCCTGCAACGAAGTGGTGACCTTCTGGCACAGATTGAAATTGAACTGGAAGCGCAATTACAGAAGCTACTGGCTGATGGTGTAGTGCCAGACCACATCAATAGCGAGCGGCACGTTCACCTCATTCCCGGTATATTCGATAAAGTCATCCTCGCTGCCAAACGACACGGTATACCGTTTATTCGTGCAGGCAAAGACCTGGGCCCTGGTCTTGTGGGTATCGAACACTTCAAACCAGCGGTTCTTCACGGTGGCATATTAAAGTTCATATTGCTGCAGGGATTGACACAGCTTAATAAAGACAAACATCAGCAGGTCAGATTCTGCGACAATTTTGCAAGTTATATTTTTACAGGTAGGCTGGATCTTATCCTGAAGCAGGTTTTGGCGAAGGCGCCCGAAGGTACAACCGAAGTTATGGTTCATCCCGGAATTCCTGAAGAGAGCCTGGATGTAACTCTGGGGAATACCGGATTGGAACACTACCTGACGTTGGAGGACAGGCGGCGTGAACTCAATGCTTGTATTGAAGCCAGGTCAATTGCACAACACCTGGATCTTTGCAGTTTCCAAACCCTGGCGCAGAGGTAAGCACGGGGAGATGATTGAAACCCTCAAGTGCTCGCATATCAATGCGGTGACGCAACTGCACATCCGCAGCCTTACCGGTTTATTGCATGACCTTGGTCCTGGCGCAACACGCGCGTTCTATCATGGTGCGGTAGGTAGCAGTAGCGCGGTTGGGTATGTAGATGTGCAGGAGGGTGGTCTGTCAGGGTTTATCCTGGGATCAGCCAGCCCCCAGAGATTGAGACGCGAAATACTCGCCAATAGTTTCTTTCGGACCCTCCTTGGCACCTGTTCAGGTGTTATACGTAAACCCAAAACGCTTCGTTCACTATTATCTTCTTTTTTGCCTGGCAACCAAGATTACGACTCTCAGGCTGCGGAACTCATATACCTGGCTGTGGACCAGGGTGAGAGATCATCGGGTGTTGGCAAACAGCTGGTCGAGTATTTCAGTCAAAAACTCAGTGAGTCTGGCGTAACAGCTTACGAATTGAGCGTTGATGCTGATAACCAGAATGCGATCAGGTTTTACGATCGTCTTGGGTTTGTAGAAATCAACCGATACCAAGAGTTCGGAATTGACCATAAACGATATCGAATGGAACTTGCATAGGGCCATGTTGCGACATACCCGAACCGTTGCCGGTGTACTACTCAGTGTTTTTCTGTTGTGGTTCTTATTCCGAGATACAGATTGGCAGGTGCTGGGTGCTGTCCTGCTCCAAGTCGATGTTGGTTGGTTATTCCTCGCGTTATGTTTATCTTTCGGAAGCTCGTTCGTCAGGGTTCAGCGCTGGAGCTACGTCGTTCGCGCCACACAACCGGCGACATTCCGCAGTATGTTCAGCGCCACTCAGATAGGCTTGTTGGTGAATTTGTTGATTCCCGCACGACTCGGTGACCTGGTGCGAGGCTACGTACTGGCGTCCCTGGCAAAGATTCCATTCACACGCAGTCTGACCCTGGTTGCACTCGATCGTATCAATGATATCTTTGCGCTGGTGGCCGTTTTATTAATCGCTCTTTTTTCCTTTCCCAGTGACGTGGACATCGAATTCGCCGCTGGCGCGTTTGGAAATTCTGAACCGTTTGTGGTCTCAAGTTCATTGATCCAGCCAGTTGCGGTAAGCCTCACAGGTGCTCTGTTTATGATTATTGTCATCCTGGTTTTCCTGTATTTCCGCCAGAATATTGTTCTGCGGTTCCTGAGTAGGGTAGTTAAACCGGTATCATCTCGGGTGGCTGCATGGTTACGTACAATATTTCTGAATTTTGCCGAAGGCATGCATATTTTCAGATCCGGTATCCAGATGGTGAAGGCTGTGTTGTTATCGTTTGTAACTTGGGGATTGGTAGCTCTTTCACTTGCTGCACTGCTCATGGCATTTCATCTCGAATTTCCCTGGTACGGGCCATTTCTGATGCTCGCTATCCTTGGCGTCTTCACTGCGGTCACCGTCACACCAGGCATGGTTGGGCAATACCATGTACCGGTTGTTGCGAGTCTGCTTATGATTTTGCCTGAGATGAATGTTAATGAGGCGAAGGCGGTGGCCATCGTTGCGCACTTGCTGGCCATTTTGCCACCGGTGATTCTGGGCGTGTACTCCATGCTGAGCGAGCAATTACATGTTAAGGATTTAATCCCGGAGCGGCGCACGAATTCGATTGTCTAGGAACTGTGTATGGAAAAAAGTGATGACATTGTATTAGCGGATCCCGTAAGGAGGAATAATTGATGAGACCTGGGCTCCGAGTAGTTTCAGCGCTCTCCATCATTGCCTGCTTTGCATTTTACTTTTTTGAATGGCTATTCTTTATTACAAGGCCTTCGATGTTCAGTGTAATGTCAGCCTGGGACAGCTTCCGAGTACTGCTGGTTTCTCCGCTACCTTTAATTACCGGTTGCCTTCTCCTGATATCGCTTTTGGGATTAGTCGGGAAAATTCCTTGGAAGGTTATTCCTTCAGCTTTTCTAGGTTCAGTGGCGTTGCTTGTACCAGCATTAATCATGGCCGCGACAGCTTTCCTGCTGATCGAGAATTTCACATATACGTTATTCAATTTCAATGTTGGGTCGTTTGATGGACATGCCCGCTATGTCTATGCCCTGATCTTCCTCGTTTTAGCTGGTTTGTTCTTTCGGTATCTAAAAGCGACTTTGCTACGATCTTTCTGTTTGGATAATCAAAAAGCAATTTTCTTATCTGTAAGTGTGCCGTTATTAATATCTGTGTTGGTCGCGCTCTTTCAGTTTGAAGATGCACAATCTGAACCACCGGAAAGCCAAAACACTTCTATCGCGAACTCACCAAATATCCTTATCCTGTCATCTGACGGGGTTGTTGCGAAAAGGATGTCTGCCTACGGTTATCATCGTGATACAACGCCTTTTATCAGTTCTTTGCTGGAAGATACACTGATTTTCGAAAACTTCTTTACCAACTCAGAAAAAACCACTGGTTCCGTTGCCTCCCTTCTGAGTGGGAGATTGCCAACGACCACGCGCGTGATTTTTCGACCAGACACGTTCCAGGGGAAGAGTTCTTTTATGCATTTACCGGGTTTGTTACAGAACTTGGGATATCGAACCGCAGATATCAGTATTCGGTATTGGGCAGATGCCTATGATCTGAATATGAAAAATGCTTTCGATTACGCAAATGGACGACACATCAGTGAGCAAACAGTTTATTCCCACTTACCGATGTCTGCACAACTGAGCTACGCTTCTGAGTTGCGATTTATCGAAGATACTTCCGAAAGATTCTGGACGAGAATGTTGCATGCGATGGGTATGGGGAAATTGATTAATCCCTATGATGAAGTGCGACAGCTTAACGACGGGGCAAAAGAATCATATGGAAACGACATTGACAGAGTAGAGAACTTACTCGAATTTATTGATGAATCAGACAGGCCGTTTTTTGCACTCATTCACCTCATGGTCACTCATGGGCCAAGATTCTTCCCCCGCGAACGAAAATTTTCATTAAACCAACGGCAACAGCTTTCCAAAGATCCTTTCAAGATTGGATTACCAATGGTTGAGCATCAACAACTTCGAGAGTTTGACTGGATGGGTGATTTCTATGATGACGCGATTCTCGATTTTGACCGATATATCAGGGAGGTTTTTCAGCATCTTAAAAAAGAGGGGCAACTGGAAGAAACGTTGATAGTGCTGACGTCCGATCACGGAGTTGTCAGGTCATCTCACGAACGATTGCCGTTGATTATTTGGTTTCCCAAAAACCGCTATACAGGAAAGGTAACTCAGAATGCTCAACATATCGATATTGCCCCGACCATTCTGGATTTTATTGGACTACCAATTCCGGAATGGATGGAAGGCGATTCCTTACTTGGAGAAACGATAAATCCTTTGCGCTCTATTTTCAGTGTTGGAGTAAACGTCAAGAACCTTGGATTGATCGATGGGTGGTGGGGGAACATAAAATCCGAGGCACCATTTTTCTCGTTAGGGTCACTATCTATGGTTCATTGCCAGACTTGGTATTTCATTTCTATGGAAAATGGATTGATGACCAGTCAGGAGGTAGAAGGTCATTCGTCCCCTTGTCTTGACAGTCAACTGTTGACAGTACCGCAAGCAAGGAAGCTGATGGTGGAGCACCTTACTCAACGAGGTTACGAGGCAGACCTTTTGTTGGATGGTGAATACCAGTCATCACCCGATTTTTATTCTAGTGAAAGTTATGGCTCTGAAATTTCCATGTCATGCAGTGACCCCAAGCAGGTTTCAAAAATTGAACAGGGCTTGTGCTTCTTTAACGAAGGCGGATTTAAAGAAGCGTTGCGCATGTTCCAAAGCGTAGCAGAAGAGAATCCTCAAGATGAATTGGCTTATAACAACATATGTGCAACGTTGATTAACTTGACCCAATATCATTCAAGTATTGAAGCGTGCAAACAGGCTATAGAGTTAAGGCCTGATTTTGAACTGGCACAAAATAACCTTGCGTGGGCTGAGTATGAACTGGAAAAAGCCAGAGCTGGCGCCAGGGAGAAAGAGGATGAGGCAAATAGTAAAAACGATGCGCAAGCATTTAGTGAGGCAGGACATTCTTTTTATTGGATTGGAGATTATCACGATAGCTTGCGGTGCTGGGAAAAGGCGTTAGCACTTGAGCCGGAGAAGTCGGCCAATATAAATAATGTGGCTGTTGCAATGATTGCTCTGAAACAATATCAATTGGCTATTGCGATGCTTGAAATTGCTGTGTCAAAGAATCCGCATAATACCCTCTACCAGAATAATATTGCATGGGCAAACTCTCTAATGAATGATGAAAAATAATGCTGAGTGTCTGGAACAAGGACCTTAATTCATTGTTACGGTATATCCCGTTCCTTACCGATTGAAATGAGAGGCTAATGATCTGATGTCACTACTGGCAACTTTAGACAGCGTCACTAAGACGGTGCTTCCGACTGGAACGGGGTACTTCACTCCGATCTTGCGCTGGACTCCGTTGATCCTGCTGGCCTGGCTCGCGTGGCGGAGCATTAACTATGTCAGCGGAATTGAGCCTGGTCCCGACTCGAGCATGTTTATGTCCATGGCCTGGCACGCGGATGCAGGCCGGGTGCTCTATAGGGACGTATGGGACCACAAGCCTCCCTTGATCTTCTTGTTGGATGCGATTGCGCTGTCATTGGGTGATGATGGTGTGAACTCGGTCCGAATTATGGAGAGGATCTTCGCGGTGCTGGGAGTAACGGCCATCGTGGCGGTGGTGTACCGTGGTTTCGGGAAGCTGTGGTTAGGGTACGTCGCAGGATTGCTCTACCTGATTCACTTCTACGAACTATTCGTCTTTGAGCACGGTAACGTGACAGAGGAATACGGCACGGTGTTAGTGCTCTTGGGAATCGCCGCGGTGGTTGCGGCGGTAAAGGCTCCCTCCCGGAAGGGAGTTGTGCTTGCAGGGCTTGGTGGCATCACATTCTCGGCGGCGATTTTGTGCAAGGAACCGTTTCTACTCCTCGCCCCCCCCTGGTTCCTCTATGTGGCGTGGGGCCACGATGGTAATTGGCAACTTGCTCGTCGCCGTACTGTAGTGTTCCTGATGGGTGCAGTTGTGCCGGGGCTGATCTTTCTCTCGTACCTCCTCTGGCATGGGGCTTGGGGGGAATGGGTCGATGTAGTGGCATTCAACCTCTCCAACAATGCGGGTGCGATCCCACGCCAGTCAGAACCTTACCTTACGCAGGTATTCAGGATGGCCTATACCAAAGTATTTAGCACACTCCTGTTGACGCAAGTCGCTGCCATGCTGGGCTTGGCGCATGCCGTGTGGTGGCTTATTGTGAAGCGCACACTTGGCCTTCCAATCATAGTCGCTGCATCTGCGCTCATGGGGTTGCTCGCGACCTCTCTCGGTGGTGGCTATTCGGGGCATTACTACCTGTTTTTTGTTCCGTCTTACATACTTCTCGGCGCTTCTGGGCTCGCGTTTGTCGTGAGTATCAAGTCTGCAGGCCTTCGATGGACTGCCGTTGCGGCCGTACTTGCCTTGGTGATATGGAACCTCGTGGAGGTCAGGGTGTTCGCGCGCCAGTTAGCTGAGCCTTCAAAGCGGTGGCAAGGGCATGAGCTGTCCAGTGTGATTCGAAACAACACAAGCCCTCGTGATGAGATCTGGGTTCCCTGGGCACCACTTCTCTACATGGAGAGCCACAGACTATCGCCGACCAAGTGGTATTTTGTGTTCGACCACCTCTTTATAGATACCCCACGCAGCAGTGCGGAGGAAAAGTACCGGACCTTAAAGATGGAGCTTGAACAGCGCCCACCCCGAGTGATAGTCCTGAATGCGCCGGTTGGTCGTGGCCGAACCCGGGCTAACGCCGATGCGTTTCTTAGACGTAGCGATCTGAAGGACTGGATCGCCGAGAATTATTGGACCGTTTTGGGATCAAGCAGCGATCGATACCAGATGTTAGTGTCCAGGGAGCCGCTGCCAGACTCATCCACCGAACCCGACACCTATTCGTTGAACGCAATGCAAGCGGGGTCGCGCGCCCTCTATGAGGAGAGAGACCCTATCAAGGCGATATTCCAGTTTTATCAGGTGCTGGCACTTGTGCCGACGCATTATGGTGCGCGATTTCAGCTCGCCAAGGCCTTGGACGCAGCAGGTCAACGCGTGGAGGCGCGACGGGCCTGGCAGGATGTTCACTCTATGGCCACTGCGATTCGCGACTCAACTTCCATTGAAGTTGCACGTGGTCGTTTATCGCGTGCAGACGCCGAGACGCCTGACGCGTGGATGGCGGCTGGGTTGAGTTGTTTTTACACGCTCAACGATGCGCTGTGCGCAATTGCCATGTATCGAAAGGTGTTAGGCGTGAATGAATCTCATTATGGAGCCAACCATCAGTTGGCCAAGACACTTGATCACGCCGGAAGGTTTGATGAGGGTACGTTGCAGTGGCGCATCGTACTCGGATTGGCGAAGGCCGCGCGTGACAGTGACATGGCTCTTACAGCCCAGAGTCGGCTACAACAACTTCAATGACGTAACCTACGCGCTGAGATGCTCTCTAAGGCTCTGATTGAACGTGGATTTTTGGGGGCATAACGGTGAGTACTTCTCTCATTGTTCAATACATATGAATATAAGTAGGAATCGAATATGGTGGCGTCGCGCTGGTTCCACCGAGGTATGTCCGGTACCGTTTCTCCTCGGCTATAAATGGCACCTATCAATACTGCTGCTAATTATTTTGGTGTTGAGCGCTACGGCACACACAGCTCAACCTCTACCCTGGGAGGAGAAGCACCAACAGTTGCTGCATCAAAGAGACTTGATATTTGAGCAGTTGGATGAAATCCATTCAGTTCTAGTGCCGCGTGTACAGGAGGAAGACCCTGTTCTATTGAAACGGCTTTCCCTTGATCCTCCGCAATCACGAGCTACCGGATATGGACTTTTACCAGAGGTTAAGGACAATGCGCCCCAGGCTCCAGTGGCGCCAAAGCAGACATTTTACTCACTCAAATGGTTGGAGGGTCGCTTGAATGAGGAACTTGAGAGCGTGGAAAAGCTCGCAAATGATATACCCGGTACGACAAAACTTGAGCCACTCGTTGCAAGATTTGAACAGTCACTCAAAAAGCTTCGTAATCTGGAAAATAACCTGACCTATCATAAATATTGGCAAAAAGCGGTTGTCCAGTATGCTGCATATTTCCGAAAGAAAAATGAGCTGGTGGCGTTGGCACGTGAGATGAATACGCTGATCACAAATAGCGGACCCCCCGAGAAGATTGCTGAGTTGCGACAGCAGCTTTTACAAAGAACAGCACCATTCAGGCCAACCAGGGGGCTTCAAATATTGAACCTCGAAGAGGGTGAGATGGTTTTGCCTGTTACGGTCTGCACTGATATTGAGAATTTAGAATTCTTGCATGCTTTTAAGGAAGGCGTTCAGGAGGCTTTTTCCCTGTCATCTGCGGCACAAACCCACCGGTTCTCGGTAGATTTGATATGGAGGTTAATCAGGGCTGACACCCTGTACCCGGATGGTGTTCCAGTCCGTGGCGCAAGCATCGTCATGAGTGCGCACCGCACCTTGTTTACGAACTGTTCCCTTGTATTGACTACCGGCGCACCCAGCTTGAACGCCCTTGTGGGCAACCGTATTTTCCTGGGAACACGCCCCGTCAGTCGTCGCACACTGGCGCATGAGTTTGGTCACCTGTTGGGTTTTGAAGATGCCTATGTGCGTGGCTATGACGGTGAAACTAGTGGTCCTTACGGCGTAGTGATAGTGGAGTGGACTGGTTTGACCGCCGATCTGATGGGGGATTCAGGTCGCGGGCGAGTGAGCGAAGAAATGATAACCACCTTGATAAACGCGTATGGAGAGTTGGCAGTGGAGTAGACCCGATTCAGAACATCGGTTAGCAGGAAAACTCCAATTTGTAAAAACAACATAAAATTAATGTTGATTAATTGCGTATATGTACTATAGTCAAATTACAGTACTTAAATAACTTAACCAATGACTTGGGAATTTGGTTATCGTTTTAGTACTGAGTTTTGAGGGTGTTCTGGTGTTCACGTAGGGGTAAGCACACAGAATTTAGCACTCTCAATTATCCATTGAATAAATGTCGATTCGAGTAAAAGAACTCTTTCGGCAAGCGCCAAGATGGTTAGGGTGGGCACTGAAGCAAGGATGTTCTTCTCAATGGAGAGGGAGGTCCTTTTTCGCGTTTAGGAATCAGGAAATCCGCAACAGTTTTGAGCACATTGAGCTTGAAGTAATGTGAAGGCCAGTTGGAGGCTCTTCACATATTTTTCGCCAGGCAGGCATGTTCTATTCAGCAAGGAAGTTCAACTCGGTGGGCTAAAAGCCGGCGCACACTTTCGTGTGTTGGTGTATTTACCAAGGAGTGGTAATTCGTTGGGAGTTACTTGTTATGAAACGAAGATGCAATAGTGCAATTTTACCCAAAATTGCAACACTTGTTGGGGGTGCTATCTTGGGCTCCCTTCTGTATACACCTCTAGCATTTGCTGAGACGAAAATTCACGAAGTTCAGCCGTGGCCAAATGATGGTCCGACCCAGTTGATTATTTGGGGTACAGACTTCGGTCCTGTTAACTGGGGCGACCTCGTACCGGCTGATGATACGCCGAAAATTTTCTTTGGAACCGAATCTGATCATCTCCGTATTGCCGAAGATCAGGATACGCTTTGCTATGGGCCGTTGGGTCCAGACGTAGTCGCGCCACCACTTGAAGAAGGCTATGATTGTGTGGTCGTAGATTTGCCGGTATCTGACGCTAATGGCAATGGCGACCCAAATGTACCTCCTGGCGATTATCTTTTGAAGATCGTGGTTGAAGGTGATGAAGAATGCACCGTGAAGCCTTCCTCGATTACGTTTTTTCATGATGAGGGCATGTGTGCGAGCGATAATGATCAGGACGGAGATTACTGCGAGGACGTGCACTCTCCAAATTATGCTGACTTATCACCCTTTGACTTCGCTATAGTAGGAAAGAAAGCGGGTGCTTGGGAACGTGACTTCGCCGTTATTTGGCCATATGTCAAGTTTGATGCCATATTTAGTAACAATTCCTCGCTGGATCTCGTGATCACCGATGAAGACGGCTATAAGCAGAATATCGGACTACACACGTCCTGTTCACAAACACTGGCTATCAATGATGTATACGGTAGTCTGGTAGTGTTTGATATGGACGCCGAAAATGATTCAACTGAAGAAATGGATCTGTATGACTTGACTCTTGGCGGAGTAGGTCCTGAAGGCCCGGAAGGTGCTACAGGTGCAACCGGCCCAGAGGGTGCAACTGGCCCAGAGGGTTCCACAGGTGCTGACGGTGCAACCGGCCCAGAGGGTTCAACTGGCCCAGAGGGTTCCACAGGTGCTGACGGTGCAACCGGACCAGAGGGTTCCACAGGTGCTGACGGTGCAACCGGTCCAGAAGGATCCACAGGTGCCAAGGGCAATGACGGTAATACCGGTCCACAGGGTCCAGAAGGATCCACAGGTGCCAAGGGCAATGACGGTGTTACCGTCATTG
>PVMK01129464.1_pt1 | contig 20484 bp, 17 predicted proteins | sample 1853481 | NCBI WGS metagenome assembly PVMK01 (sample SAMN08533507, study PRJNA380276) | Marine sediment metagenome, whole genome shotgun sequencing project. | reverse complement strand
GGACGGCTGCAGGTTGGCCGGGCTGCCGACGAAAAAAGACCAGAAAACCCAAATCACCATTCGCTATACGGCAATCTTTGATGACCCCGCCCCTTTAATTGTCCAGCCGTAACCGCGAGCATGCCCTTGGGTGCAATCACTTTGAGGATATAAATTGAATGCCCTGCGACCCATTCCGGATACCAGCCTGAACCGGCCAGCAAAAAACTGCCGCGTTCGGAGATCGTTGCGCTGACACCGTATCCGGGGTTGTCGGCATTTACCGGACGTATGGGGGCGGGGTCATCAAAGATTGCCGTATAGCGAATGGTGATTTGGGTTTTCTGGTCTTTTTCGTCGGCAGCCCGGCCAACCTGCAGCCGTCCATCTTCAAAATCGAATTCCCGAAACTTGCCGTTTACCATCACCTCGATTTGTTCAGCCCGATGAGAAAGCTTAAAATCCAGTCTGTCGCCGGGGCTTTTTTCGATCGTTATTTCGTCCACCGCCCGCAGCGTTTTCATTTTCGGGAACAGCTCCACCTGGAGATGGTGCCGGGCATTGCGTTCGGCCGCGGGGCAGACAGAGGCGCTCACAACCAGAATCAGCAATAGAATGATGCCGGTTCTTGCGGCTACAGCCTGAATACCCTCGTAAAGCCGCCAGGTCCGGCATATCCGAATTGAGGTTATTGCCTTCGTATTCAATCGATGTGTCCTCTCACCCTTTATCCTATTTTGTAGACCGTCTGCAGGCCGGATATTGATTGCGTCTTATGGGACTCAGGGTCGCCCGGCAAACGCTTGAAAACAATCTAAGTATTTTCAAGAATATGTCAAAACCCGGTTGAATTTGATCGATTTTAGATATAATTAACAAGAGCCCGGAAAATTTGCCGGGCTTTTGTGTATTTAGTAAATTTTACCACTGAGAACACAGCGCTTACAGAGAGCGTTTTCTATCCTATAGTTCTTTCACCTTCATTCGGATTCGCGCACCCTGAGCCAATTTCAACCATCGAGTATCCAGTATCGAGCATCGGAATAACACGCATCCAGCATCGGGGCAAGACGTATTGAGCATCAAGATTAAGGAGTCTTTATGGAATTCCAATTCTGTCCTTTCTGTGGGAGGCCTTTAAAAAAAACATCCATCGGTAAAAAAACGCGTCCGTTTTGTGATCATTGCCGATGGATCCATTATCGCAACCCCACGGTTGGCGTTGCGGTGATTCTGGTTGAGAAAAATGAACTACTGCTGGTCAAAAGGACGGGGTCATTTGCCGACCAGTGGTGTATCCCCTGTGGCCATGTGGAGTGGGATGAAGATATCCGATCGGCAGCCGAGCGGGAGTTTAAGGAGGAAACCGGCCTGGATGTAGCCGTGGGCCCTGTTTTTGATGTGCATTCCAATTTCCATGATTTGGAAAAGCAAACCGTCGGAATATGGTTCTGGGGAACAAAGACCGGGGGAAAACTGGAAGCCGGATCCGATGCCGGCCAGGTTCGATTTTTTCCGATAGATGACCTACCGTCACAGATGGCATTTCCAACTGATCGTTTGATTTGCGAGAAACTCAAACGCTGCCTGGCTGTTGGTGATTTGCCGGTCTGGCTGGATTCCTGTCTGGCTTTGGATGGTACCCATTAAGCGATGTTGTCAAACGTATCGGGCCGTTTTTATCTTGAGGATAACGACTTGACCCGAAGGTTTTGAATAATTAGTTTAAAAAATTGATTTATCAATGATTTCCGATTGGAGGATAAATGGCGAAACAACAAAAAACGGACCCGAGCCAGTATGTTCGCAAACAAACCTTTTTAATGGTCTCGCTCCTGGCTCTGGCAGTGGGATTTTTCGGGGGGGTCGTGTTTTCGGTTTTTAAATCAGATTCAAAAGCACCGGTCCCATCCGCTCCGGTGCAGATGGGAACGCCCGCGCCTGCGGGTTCTGATCGGATTGCGGCACTCGAACGCCAGACCCAGGCAGACCCGGGGAACGCCAATGCATGGACGGAGCTGGGAAATGCCTATTTTGATTCCAAACAGTATGAAAAATCCGTCAGCGCCTATCGAAAATCGCTGGAGCTGAATCCGGACAACGCAAATGTCTGGACCGACATGGGGGTGATGTACCGGCGCGGCAACAAACCCGAAGAGGCCATTAAAGCCTTTGATCAGGCCATTGCAGTGGACCCCAAACATGAGGTTTCACGCATGAATAAAGGAATTGTCCTGCTCCATGATCTCAATGATTTTAACGGTGCCATTCAGGCATGGGAGGGACTGCTCGAAGTCAATCCGATTGCCATGGCGCCCAATGGCGTTTCTATTGACGAAATGGTCATTCAGCTAAAAAAACAGCAAGCGGGGCAAGGACCACGGTCCCAATAAGCTGTCTCAAAAATGCATCCAACGTCCAATGGTCAGCCTGTATTTCTGGCGGATTACCCCTAACCCGGACAAGCCGGAATTGAAAATTGAAGATTGCAAATTGAATATTTGTGGATGTCGCTTCGCTCCGTCCTTTTTTAAAATGGAAAAAATTCCTTAAATATTCAATATTCAATCGAAAATATTCAATCCTTACAAGACAGTGAAAATATTCCAATACAATTTTTTTGCCAAAAATGAACAAAAATAACAACTAAGATACTAAAAGCTCATAGCTGATAGCTATAAGGCTTGGAGGCTCAAAAGTTTTCTAGCTTTCTGGCTTCCAAGCCTCAAGCTTTTTGCTATGAGCTACCAGCTATCAGCTATGAGCTACCAGCTTTTTCATTTTCTCACACCCGCTTCGCTCGAGCACACAGAGGGCTCAGAGGTTTGCAACATAGCCATCGGGCAAGAGGTAATGGTTTAAAAGCCAGTTTTAGCGCTTGATGTAGATTTCCTGAATCTCTTCTTTTGAAAAATGATACAGCGTACTGCAGTAATGGCAGCGCATTTCAAGCGGAAACGGGCCGTTATCGCAAATATCTTTCAGCTCATCCATCGGCAACATCATCAAGACATGGCCCAGCCGCTGGGGGCTGCAATGGCACATAAACTCAACGCGCTGATTGGCCAGAAATCGGGGGGTATATTTTTTAAACACTGCCTGAATCAAACCCTCAGGTTCCTGCCCGTCAGTAAAAACTTCACCTAAAGACGGAAGCTGGACCACCAATTCCTCCAGTTCTGCAGCCAGGGCATCATCGGCTCGCGGCATGGCCTGCAAAAACAGCCCCCCGGCACCGGTAACTTCGCCTTCCGGATCGTATTTGATGCTCAGATTAAATGCGGTGGGGATTTGCTCTGATTTCAGATAATAGTTGGCGAGGTCCTGGGCAATGTTGCCGTATTCCAGGGCGATTTTACCGGTAAATGGGTGTTTGGCGTCTTCAATGGTACGGATAACGGATAGAAAACCGGCTCCAAAAAAGGATGAGAGGTCAAAATCCCGCATGGGTTTGTCAATCGGAATCGGGACGTTTTTCAGAAAACCGCGGACCTCTCCGAAAGCATTGGCCTCCACGGTAAGACCCTTATCGGCCCCGAGCATTCAATTTTCAGACTGATGGCGTCGGTTCCTTTTAAATTGGCGGACATTAACCCGGCGCCCAGATACGCGCGCCCCAGCACCAGGGTCTCGAAAATTCCCAATTCATGGTTGGTCCGCATTTCATTGACCATGCGGGTGCCATGTAAAATCGCGCCACGGACGGCACCGTCGGCCAGTAAAAAATTATAAATGCGATCTTTGGCGCTGGCCAACAGCCGTTCTTTAAGCGATTCGCCCTCTAATGTCGTTTTAATCATGAAACTGTTTTTTCCTAGTTGATTGATTCAATATCTTTCCCTTGAAGAGATGCTCCAAGCCTACTGAGAGATAATTGATATCTTTCATAAAATAAACATGTCCAACAGGAAAGGATTCTCTCAAGAAATCACGTGTCTGTGGAGTACAGCCGCAACCGATAGTATAGACATCTATATTATTACGGTGACAATATTTGACCGCATCACTGAGAGGTAATCCACAATTGGCCGCACCATCCGTGATATGAATAATCATGTTCTTCTTTTGCTTTCTATTGAACTTCTTATTGAGGAGCGTGGCGGCGGCCATGATGGCCTGTCCCGACGGTGTTCGTCCCGTAGGCAATACTGAATAGAGTTCTCCCCCATGCCAGAGCTGAGTGAGTGTGCAAATGTTCTTTTCCGCACTGTAGGCATAGATATCGAGAACATTCCTAAATCCAGTTGCAGCCTCTGCTATGGAGGCAAAGGTCTTCTCAGCGATATACCAGGGTTTCTGTCTCTCACTTTTACCGGCCATAGAGGCTGAAGCGTCTGCCACGATACAGATCCGCCACAAATTTTCAGAACCGGGTGCCTGTTTATTTTTAAAGACCCTTCCATTAATTGGGACACGATAGAGACGACGGGCGTCTAACTTACCTTCAATCAACCCCCTTCTTATATTTCTTCTCCTGGACCTCCTTATAAGTGTCTCCTGCTCTCTGAAGATACTCATCAAGCGTCTTATTTGCAATTCATCAGGTCGAACGTTCGACCGGGTCTCACCGCGCTTAATAATAGTTTTGATAGGCCTTGCCTCGGGATCATGCACGGCAACGGCTATGTCCCGGGTTAGGTCGGTCTCTCCCTCCTCCATAATGGAGCGCACCTCTTCGGCGAGATCCCATTCAAGAGCCCCATTGGCCTGATTCTCCCCTTCCTCCTTTGCTTCCTTATTGTCTTCTTCATCAGGCAGCTCGGCCTTCGGACCTGCTTCATCAAACATATTGATGGCATCGGAATTCAATTGAAACTCTTCCCATTCGGAAATGATCTCATAGATCCCAGACCACATATCCAAATAGAGCTCTATCCTTCTCTTCCTTCTAGTCGAAAGAGAAGGAAGCAAGGCAAGGTCCCTTATAGCATTTGTACGATTTGTCAAAAGATCAATAACCTCATCATAATAATAATGTAGCTGATCAGGATACTGGCCGAGTATCGCCTTTCTTATCCAGATATAGCCCAGACTTGCGGGACTGGGCGGTAATCTTGGGTCTCTCTGATCCACAAAAAATTCAGTCAGCCATAAATTAGATAAATAGAGTCCCCAAACATGGGGTTTTGCCAATTCATCTAAATATATGCATTCCGCAGCTTCAAGTAAGGCTTTTAGATAGAGCTTTTCATTCTCAGATAGATCGGGAACACTTCTTATCACCTTGTCTCGAATCCAATCAGTCCACTCGATTGAAGCAAGCCCCTCAAAGGCCACCCGGGCTACCAGAATGTCAAAGTCCTTGAAGGGGATGGGATGTCTCCCCTGAATCATTTCTGCGTCTAAAAGGATGGCGGTATTATCTGCATCAACCATTCCTTTCCAAAAAACCGGTTTAACATTCTTGCCTATATGGACTGCCACTTTACGCAAAGCCCTCAAGCTTAAGGCAAGCTCGGTGGCCTCATGTATCGAACGGTTTTTTCTCCAATATCTTGAATATGTGGTCATTATTATTGTCTAGCGAAGCTTCGCCTCAAACTATTAAGTAATCTGACAGTTGATCACGGTCAGTTCATCGTATGCGACCGGATATAAGATATGAGATATCAGATCATATTTATTCTCAAGAGCCTGGCCCAGACCTGGTAGGCAAAGACGGGTTTTATTGCTCCAACTGCTTTATTTGAAGACCTTACATGTTTGAAATATAATAACGGCGCACCAGGGCGGGCTTGCCATAAATTATAAAATCTTAGCCTATACAGACGTCTGGTCATTATCTGGAAGATAAAGAATATAGCGGCCCCGTTCTTCCTCGGTTTCTTTGGTCTCTATGTGGACAGAGAGGAGTAAGGACTCCAAGGTATCCTTTGATATCTGAAGACTATAGATCAACGCTTCTCTCAACGAGGACCCCAGGGAGACAAGCTCAGCGATCATAAGACTGTGCCTTATGGAGATACTCATCCCCATTTGGTCGTTGTTTCTGATCTTGTTTATTATTTTTAGCATCTGATCCGTCCTTTTTTCGTCCAAGCCGGTTTTGCTGACAAGGACCTCCTTCTCCACATCATGGGGAAGGTATTCAAGATGGATACGATAAAATCTATCTCTTAAGGCTGCATCAAGCATTTCCGTACCCGTAAACTCATCACCCTCGTTCATTGTGGCGAAAAACATAACCCTGGGAGCCACCTTCACAAGACCCAGTTCATCTACCCATATGCTTCGGTCCTCGGAAAGGACAGAAAAGAGCTCATTTAACGCATGGGGGCTTTCCGTGCGGTTTATCTCCTCTAGATGCACGATACAACCTGGAGTCTGTATGGCTTTTGGGAATAGAAATTCCTGATAATAGGTTTCGCCTTGCTTAAGCCTTGTCTGACCAAACAGTTGGCCGGATTCAAGCAGAAGCCCAATCTGAAAGGTGGCCATTGGTCTGTTGTGGATGTAGGCAAACTGTCTCACAAGTGATGATTTACCGCAGCCTTGATTCCCGGTCGTAAGTATATTCACCGGATGGTTTTCTGACATCCTATGAAATTTTTCCAGATTTTCCTTATCCTCATCCAGGATAAAAAAGTACGGATCAGGACGAGGAATTTTTAACTGTTTTGAAAAATCCACCATCTAATCTCCTTTCTGGAAACAGGTCCTTAAATCTTTTTCTTTAGCCCAACTTTTAGAGCGTTTGTCAAAATAACGTTCCGATAGCGGTTGTCTTCTTTTATAATAATTTCAAACCGTTATACACCATCATTTCGCTTGTTAGGAAATCTGGCAAACGGAACATATTTATGACAACCGGTATAACCCCATCTTTTTTATCAAACATAAGTTAAATACTTTCAGATTATGTGGTTTGGTTGTGCCCATGTCTGCATCAGGATGGAGATGGTCACACGGAAAATCTTTGGAAAGCGGAATAGAGGATCATCTCTCTTGCTGATTGCTGAAGGAGACGTGGCAGTTTAGTTTAGGTCGAACCTACTTGCCACCTCTTTGGCCTGGTCGATGATCCGATCAAAAAGTTGCTTTACGGTGGGGATATCATGACATAAGCCGACGCCCTGTCCACAGGAGATAATTCCAGCATCTAGGTCCCCTTCTTCATACATGCGTTTGGCATTTTCTCCGGAGACGATGTTGAGAATCTCTTCCAAAGGTGCACTGCAAGCCTCTTGATCTTGACACCTCTGGGCTGTGGCATTGGACCAGACTCTGTGGGTTGCGTTGATGGACCTCATGACCAATGTGGTGTCAATCTCAGTGGCCGCCAATAGGGCGTTCTTGAGTTTTTCATGGATCGGACACTCCTTTGTGGTCATAAGTCGGGTCCCGATGATCACGCCCTGCGCTCCTAGAGAGAGGACTGATAGAAACCCCCGACCATCGGAGACGCCGCCACCGCCTATGACCGGAACCTTTACCGCATCCACGACACACGGAACCAATACCAGGGTCCCCAAGTCAAGCTTGCCGGTAGCTCCCCCATTTTCATAACCAACCACTGTAACGATATCTGCTCCCATATCTTGCACCTTAAGCGCATAGCGGATCCCCACGCACTTGTGCATCCACGTCATCCCGGCCTCTTTAAAACGTTCACACAAATCCTGAGGGGCGGAATGCCCTGAAGTCTCAACAATATTGACTCCCTTTTCTATCATAATTTCAACATACTCTTTATTATCGACAGGACGCTGTGTAGGAAATAGATTGATGTTCACCGCAAATGGCTTGTCCGTCAGTTCTCGGGTCCTTTCAATGGCTGCAGCGAATTCTTCCCGCGTCTGGTACATGGGTGAGGAGATAATCCCCAGCCCCCCGGCATTGGAAATGGCCGCCGCAAAATCCGCGTTGGTGATCCACATCATGGTTCCGCCGATGATAGGGTACTCGATTCCCAAAATCCTCGTTATCTCTGTCTGAAACATGTCTCTCCTCCTTTGAAAGTAAGTGTCTGTGAACCGTTGAGTATCTATCTGACATCTGCTCTCTCCAAGAGAAAGCTATCTTAAGGTGCCATACTTTTCAACCGGCCTCTCTCCCGTCTCACTTTTGCATTGCTTGCTAATCCTTCGTCTTATTCAACGGACACACCTTCACGCAGGAGAAGCACTCTATCCAGTAGTCGTACCCGGCGGTGTTGGTAACCCGCTCGATCCTTTTGCGGCCCTCCTCGCTTTTCAATGCCAGGGGATATATGACGTGCTTGATGGTATGGGCCAGGCAAGTCATCTTCTCAAACTTTTCACGCTCGTCCTTGATGGCGTTCACCGGGCAAGCTTTAATGCAGGCGGTGCAGTCCTCCGGGCAGGGCATGTCGCCGATCAAGGGATCGCCCTCCATTTCGGCGGTGGTGATGACCCCACCCAACCGGAGCATCGCGCCGTGCTTGGTATGGTAGAACTGTCCGCTGCGGCCGAACGCACCTAGTCCGGCCTTCTCGGCCGCGTGCTTCAAAGACAGCACGCCCCACGGCTCCATGCCGTGGAATACCATGGGTAGATAACTCGGCGCTGGCACGGCAAGCTCTCCTGTCTCGGCTTCCAGATGGTTTGAGAGCGAATATCCCAACTCATCGAGATATGGGTAGACCGTGTGGTAAGAGCGGTGAAGGAAATGCTTACCGTAGCCGGGCGACCTGGTAACACCCCTCGGAATAAGCCTCCCATACACTATCACCGTCTTGGCGCCCCGCAACATGTGTTCCGGGTGGTGATTCTCCGGCGCCTCCCCGAATCTGTCCACCGGCGCGAACCCCACCGCATCGACCTTGCCGTCTATCCAATTTTTAATTTCCGCTTTGATTGCCACTGTTATTTTTCCTCGCTCGTTTATTTGCATTTAGACCGGCTCGACTCTGCATGGAATATATCGGTGCAAAGGTGTCCCCGCAGTCCGGTCACGGTGGGTGTTCTTGGCCAATCGGTTGGCGTTGGCGCCATATGTCTTCCCCTGAAACACCAGACCGAACCCGTGCGGTATCATAATGTAGCCCGGTCTAGTCGAGTTCGTCACTTCGAGCTCAACGCTTTCTTCACCAGCCTCGGTCGTTACCTTTACCATCTGTCCGTTATTGAAACCGAACTCTTCTGCGTCCCCCGGATGCATGATGGCCGTGCATGCCCGTTTCCCTTTGTTCCAGGCAGGATCACGCAAAGATGTGTTGGCGTTGTAATCCATGTGCCGGCCGGAGGACATGATAAACGGGTACGCTTTCTCATCCTCTTTGAGTTTTTCTGATTCCATTGCCGGATCAATCTCTTGCATCCAGTTTTTCATTTCTGGCACATCCAGGTTAATTCGACCGTCTTCCGTGCCCAGGGCTTGGAAATGGTCCCATTTTTCAACATCTATTTCACCTACCCAAATACCTTCAGGATGTTGCAAGATGGCCTGAAAGATCTCTTCTCCAAGGCCTGGCCCTGGAGTAAACCCCACCTGAGCAGCCCTTTCATGCGTTTGGGGCGGCAGGTTTTGTAAAAGCCCCCAAAGCGAAGCCAGATTTCCTGAGCCCAATTTTTTCCCGAGCGTTTTAGAAAGGATGTACGGCATACTCCTGCCGGCCTTGGGATTAGACTTTAAATATTCAATCAGGGCCTCCCCAAACTTTAACCGGTCTCCACTATCGGCCGCCTCATATAGCGTGCCCGGAATTTCAGGAATTAATCCCAGGCGATCTGCCAGCCGCAAAAATATCTCACTGGCTTCGATCTGCTCCCCCTCAGGTTCCACCACGGGCGGCCGCATCTGCAGGAAGATCTTCGGAAAACCTTCCCCAATAAGAGGATTTCCGTCCCACGATTCATAGGCGGATAAGGCGGGCAGCACATAATGAGAAAGCACGGCCGTTTCGGTCATAGCGATTTCAACGGTGACCAGAAGATCCAGTCTTTTGAAGGCCTCTTCATAAGCCGAAGTGTCGGCAAAAGACCTCAGTGGATTGGTGCCGCTTACTATTACCGTACGAAGCCTGTCCGGATGGTCGGACATGATCTCCTCGGGCATCACATTCGGTGGATAAATGCTGGTTATGGCCGGATAATCAGTTGCCACAGTGCGCCAGGAGCGGGCTTGCCGTTCATCAGGGCTTTCTTTTCGCCGACCTTGTGCATTACGCAAGCCAACGGGAAAGATATTTCCACCTTCAACCCCGATCCTTCCACAGGCAGCTATAAGAACGGTTTCAAGATAAGAGATGAGTGTGCTGTGCCGGGTCATGAGAACACCTAGATCGCAGCGATGGCTGGACTTTCGTGTCGCAAACAAATGGCAAACCTCCCTCACCTTGTTATAATCCAGTTCACAAACTTCTATGGCTGCTTTTGCATCGAAATCGGTGAACCAGGAACGGATAGTTTCAAAGCCGCTGACGTGTTTTTCTATGTATTCCGGGTTGTGCCATCCTTCATTCAAAATGATGGAGATCATGGCACGGTATAAGAGAGCGTCCGTACCCGGTTTGATAGGCAGATGGATATCTGCGATTTTGGCCGTTTCCGAAAGGCGCGGGTCAATGACCACAAGCAGTTTAGCTGGGTCCTTGCTAAATTTGGTAAGCACACGGCGCGCCTGAGGTGTATTGTGGCTCATCATCGGATTCCACCCCACAGCCAGCAGCATATCGGTTTCATCGAGGTGCGGTATGGTATGAAGGGTTTGGTCGCCAAAGGCTTTTCCATCCACCCAATACTTACCGGTCAACTCTTGAGCAAGGGCATTGTAAGAGTATTGCGAACCCAGGCCTCGAAGCAGGTTAATAGCAAAGAGAGCCTGCGATGGACAGCCGATTGTAAAGCCCCCCATCAAGGCAAAAGAACGCGGTCCGTGTTCGTTTACAATGGTGGAGAGTTTTTCGGCTATTTCGTCCATGGCCTGCTCCCAGGATATTTTCTCAAAAGTCTCTCCAACCTTCTTTAATGGATGCATGAGCCGGTCAGCATGGTGCTGATGATAAGCGATGTTCAATCCTTTACGGCAGACGTAACCTTCACTGCGAGGATTGTCCTTATCCCCACGAACTTTAACGATACGATTGTTCTCAACACGAACCTCAAGACCACAGAGATTTGCGCAAAAAACACAGTTTGTTTTTTTCCAATCCATTGTTAAAACCTCCTATCCTCTGATGAGAATGACTTTGTTTCAATATTTCCCTTGTATATACTTTGTTATAAAGAGAATAATTAGTCCTTGGTTTCAGGATCGGATGCTCCAGACCACGAAACAGTCAGGATTACCGATAATGGGACTTTAAGAAGTGCCTTGCCCTTGTTTTTGTTGTGTTGCTGAAGCGGCAAAGTCAGCCATTACCAATTTCATATACTCACGTCCATCCTTCGGCGGATGGTGGATGACCTCCCGTTTTTCAAGTACGAGTGACTTTGAAGGGCATTTGTAGGCGCACACGCCGCAGCCGATACACCAATCCGGATTGACTGCAGATACCTTGCCGCTTTTGTTTTTCAGTTCCTTCTTTTCTTTTTGACTGGCAGCCTCCACCACCGTGACTCTGTCCTTGGCCTCCGGGCAGTCTTCAAGGCGCAGCGCCTCCATGGGACATCGCTTGACACACAGCCCACAGCCAATACAGGTTTCGCTATTAATTCGTACCCGGTAATTTGATGGGGTCATGCCTTCCGTATGTTTGAGCTTGTGGAATGCCTCGAACATTAAGCAGCAGCACGGGTCGCAATTGCAGAGGGTATCAGGGGCTTCCTGCATGTTTGACACGCCATGGACGAGCCCGGCTTCAGCACTTTTACGGAGAATTTCTTCGGTTTCCTGCCGGGTTATTTCCCGACCCATGCCGTTTTCCACGATGTAGTGACCGAGCCGACCGAAATGGAGACACACCTCGGTGGGATACTCGCAGTCCGCAAAGTCTGGATCCATGTTTTTGCGGTGCTTGCAAGGACAAATCGAAACAGTGAAATAATCATGCTGATCCAAAACCTTGAGCACTTCTTCATAGGGCAGGATCTCGCGAGTGTCATCAATCGTCCCCTGGACAGGCAATGTTCGCAGGCCTTTATGCCTTGTGTGATCCCATTGATCCCAGAGACCATGATAATAGTATTGATTCGCCAGAGGCGCGATCGCTTTGGTTCGCTCGTCTGTGCGTCCGGGCCAGAAAGCGCTTCGATAATCCACGAAAAAGGCGTCATTGAGGCTGTAACGGACAGTATCGCCCTTGACAGTTCGGAAAACTTGACCCTTTTCGGCCATCTCATCCAGCCGTTGTCTCAGCTCCTCCGGTTCCACCTGTTTCATCTCGGCCAGCTCTTCCAGATTCATTCCCTTAAAAGGCATGCCTGTCAACAAGGAGGCCTCTTCAGGGGTATAGGTGGCCTTGATTAAGGGTAACAGTTCCTCTGCTTCCGGAACGGCATACCATGTTTTTTTTAGCCAATCTCTCAGATGTTCATAGGTTTCTTCCTCAGACATGGTCATTTCTCCTTTTAAAGGATACGGGGTTTACCGAATCCGGTATATACTCATTGTTGAGATTGATTTGAGCGCTATCCTCCAATGCGATGGCATCCATCTGGCAGCGTTCCTCGCAGGTTCCGCAAGCTGCGCAAGCCGCTTCATCCACAACGGCATAATAACTGCTATTGGCCACGTGTTTAAAAATATCCCAAGGTGCTCGAACAGCTCCGGTATTGATTTTAAGGTGTTTTAATTCTATTCATTCGCTTCGGTCTAATGCGTGTATATGCATATATTAACTCAAAAAAAATTAATTACTGCAGGTCAATTCGACCACGTCGGATAAGGATGTCAGGAGAGCATCCAAGCCTCTTTGATTTAAACCGTTTACAATTTTATTCTGAGCATGTTCCCACAAAGGATATGCTTTCACCAGCATCTTTTCCCCGGTGTCTGTTAATGTTACGATCCGTTCACGACGATCAAGACCGGGCACCACCCGTACCAGTCTTTTTTTTTCCAAGGGCTTGAGATTGCGAGATAGGGTCGTGCGGTCCATCATGCTTGCTTTGGACAAACGCTTCAAGGTTACGGGCTGAAGTATCTTTGTGCCTAAAAGAATTGTCATTTGGGTTGCCTGAATGCCGCTGGGTTTTAGAAATTCATCGTATAAGCGTGTTATGGATCGGGAGGCTTTCCGCATATTGTAGCATACACAGCTTTGTCCCATTGAAATTATCTTATCTTTATTAAGGTATTTCTGTGTATTACCCATATTATTCGAATCTTTTAAATTTTAGGGCCTTAAAATATGAAATTTTCATGGTAAAATTTTTAAAATGAGCATATACACGTTTTTGTATTTGATGTCAAAGTTTTATAGCATAATATTGATGATCTCGTAAAAAGTCAGAAAAGCAACCTTTTTACGAGTGTGTTTTGTATTTTGTGTTTATTGTTTAGTATTCTAACGTGCTGATATAGCATCATATATTTCATACCAAACACCAAACACGAAACACCAAACACTTGATGAATTCGACTTTTTACGAATTCATTAAACTTTATCGACCGACGAAAAATAAAGTTCGTAAAAGGGGTCATCGTAAAAGGGGATCAGATCTTTTAATTTGACAATTTCAAACCGTTACACACCACCATTTCGCTTGTTAGAAAATCTGGCAAACGGAACATATTTATGACAACCGGTATAAAGACACCGAAATCTAAAGAAATGGAGGTTCAACTGATGAAAAATCAACAGATCATAAGGGTAGCTGCGGTTCAAGCGGCTCCAGTTTTCTTAGATAAAGAAGCTACGCTGGAAAAAGCATGCCACCTAATTAATGAGGCGGGTCAAAACGGTGCAAAACTCATTGTGTTCCCCGAATCTTTTATTCCTACATTTCCCTACTGGAGCAATTATCATCCTGAAGGTCCACCATGGGCGAGAACCTTTACCAAGTTGTTTAAAAATTCTGTAGAAATACCAAGTGCGGACACAGAAAAACTCGGAGAAGCGGCCAAACGGGCAGGTGCCTATGTCGTCATGGGCCTCAACGAGAGGGATCGACTTTATGGCGGAACACTTTACAACACCTTGCTGTACATTGATCCTCAGGGCCATATTCTTGGAAAACACCGCAAACTCATGCCCACTCATCATGAACGCCTCTATTGGGGGTGTGGAGACGGCTCAGGATTGAGGGTCTATTCAACCGTTGTGGGAAAAGTCGGCGGGCTGATTTGCTATGAACATCATATGACCCTCTCCAAATATGCGCTCTACGCTCAGGGTGAGCAAATTCACTGCGCTGTTTGGCCGGGGTGGCCCGGAAACCCCGACTACGATAATCTCGGAATCGTTCACACAGCATCACGGCAATATGCATTTGAAGGCCAATGCTTTGTCATCTGTGCCTGTGGGTGGATTCATCCGGACATGATCCCAAACGATTTCGAATTCAAGAAAGAAATGGATTGCCGAAGCCGAGGGGGATCAACGATTATCACTCCGCTGGGTACCCTGATGACCGAACCGTTATTAGATCAGGAAGGTATCGTATACGCCGATCTGAAAATGGATTTGATCATCAAAGCCAAAGCCTTTGTTGATTGTACGGGTCATTATGCGCGCTGGGATGTTTTGAACCTCAACTTTAACCGGCAGTCGTATCGACCGATTGCAATCCCCGCTACCGCCTTCCCCATCGATATTCAGCACGAGCTTTCAGAACTGCTGAAAAACGCCGATCAGCTTAACCGCGAGGAATTGCTGGAAGCACTTCAACGATTGGCGGATATCGGTTCAACTTCAGGCGGGTGAAACCAACTGGTAGCAAGTCACAGCAATGAAATTTTGCGTTCATGTTATGTTCAACGTCAATTGCTGTTGAAAGGCCATTTGTTCCTACTTATGGATATCGATCAAGCTCTTTTATGTTGGATGAGAATTTTTTTCGTTGGGCAAGGCCGCACAAGGGTTTGCGGCGAGACGTACTTGTTGTACGTCGCAGCCGAAAACCCGCGGAGAACGCCGCACAACGGAAAAAAGACCATTTATGGATGGAAACTAGCTAATATAACAAAACTAGACATACCCCAAATTGTATCCATATCGTGCCGATGGTGGAATTTGGAGGGTTTAAAAATATTGTTGATGTGCTGATGAAAGGTGCAATTTCTCACGATTTTGGACTTATAGCCGAAATCTCTAATTTCGCTGCTGTAGGGATTACGTTTGCTAATTCAACATGTAGCGTTACTTCGCCTTTGCACCCGTTTGCTGCTGATACTCCTTCACAACGTCCTCCAGCGTGTCGTAGGAGGCATCCTCTCCGAATAGCTCGCGAAGCTCGTAGCGACTCTCTTCTTTGACGTCGTCCAGGACCTGCGCAACGACCAAACGTATTCCTTTTTCCTTCAATATCCCGTAGTTCGAACGGAGCGTCTCCGCCGCGGAATAGTCCACATCGTCGACCGCGGAGGCATCGATGCAGAACCAGCGCAACGGCGGCTCTGCACTGCTGACGAGATCCAAGATCTCTTCCGAGAGTTGCTGTGAATTTGCATAGTACATGCTGTGCGTAAATCGGTAGATGAGCAGGCCGGGGACCGCCTGAGCCTTGGTTGCCATCGGTTGTGCGTGCCAGACGCCCGACTCGGCCGGCACAAGCACTGCGTTCTTCGGACGATAGCCGCGCCGAGTGTGATCGATTAGCGACAGCACGATGGCGAGTATGATGCCCTGCTCAACGCCGACCAACACGACCATGAGCGTGGTAACCAAGGCCACCCAGAACTCCGAGCGCCTCTGGGAGAAGATGCTCCGCATTCCCCGGATATCGATCAGGTCGACACCGATCAGGAACACAACCGCCGACAAAACCGCTTCAGGCATGTACGCCAATGGCGCCGTGAAAAACAGCAGCACCAGCAACACGATAACCGTTGTGACCAGCAGCGACAGCTGGGTCCGTCCGCCGGCGCTGTCGACCATTTGTGTCTTCGTCGGGCTGCCATTGACGACAAAGGTGCCGGACAGGCCGGCGCCGATATTGGCCAGCCCCAGACCTATAAGGTCGGTATTCTCACTGAAGCGCTCGTTGTAGCGCGCGGCATAGGCACGGGAGGTCGCGGCACTTTGTGCCAGGATGACCACGAACATGGCAAAAGCCGTGGGAACCAGTTTCCCGATGAGTTCCCAGCTCCACTTGACTTCAGGCAACCCGATTTGTGGCAGACCGCTCGGAATCGCGCCGAGTACATGCAAGTGCGCTTTGAGGTCAAGCGCCCAGCCGGCAACAATAGCGCCGATCACAGCGATTAGTGCCCCCGGTATTTTCTTCGAGACTTTTTTCAACCCGAAGATAACCACCAGCACACTGAGCGCAATGGCCAGCGCATAGAAGTTAACCTGTTCGATCTGCTGGAGATCGTTCCAGATCTTCTGCAGAGTACCGTGCCCGCCACCCTTCAAGCCCAGCATACCGGAGATCTCACCCAATGCGACCTGTATCCCGACCCCGGCAAGGAAACCGATCAGCACCGTGCGCGACAGGAAGTCCGCCATGAATCCCAGGCCAATGATACGCGCCAGGATGAGAAACCCTGCGGCCATGAAGGCAAGGACTGCGGCCAGCGCCACGTACTCAGTGGAGCCGGTGGCCGCGAGTCCCACCAGACCGGCGGCGAGAATGGCCGCCGTCGCCGAATCGGCACCGACCACCAAGTGCCGTGAAGAACCGAAAAAAGCGAACAGCGCCATTGGAATGAGAATGGTATAGAGACCGGTGATCACCGGCGTGCCGGAAATCTTGGTGTAACCCATCACTTCGGGAACAGCGAGCGCAGCCAGCGTGATGCCGGCAATGATCTCAGCCGGGACCTGAGCACCTCTTATCGGCAGCACACCCTGCAAGATCGGCAAGCGGAAACCCTCGGACTTGTTGTTTACTGTTTTCATGGCATCTTCCCTACAACCTTTGAATCCTCGTATGAGACTCCGCAAAGCCGAAGTCTCTTTTTGAATCAAACTGGCCGCTTCCGTGCCGGCGGCTGGGTTGACAAGGGACTATTGGCTCTTCTGCCCGGCCTTGTAACCTTGTTCGTAGGCTTCATCGTGGGCCTTTTGCTGGGCCTTTATGTGATGATCGTAAAGATAGCCATCGGCCACCGGCAACACGTCTCGCAAAAGCGCTTCCATTTCCGCCTCCACTTCCTGGGCGGAACTGCGGGCCAGCCGTTTTTTGGTGTTCTCCAGATCGGCGAATAGACGGACATACTTATCCTTCCAGACCACCGCCTCATCCGGCTGCTGCTCATCGGGTTGCGATACCCGCGAAACTTCACCTTCGGAGCCGCTATCCGGTTGCGAACCTCTATTTCCGGTTGCATCGCCGAAGGCATTCCTCTGTCCCTCGCGCATCGCGTAGATATTCATGGCCGGTAGTGACCAAAGATAGGCTTGTACGGCGCGCTGAAACGCCAGCTCGTCTTTCAGTGTATCAGCCGCTGCCTTGGTGGGATAGGCACCGGGAAATGGCAGGTTGGCCAGTTCGTCGTAGTGGGATGATTGCGCCTGCACAGCGCAGGGAATCCAGACGAGGATCACCAAGACAGCAATGGGTATTCGTAAGTTATCCAACTTCATCTCCTTTCCTAAAACTGAGGTCAGCAGCTTCACATTCCGGGAAACACTTCCTTCCAGTCCTTCTTCATATCCACAATAATCCAGCCTTCAGCCGCCGCCCGGTCAAGAGCTTTGTCCAGCGTGCCGACGTGGCTTTTGCGATCGTAGGCATACTCGCGCACCGCATCGGTGTGGTGAACGAACAGCCCCAACCGGCGGCCTTCGCCGGCCATGGTGTATTCAATCATCTGTATGTCGGAATCGGAATTGCCAAAGGCCAGGATCGGCCGACGTCCGATGTGTTGATAGATACCGACCGGCTTGCCCGCCTTATCGTTGATAAAATCGATTTTCGGCTGGCGAACGAGCACCGGCTCGCCGTCTTTAACCTGGAATTCGGCGACCACGCTGGAGCCCACGACCTGCTCCGGCGGAATGCCGTAAGCTTTTTCGGTGAAGGTGCGCATAAAGGCGATACCACCACCTGAGACGATAACGGTCTTAAAACCATTCGCTCTCAAATAGTCGAGTAATTCAAGCTGGGGCTGATAGATTAATTCTGTGTACAGACGTATGAACCTGGGCTCTTTGGTGGCCGCCCGCCAGTCGGAAACCTCCTTATCAAATTCGGCAGCACTCATGCCGGAATGGGTCGCCATGACGATCTCCATCAGGCCTTTCATGCCCGACGCGCCGACGGTTTTCATATCGCCTGCCAGCAGCGCCTTGAACGGATGCTGGATCTTCCACTCCGGGTGCTGCGGGGCGAGCTTCTTGACGCGCTCGAAGGCGAAAAGAACCTGGGTATACATGGGAGATTCAACCCACAGGGTGCCGTCGTTGTCGAAGGTGGCAATGCGCTCTGCTGGCTCGACATATTGACCACCCTTCTCGTTCGTGACGTCCGCAACGAACTCCAGGATGGCCTTCTTCGCCGGGCCGTCGTTCCACGAGGGCAGAGGGTCTTGCGCAAAAGCACTGCCGGACATTAATATGATCAAAAACGTTATCAGCAGCATAGGTATTATTCGTTGACGATTCATTGCTTGTTCCCTTTTCGTTTCCACTTAAGTCTTATCCAAACAGACTCCTTCACAATTTTAAAAGGGACCCCTTTCGGAGCCCCTCAAGTCAGCTCGTGAACAACCTATCCTCCATGACCCTTATTGAGCGTTTCCAGAACCTGATCGACGGTGAAGCTCGCTGCCTTGGCTCGCGGCGGATACTCCTTGAAGGTACCGATGAACTTTCCAGTCACCTGTTGCACCGGGACCAACATCCATGTGTGCTCAATCCACCAGTTGTCGTAGCTGTTCGATGTGATCGTGGAGCGCTCGTAGGGATCGGTGCGCAGGTTGTAGATGTAGGGAACCCTCCACGTGGTGAATGGATTCGCCCAGACTTTGAAAGTACCCGGCAAGTCTTGCTCGCTGAAGACAATTTTCCAGTTGTCGTAACGAACGCCCAACATTTCTCCACTATCGCTGAAATAGAAGAACTCCTCACGCGGTCCCTTCTTCTCCTTGCCGGTTAGGTATGGAAGGAAGTTGTAGCCGTCAAGATGCACCTTGAAGTCCTTGCCATTCGCCTTGTAGCTCGTCAGCAGCTTCTCCTTGACCTTGGTATCCCCGGCGGCTGCCAACAGAGTCGGCGCCCAGTCGAGATGCGAAATGATCTCGTTGGAGATCGAGCCTGCCTTGATCTTGCCGGGCCAGCGCACGAAGGAGGGTACACGGAATGCGCCTTCCCAGTTCATATTCTTTTCACCGCGGAACGGTGTCATGGCGCCGTCCGGCCAGGTGTTCATGTGGGGGCCGTTGTCTGTGCTGTACAACACGATCGTATTGTCGGCGATGCCGAGTTCGTCGATCTTGTCGAGGACCTCTCCGACGTTCTTGTCGTGATCGATCATCGAATCGTGGTAGGCCGACTGCCACTTTCCGGATTGGCCGATGCTCTCCTTCTTGGTTTCGGTCCACAGGTGCATGTGGGTGAAGTTGACCCAGACGAAGAACGGCTTGTCGGCCTTCACCTGGCGCTCCATGAAATCCTGGGCCCGCTTCGAGACCTTGTCGTCGAAGTAGGCAATCTCCTCCTCCTTCCACATCTTGTCGCTCAAGATGACCTGTTTGCCGACTTTGCCGAAACGCGGGTCGACCGTTGGGTCGTCCTTGTCGCTGGCTATGGAATCAACCACCCCGCGAGGCCCCTGCTCCTCCAGAAATGGCGGCGGCGGGTAGTCCCGACTGAAGATGTCCTGCATCGCGTTGAGGTGGTAGAGCACACCCATGAACTCATCGAAGCCATGGACTGTCGGCAGGTACTCATTGCGGTCGCCCAGGTGGTTCTTACCATATTGCGCAGTCGCGTAACCCATCGGCTTCAGCAGTTCGGCAATCGTCGGGTCTTTGGGATTCAGGCCCTGCTTGGCGCCAGGCAGCCCCACCTTGCTGTTGCCGGTACGAAAGACGCTTTGTCCGGTGATGAACGCCGCCCGCCCCGCCGTGCAGCTGTTCTCGGCATAGTAGTCGGTGAACATCATGCCCTCTTTGGCGATGCGGTCGATGTTAGGCGTCTGGTAGCCCATCAACCCGTGCGTGTAGGCGCTAATGTTGCTTTGGCCGATGTCATCACCCCAGATGACGACGATGTTGGGCTTGTCCTGTGCCCAGGTCGGCGTCGTGATGGCAAGCGCGAGGAGCGCGGCGCCAAACACGACAGTTTTCTTGATCACGGTGGTTTCAAATACTCTCATGATTGATCTCCTTTGATCTTCGATCTCAATCTTCTGTAACAAAGCCGTTCTGCGCAGACATCTGATTCTCTATTCTGTAAATGGGACTGCGTCTCAGATATTCCAACGATCACTTTCGACTCTACCGATTATGTGGATGGATTTACCGAGACAGGCCGCGGTGCAGCGGCTGTAGCGC
>PVMK01135882.1_pt1 | contig 20485 bp, 18 predicted proteins | sample 1853481 | NCBI WGS metagenome assembly PVMK01 (sample SAMN08533507, study PRJNA380276) | Marine sediment metagenome, whole genome shotgun sequencing project. | reverse complement strand
CTTTTCGCTCTGGAGCCCCATCGTGCGCTCGGATCAATTTCTTACCCGCCTGGAAACTTCGCATGGGGAGGTATTCAAAACGGTGGGGAGGTACCTAAAGCCATAATTCGGGTTACGCGTTACGAGTTACGGGTCAAGAGTGGGTGGGAGTGGCTTTTAGCCACGATTATGCAGCCCGACAAATGTCGAATGTCGATTGACGAATGTCGAATTAAGGAATTCTGCCTGTCGTGAGCCTTTGTGTCGAACGGTCTATTTTATTTGTTAAAAAGAGCAGAGCGAAGCGACATCCACAATTCGTTCCGCCGAAGGCGGATCAATCTTCATTCGTCATTCCATGAAGTTTCATACAAGCGCCGCCTCTGGCCTGAACAGCGGCCAGTTTAATCGAAAAAGAAACTACATTTTTGTAATAAACGATGTAGTTTCATATGAGAGGTTGAAAAGTTCCCGCCTTTAAGCGTTTACAAACGGCAACCTTGAACGGTGAACCCTGAACCTTTGAACCCTATATTATCCATTAAATCTGAAGTCCACCTCGTAGGTCCCATCTGCCAGTTCCAGCCGGCTGACCACCGGAGGTGTTTCGGCAATCACGCTGCCGCGGCGAATCACGAACAGTCTGGCCGGTTTCAATCGCAAGGCCTCCTGCGGATTGGCGGCCTGAAGAATAACCATATCTGCATGGCACCCCGGCTCAAGGCCGTAACCATCGAGCCCCAAAACTTTCGCTCCGTTGGTTGTAATGGCGGCAAATATCTGCTGCATTTGCTCAACCCCGGTCATCTGGGCCACATGCAGCCCCATGTGGGCAACCTCGAGCATGTCGTGGGAGCCAAAACTGTACCAGGGATCCATGAGGGCATCATGACCGAAAGCCACATTGACGCCGGCATCCATGAGCTCTTTGACCCGTGTCATCCCGCGCCGTTTGGGGTAGGTGTCATGGCGGCCCTGGAGGGTAATATTGATCAGAGGATTGGGCACAACATGAATCTGTGCTTCTGCCATCAGGGGATATCAGCTTGCTCACATAATAGTTATACATGGAATGCATGGAAGTCAGGTGGGAGCCGGTGACCCGCCCGTGAGGACACAAACGCCGGGTGTGAAACGTCAAAGTGTCGATATGGCGCGAGAGGGGATCGTCGCTTTCGTCACAGTGCATGTCCACCTGCAGACCGCGCTCGGCTGCAATTTCGCACAAGGCCTTTACGGAAGCTGCACCTTCGGCCATGGTTCTTTCAAAATGAGGAATACCGCCCACCACTTCGACACCCATATCCAGCGCCCGCTCCAGGTTGGCGGCACTGGGGCTGTGTCGAAAATATCCATCCTGGGGAAAGGCCACCAACTGCAAATCAATATAGGGTTTGAGCTCGTCACGTAATTCTAAAAGCGCCTGAACAGCCAGGAGTTTATTGTCGCTGACATCCACATGACTGCGGATGGCCAGGTTGCCGCGGGCAATGGCCCAGCGGCAAAGCTCCCCTGCGCGCGCTTTGATGTTTTCAACTGTCAAATGGGGTTTCAACTCCCCCCACAGTTCGATGCCCTCCAGCAGGGTGCCGCTCTCGTTGACCCGGGGCTGACCGTAGCTTAAGGTCGAGTCCAGATGGAAGTGGCTGTCGACAAAAGGCGGCGTAGCCAGCCGGTCCGTGGCATCGATCTCCCGGCCGGCCTGCACCTTAAGCCGGGGTCCGACTTCGACAATGCGACCTTTGTCAACCGCAATGTCGACGCCTTTTCGTCCGTCGGGAAGGTTGGCATTCCGAATGACAAGATCTAACATATGTCACCTAAAATTCCTTATGTGATTTTATGAGATATTTTTATTCGTAAGTAAGATTGGTGATATACTGATATTATTAAATCCGAATATCGAAGTCCGAAACAATACCAAAATTCGAATGTTCCAAATTCAAAACAAAGGCATCGGAGATCCTGTTTTCATCGTTTGGTCATTGATATTTTGGTCATTAGAATTTGTTTCGTATTTCGATATTCGAATTTCGAATTTATCAGACTACCCACCTTTTTCTTCCCTGCGATAGGGCTTCAGCAGACTGGCCGGTATTGAGGCCTTTCTGGAAACACTGATCAGGGCAACAATGGTCAGCAGATAGGGAATCATCAGAAATATATGAAAAGAAACGGCAATACCCAGGCCTTGAAGTCTTAGCTGAAGCGCGTCCAGAAAACCAAAGATAAGGGCCCCGAAAGCTCCCTTGAGAGGGTCCCAGTTGCCAAAGATAACCATGGCGATGGCCACCCATCCCCGGCCGCCGATCACATCTATCAGGAACATGTTCTGATGGGCCAGGGTCAGAAAGGCCCCGCCGATACCCATAAGGGCGCCGCCCGCCACCAGGCATAGGGTGCGGGTCAACAACACATTAACACCGACCGTGTCGGCAACCACGGGGTTTTCGCCCACCGTCCGGATCTTCAATCCAATTTTGGTCTTGTAAAGCAGAATCGACAGGGCCGGGATAAGAAGCCAGGCAATGTAAGTCAGTGAGTATTGCGTGAACAGGCCCGGGCCAATCACCGGAATTTTGGAAAGCAGCGGTATGGTGATCTGCTTAAAGGGCTCGATGATCGGCGGTACGGTGGGGGCACCGAAATGCAGCCGGTAAATGAACATGGCCAGACCGGTGGCAAACAGTGTAATCCCCAATCCGGACACATGCTGGCTCAATCCCAGATAAACCGCCAGAAACGCCATTAAAAGCCCCAGAAGCATTCCCACCCCGGCGCCGGCCAGCACACCCAGCCAGATGGAGCCCGAGGTAAAGGTGACTAGGAATCCGGTCATGGCGCCCATCAGCATGATGCCTTCAATACCCAGATTCAGCACGCCGGCTCTCTCGGAAAGGATCTCACCCGAGGGTGGCAAATATAATCGGTGTCGCCATTCTCATCGTGGCCCCGATGAGGCCGGATATAAACACAATATCGAGAAGCTCATTCATTATTTTTTCGTCACCTTTATTTTATATTCCGTAAAAAGCAGGAAAATGAGCATCACCATCAGCGACATTCCCTGAATAACCTCGGCGATATAGGACGGCACGCCGGTCATCCGGCTCATGGTCTGGGCACCGACGATAATGACGCTGAAAAAAAGTGACGAAAAGAGCACTCCCACCGGATGAAGATTCCCCAGCATGGCAATCACGATGCCGGAATACCCGTAACCGGGGGAGATATCCATTATCAGACGATATTGAATCGCGCACAGCTCTCCCACCCCGGCCAGGCCTGCCAGCCCGCCGGATATCAGCGCGGTCCATATGATGACCGAGGTGGTATTGATACCACCGAAATGCGCGGCTCGGATGTTTACCCCCACGGCCTTGGACCGGTACCCGAAGGTTGTCTTCTGGTTGATAAACCAAACGACAAACACTGCAAAAAATGCGACCAGAATTCCCATATGAAACCGCGAACGCGGCATCAAAATGGGATACCAGGCGGCCTTGATGATCGCCGCCGAGCGAGGCCAGCTCGAGCCGGGTTGCTGCAGCGGGTCCGAAAAGCAGGGCCCCCATAATATGGATCATGACATAGTTCAACAACAGGGTGGACACCACATCATCGACCTTCAATTTCGTTTTGAGAATCGCCGGAATGGCAGCCCATAGGCCCCCGGCCAGAAAACCCCCGACCATGACCAGCGGCAAAACAAGCCATGTGGGAACACCGCCCAGGTTGACACCCAGCACAGTGGCCGCCAGCGCGCCGGCCAGCAGCTGCCCTTCGGCGCCGATATTCCAGAATTTGGCCCTGAAAGCAAAGGCCACTGCCAGACCTGTCAATAAGAGCGGGCTGGCCTTTACAAATGTTTCCAGAAAGTTGAATCGGGTTCCCAGCGCGCCGTAAAACAGGTAGTAGTAAGATTTCCAGAGGTGCCCGCCGGCCACCAGGATCGGAATAGCGGAAAGAATCAGGGTCACCAAAATAGCCCCAACCGGAATTCCAATTTTGGCCCAGCCCGGCAGAGGTTTGCGTTTGATGATCCTGAACCTGATCATTGTTTTACCCCGCTCATCCAAAGACCCGATCTGCTCCCGGGAAACATTTTCCCCGGCGGCTTCTCCCATGATCTCTCCCTCATAGATCACAACAATCCGATCGCTCAAAGCAAATACCTCATCCAGGTCCTCCGATATCAAAAGAATACCGGCGCCTCTTTCCCTCTCCTGCAGGATTCTCTGGTGAATATACTCCATGGCGCCCACATCAAGCCCGCGCGTGGGCTGAGAGGCGATGACAACCGCCGGTTTACCCGCCAGTTCTCTGGCCAGCATGACTTTTTGCAGGTTTCCGCCGGATAAACTCTTGATGACGGCATCCCGGCCGGTGGTCGCAATACTGTAAGCACTTATCAGTTCATCGCTGGTGCGGTGAATTCTTTTCGATTTCATCAAACCCCAGGTCTGAAACTCGGCCGACGCGTGGTCTTCCAGAATCAGGTTCTCCTCGACGGAAAGATCCATCAGCAGGCCCGTCTCTATGCGGTCCTCGGGTATTCTTGCCATCTTCAATTTGATGGCCGCTGACGGGCTTCCGAATTTAAGGGGGGTGTTGTTTATTTTGACGACTCCCCGGGTTGGGTCCCGCAGGCCGAAGAGTATTTCAGAAAGCTCTCGCTGCCCGTTTCCGGAAATCCCGGCCATGCCCAAAATCTCATTTTGTCTGACCACCAGGTTGAGGTTTTTTAAGGCCGGCAGTTTCTTGTCGTTCAGGGCATCAAGAGTCTGGATTTCCAGCACCGGCCGGCCGGGTTCGAGTTGCTTTTTATCGATATCCTCAAGCAATTCCCGGCCCACCATAAGATTCGCCAGTTCTCGGGGGCTGGTTTCAGCGGTATGTCGTTGCGCCACGACCTGACCGCCTCTCAAGACCACGATGCGGTCTGAAATATCCATCACCTCATTTAGCTTATGGGATATAAATACAACCGCTCGTCCTTCCGCCACAAAGGACTTCAGGGTTTTAAACAGATCTTCGGTTTCAGCCGGGGCCAGAACAGCCGTCGGTTCATCCATGATGAGGATGTCTACTTCCCGGTACAGGGCCTTGAGAATTTCTACTTTCTGCTGTTCACCCACGGACAGCGTCCACACCCGGGCCTCCGGATCGATCTGAAGCCCGAACTTTTCTTCAAGCGCCAGCAGCTTCCGGCGGGCGGTCTTTAAATCCAGAAAAATGCCTTTACCGGATTCGGTACCGATAACGATGTTTTCAAGCACAGTTTGAGAGAAAACCAGGGCAAAGTGCTGATGAATCATACCGACACCGCGGGCGATGGCCTCTTTGGGTGATGAAAGATCAGCTTTTTCCCCTTTGATAAAAATTTCACCCTCATCGCAGGCGTAATACCCGAAAAGGATGTTCATCAACGTCGTTTTGCCGGCACCATTCTCACCCAGCAGCGCGCAAATTTCCCCGGAATAAAGGTCGAAGGTAATCTTATGGTTGGCCGTAACATCCAGAAAAGACTTTGTAATGGAGGACATTCTGACCATTGGCTGTCGGGTATCAACCATTGAACACCTCAATTGAAATGCCTAAAACCCAGCGGACAAGCCGGAATTGAAAAGTGCCTAAAGATTGAAGAGTCGTGGTATCGCTCGCTCTGCTTTTCATTTAAATCGATCGTTCGACCCAGTCGTTCGACAGGCGTCAGACCCTGAGGTCCTCGAAGGGAGGTTCTCGAAGGGAGGCTCTCGACGGGTAGCATTGCTTAGATCAATTTGGTATGGCATAAATCATGCGCAAACACCGATGTAATTTCAATAAATAAGTACTAAACTGAGCGGTTCCAGGTTCAGAAGTTCAGGTTTTTTCTGGCCCTCCCACCTCGGAACCTCTCGTGCGAGACTTCGTATAACTGAAGTGTCTTATTCGATCAAACTGGACGCTTCGGCAGCTAGTGGCGGCGCTGAACCCTGAACCTCTGAACCCCTGAACGCTTACAAAACATATAAAAATTGAGCGTAGCTCAATTTTTTGTTAGTCCGCAACCGGCTTCTGCTCATCCACCGGGACACGGTAGGTTCCGTTCATAATCTTCTGTTCGAGATCCTGAATTTCTTTTACAACGTCGGCCGGCAGGGTTTTTTCAAAAGAATGAAAAGGAGCAAGCCGGGACCCGCCTTTGGCCATCATGGACCATTCACCGAGATCCATGGATAACCAGGCTTTTTTCTTTACCATTTCAATGGCGAACTTAATGGTGGGATACATATCCCATACAGGACCGGTAATCACCACCGTCGGCGCGAGCGCATTCTGGTCGGACATATTGCCGAAGGCCAGAATACCTTTTTCTTTGGCGGCTTCAAAGACGCCGAACCGTTCGGCATAAATCAGGTCCGCGCCGGCTTCAATCTGGGCGATGGCGGCTTCCTTGGCTTTGGGAGGATCAAACCAGCCGCCGATATAAGATATTTTGACCTTGACTTTGGGATTGACTTTAAGAGCGCCGGCCTTGAAGGCATTCACCAGGCGGTTGACCTCTCCGATAGGAATCGCAGCGACCACACCGAGCACATTGCTTTTGGTCATTCTGCCGGCGATAACGCCGCAAAGGTAGGCAGGTTCGTGAATCCAGTTGTCAAAGACAGAAAAATTCGGGGCCACCGGGCCGAACTCCGACCCGAAGGCAAAGGCGATCTCGGGATAATCTTTGGCCACCCTTCGGGCCGGATCTTCGCCTGCCAGAAAGGCGTCACCCACGATCAGGTCAAATCCTCTTTCAGCATACTCCCGCAACACTTTTTCGAAATCCGCAGCGGCTATTTTTTCGGTAAACTCATATTCGATATTGCCTATTTCCTTTTTGGCCTTCAAGCAGGCCTGGTGGATGACACCATCCCACGGCTCCTCAATGGCGGTTTGAAAAATAGCGGCAATTTTAAAAGGTTTGGCATAACTTGCGGAAAAGATAAATGAAACTGAGAAAAGAACAATCATGACAACCAGGGCAATTCTTTTCATAGTGCGACCTCCTTTAGCTCGTTAGGTTGGTTTGTGGAAGCTGTCTAATAAAAATCGTCGGCATCGTGTTCATGCAGGGAAGGGCAGATTCAGGCCGAACATCTAAATAGGCCTGAAAAGGGTTTCTTAGTGATTGTCAAAAAAACGTTGCGGTATTTAAACGTTTTTTCTACAACCGTACAAGCGCTTATACCGCAATTCTTTATTTCGGAACATAATTACGGTAAGCGGTATAAATGTTCCCCGGATACCGCTCCGGGGGTCGAATAATTCACCTCCTTTCTTATTTTATATCCATAGTTTTCTTAAGCTATTAAAATTATAAGAAATTATACGATTGTTGCACAAAAAGGGGTGGATGTGATTCGGCTCCTGAAAAATTGCCAAATTAACGCAATAAAGCAAAAATTTACCTATATTTCAACTTAATTTAACCTGAGTTGATCGATTTTTTGGACACTATTTATATTTATTAACGCCAACCCGGGTCCAATTTTTATGCAATCCCATGACAGCTAAAGAGTCACAGCTATTTTCCCAAGCTGAATGACGAGGTCCGCATTTAATCTTTCATTGAAACAACAGAAAGTTATATTCATTAAGCGCTTTGTCCAGTTGCTTGGCGTCACCCAGCAATCTGTCCAGTTGATGCCCAAAACCGTTAGCCCTGATTTTTAATGCGGGTGTGAACCAGTTCGGGCAGAATGGTGTAATCGATTAACTCATCCGGCAATCTGACCAGATTGACATTCAAATTAATATTATTTTTCCCGGAGCAACTGCCCCACCGGGTTTTCTGGTTTTTGATAAACACCCGGTTGTATTTAAAGCCATACTTCGCCGCCAGGTGATTGAGCCGGTTGACCAAATATTTGCGGGCGGACGTCCGATTGATGGGATTGTTTTCGGAAACCACCTTGGCCGCGCGCTCCATCTGCTCCATTTTATGTATGTGTTTTCTAATCCATCCCGCCTTTGATTGGGCAAACAATTCAGCACTGGCAAACGAAACGCCCAAAGGCACCGCCACCCGCACACCTTTGAATGGTCTCACAGAGACGCTGATATGCCTGGCCCGGCGACTGCGCTCCATTTTTATGGTTCCGACACTTTTTAACTCAACCGTTTTTGCTTCCACGTTGGATTTGACTCTCCGCCTGTCCAAGATTTTAGCCACCGGAACGACCTCTGATCATACACGATTTTAGACTCGAGTAAAGCCGAGTTTTATACGATTACCGCCAAAAATGGTACCCCTAATCCGGAAAATATTAATTTTTCGGTAAGCCCCTTAGCCTATCGCCCGTCATCTAAATAACTATCTAATATTCATATAAATTCTAACCACAACCGGGTCACCCCGCCATGTTATAAGAAACTAAAGGTTCCCTTTAATTTGCCGATAACACCATTATGACCGCCCAGCACACCGGAGAGGTACAAAAAAAAATTGAACAACTGATTTCTTCCCTGCCCACGATTATAATCGGCCTGTCAAAGGAAAACGAAATTGTCCTCTGGAATACCAAAGCCGAAAACATTCTGGGTATCGCAGCGAGTGAGGTATTGGGTTTGCACTTAAGCCAATGCGGCATCGAGTGGGATTGGGATAAAATCGCCGATGGGATTCTTCAAAGTCGACACAACAATAGTCCCCTGCGGGTGGATGAAATCGGATTCCGGGGGCCGGATGGAGATAAGCGTTATCTGGGCCTAACCGTCAATCCTTTAAACGGTGACGATAACAGTATTCTGGGTTTGACCATCATCGGAGCGGATATTACGGACCGCAGAAAGATGCAAACCCAGCTGCAGCAGTCACACAAAATGGAAGCCATCGGACAGTTGGCGGCCGGTATCGCCCATGAGATTAACACACCGGTTCAATTTGTGGGGGACAACACCCGCTTTTTTCAAGAGACATTTGGTGATTTGATCCAAATCATCAAAAAACAGCAGAAAGCACTGGTGGCCGCAAAGTCAAATTCATTAACCGAAGAGCTCATTCAAAATACCGAAGACTTCATCGAGGAAATGGATTTTGAGTATCTAGAGGGTGAAATTCCGGTTGCCATTGAGCATACCCTCAAGGGTGTGGAGCGAATCGCCAAAATTGTTCAGGCCATGAAAATCTTTGCCCATCCGGGCATGGTCGCCAAAGAGCCTGTGGACATAAATAAAGAGATTGAAAAGACCGTTACCATCACCTGCAGTGAATGGAAATATGTAGCGAATTTGAAAACCGACTTTGACGAATCGCTGCCGCCGGTGCCCTGTTTCCGGGCTGAATTTAACCAGGTCATCTTAAACATGATTGTCAACGCCGCCCATGCCATCGCTGAGGTAAACAAGGGCAATAATTTTCAGAAGGGCACCATCCACATCAGCACGGCTTACGAGGGGGATCAGGTTAAAATTTGTATCGGCGATACCGGGGCCGGAATCCCGGAAAAAATCCGGCATAAAATATTTGACCTTTTCTTCACCACTAAAGAGCCCGGCAAAGGAACGGGACAGGGGCTGGCCATATCGCACTCGGTAATCGTCGAAAAACATAAGGGTACCCTGACCCTCGAAACCCAGGAAGGAAAGGGCACAACATTTATCATCGGCTTGCCGATGGAGGCGAATCCAGCAGAAAATGAATGAAACCAGTAAAAGGCGGATTCTATTTGTAGACGATGAGCCCCTGGTGCTCAAGGGCCTTCAGCGGACGTTACGGAAAATGCGCAATGAATGGGGCATGGCGTTTACCGCCAGCGGCAGGGAGGCCCTGGACATCCTCAGTAAACAACCCGTGGATGTCATTGTTTCCGATTTGAAAATGCCGGAGATGGATGGCATGCAATTGCTGACCGAAGTGAGAACACAGTACCCCCACGTGGTGCGCATCATTTTATCCGGACACCTGGAACACGAGCTGACGCTCCAGTCGGTTCAATACGCCCATCAAAATTTATCCAAACCCTGTGATTCTGAGATCCTAAAGCAAACCCTGGCAAAGCTGTTTGCTCTGCGCGATATCATGGCGGATGAGTCGGTAAAAAAAATCGTGTCTCAAATCGAATCCCTGCCCAGCCTGCCCGCCATATACAATGAGATTATAGAGGAAATGCAGTCGGAAGATCCCTCGATCAAAAAAGTTGGTGACATCATTTCAAAAGATTTAAGCATGACGGCCAAAATATTACAGGTGGTAAATTCTGTCTTTTTCGGACTTTCCCGCAAAATCAACAGCCCGACAGAAGCGGTCTTGCTGCTGGGGCTCGAAACCATCAAATCCCTGGTGCTTTCAGTCAAAATTTTTGCTGAATTCAGTCAGAAAAAATTTTCCTGGTTTAATATTGACGCTCTTTTCAACCACAGCATGTCGGTCAGCACCTATACCAAAACCATTATAAAAACTGAGAAACTGGGCCAGGATCTGATAAATTATTCATTAATGGCCGGCCTGTTGCACGATTTGGGGAAACTGATTTTGGCAACCAATCTTCAAAAACCCTATAAAGAGGTGCTGACAGCGGCCAAGGGATCCGACCGGAATCTGTGGGATTTGGAATATGAAGCCTTCGGAACCAGTCATGCGGAAATCGGCGCTTATTTAATGGGCCTTTGGAGTCTGGAAACGCCCATCATTGAAGCCATTGCCTTTCACCATTGCCCGGCCAACAGCATGTCTCAGAATATGGGGCTGCTGACCGCCGTCCATATCGGCAATGCCATCGACCATAACGGTCAACCCTCAACGAATGGGAACACTGATTTGCAGTATGATTCGCAATACCTGGATACCCTGGGCTTAGCCGATCGAATACCTGAATGGCGTCAGGTTTGTAATGAGTTGAGCGAAAGGAACTGAGTATGAAGGACAAAATACTGTTAGTAGATGACGATGCCATGATACTGGCTGGTCTTAAACGTCAGTTAAGGAGTCAATACCGCATTGAAATCGCGTTAAGCGGGGAAGAGGCCTTGAAAATAATCGATGAAAAAGGACCCTTTGCGGTGGTCGTCTCCGATTATTATATGCCGGGTATGAACGGCATTGACTTTCTGTGTAAAGTAAAAACGGTCGACCCGGATACCGTGCGGATGATGCTGACAGGATCTGCGGATATGTCCACTGCCATTCAGGCCGTGAATGAGGGCAGTATTTTTCAGTTTCACCCCAAACCATGCCCGGCCGATACGCTGGGTCAGGCAATTCAAAGTGGAATTGAAAAGTATCGTAAAATCACCGACAGTCAAACCCAGATGAAAAAGATCAAAATGTCGTTGGAAGAAGCCAGCAGGATCCAGCAAACATTGATGCCCAAATCCGATCCCAAGGTTGACGGCTTTGACATTGCCGGTAAAAGCATCTGGTGCGATGAGACCAGCGGCGATTATTATGACTTCATCCATCCCCAGGATTGGGGACAGGAAAAAGTCGGCATTGTGGTTGCCGATGTCATCGGACACGGCATTTCGGCCGCTCTACTGATGACAACCGTGCGGGCCTCTCTTCGCGAACGCATCCTCAGTCCGGGAAACGGCCCCTCTATTATAGGCGATATAAACCAACGCCTGGTGAAGGATATTGAAGAACTCAACCTGTTTGTCACCATGTTTTACAGCGAAATCGACATAAATGAGAAATCCTTCCGCTGGGTGCACGCAGGCCATGAGCCGGCTATTCTCTATGATCGTGCTAAAGAAACCTTTGAAATGCTGGGGGGCGATGGGGTACCATTGGGTGTGGTGGATGATTGGGTTTACAAAGAGGCGGAAATTCGGATCGACTCCGGACAGATTATCCTTATCGGCACCGACGGCATCAAAGAAGCCTGCAACTCCCAGGGTAAGTATTTCGGCAACGACCGTTTAATGACGATCATCCGCGAACACGCCGATAAGTCCGCCAAAGACATCTTAAATGAGGTGTTTGACACCCTGAACGGTTTTCGGTTTCCTGCTGAAAGAAAAGACGATGAGACTTTGGTTGTGATCAAAGTAAAATAGTTAAATAGTTGATTGGTTAAATAGAATGAAGGAATTTTAGTCTATTTGACAGGCCCTTAACAAGCGACCAGAAAGAATAGCTCAAACTTGTAAGCTTAAAGAATAAAGGGAATTCATCCTTATTTTACCTTAAACCTTATACCCTCAGCCTTATACCTATTAATTCCAGCGACCAGGACCCAGAGGCCAGCGACCAGCAACCAGCTTCTAATCCAAGACATGCTTGACCAGATGGCCCAGTTCAGGCAAAATCAACTCCCGGCAGGCCAGCTTGCAGGCATTCAGACTGCCCGGCATGCAAAATACCACCGTATCTTCAATAACACCGGCGGTGGCACGCGACAAAAAGGCGGCCGACCCAATCTCTTCAAAACTCAAGTTCGCAAACAGCGGACCGAACCCGGTCAACTCTTTGGTAAGCAGGGGGGTCACCGCTTCAATGGTAACATCTTTTTTGGTAATGCCGGTCCCTCCCGTCATAAGAATCACCTGGGGCTGTTCGTTGCGGATAACCTTTCGCACCGTAGCGGTAATAATTTCAGTATCATCCGGTATGACCTGGTGATAAACGATGTCGTGACCCTGCGCTGCTGCTGTTTCGCTGATCCATTTCCCACTGGTATCATCCACCAATGCCCGGGTCGTTGAAACCGTAATGATGCCGATGGTAACTTTTCTCGGTGCATGCTTTTTATGTTCGTTTGTTCCCATAGTTGTCCTTTATAAAAATAGGTGAGTTAGTTCCAATATTGCAACTTCCAGGCAGAAGGTATTAGAATAGCCATACAATGGAATATTGGGTTTATAACCGGAATTCGTCCTAATTTCTATAAAAGAATTTAATATCCGGTCTCAAGTCGCCGGCTTTTTCAGTTCACAGCTCACAGCTGATAGCTGATAGTCAAAATGATAGAATCCTTTTTTTCTATGAGCTTAGAGCTGTCAGCTATGAGCTATTGTGTTTCTGGTCTTCGGGCGTCTAGCACCTGATACTCGATACTGGGTTCTCGATTCTCGATTCTCGACACAGGGATTCCTTTCTGGCTTCTGGTCTTTGGTTTCCGCATTCCGCATTCCGAATTCCACATTCTATTGCTCTGTTCTCTATATCACGTCCTAAATTGAGATCAACCTCAATGTCTCCAGCCTCAGTTCACACTGACACCCCCCCCGGGTTTATCTTGATTTTGCCGGTTATATTATCTATGTTGCGGCAGAAAACCAAAAACTAAACACCAAATACCAAACATAAATTCTAAAATGACATTTCCCTGCAGCGGCGTAATATTATCCGGAGGATTGAGCACTCGCTTCGACGGTAACCATAAGGCCTTTATGCGTGTCGGCGGAAAGCGCATTATAGACAGGCTCTATGAAGTTTTTTCAGATCTGTTCGATGAAATCATTCTAGTGACCAATCATCCCGAGCAATTTTTGAATTGGGATTTAACCATCGTGACCGATATTTTTGACCTGCGCAGTTCTCTGACAGGAATCCATGCCGGCCTTTTCTACATGAAGAATCCCTATGCCTTTTTCTCGGCCTGTGATACACCGTTTTTAAATAAAGCGCTGGTTGAAATTCTCGTTGAACAAATTGAACAAAAATTTGATATTATTATGCCGCAAACGGCCGCAGGCTTTGAACCGTTGTGTGCCATCTACTCGAAACTTTGCCTCAAATCAGCCGAACAGCACCTTAAGGAAAAAAAATTAAAGATCCAACGGGCATTTCGTTCAAATCGGATTAAAAACGTACCTGAAAACATACTGCGCCAAGGGGACCCAGAACTTAAATCGTTTTTTAACATCAACACGCCGGAGGATCTGGCGCGGGCAGAGGCGATGGTCGCAGAGGGCAGAGAACAGAGGGCAGAGAACAGATGACAGAGGACAGAGAACGGAGAACGGAGGACAGAGATCAGAGAACAGAGATCAGAGAACAGAGATCAGAGGATAGAGATCAGAGGACAAAGGACAGAGCACGGAAGAAAAATCGTTTCATATAAAAGAATTCATTGTCATCTGCTTTCTGTCATCTGTCATCTGACTTCTGTCATCTGTCATCTGTCTTCTGACTTCTGGAATAAGGTGATGACGTGAATATCAATAAAATGCTGGAATCCATCAAGCAGAATCCGGACTATGATAAGGTCGGGATGATCCTGTGCCACAATGGGGTGGTGCGGGGTACATCCCGTGACGGGAAAAAAGTTAAAGGACTTAGAGTTTCAGTGAACCATCAAAAACTGGCTCAAATTATTTCCGAACAAAAGCAACAAACAGGAATCGTAGATATCAAGGTTGAGATCGCCGAAGAAAGGGATCTGGCCATCGGCGACGATGTAATGATGTTGCTGGTGGCCGGTGATATCCGGGAAAATGTCATAGCGGTGTTAACGGACACACTCAATCTAATTAAAAGCACCGTGACGCAGAAGAAGGAATACTTTTTATGATAATAGAGAACAATATCCAATAAGAAGATAAATCCGAGATTGTCTGAAGTTTTTTTATCTTGCGGTCGTGGAGTACTGGAGTGTTGGAGTATTGGAGTGTTGGATAAAGAGATCCGTCTTTTGTCCATTACTCCAGTACTCCAATACTCCAAAATTAATTTAAAGTGATAACCACTGGATGGTTGTGCTTCTTGGTGGTTATAAATTAAATGACAGAGGGATAACCATGTCTTCATTTACTCACATAGATGACAAAGGACGGGTCAGAATGGTGGATGTAACCGACAAAAAGCCGACTGTCAGGGTGGCCAGGGCCGGTGGATCGGTTTTTCTGAAACCGGAGACATTTGACATGATCAGAGACCACAAAGTCAAAAAGGGCAATGTGCTGGAAACCGCCCGAATCGCCGGAATCATGGCTGCCAAAAAAACATCCGAACTCATACCCATGTGCCATCCCCTGCACCTCACCCATGTGCAGGTTGACTTTATTCCGAATGAGGCCAACCACTGTATCGGCATCGAGGCGGCCGTTCGCACCATTGATCAAACCGGAGTGGAGATGGAAGCCCTTACCGCCGTATCGGTGACCGCCTTAACCATTTATGATATGTGTAAATCCTATGACCGCGAAATGAGGATATCCGAAATTCAGCTGCTCGAAAAATCAGGCGGAAAAAGCGGCACATATAAGAGATCGGGATAGATATTAGTATTTAAGGATTATTCATCTTTTTCACTTTTATCTTGGCCAGGGAAGATAGAATCAGCTATGAAATTAAAACCTGAAGCTTTTAATCCAACTATCATTGTATCCATCATCGTAATCACCTCAATGGTTTTCGGGTTGTGCGCCTGCGATTAAAAAGCCAACTAAAGAAACTACGATGACGCAGGTGTCCTCCTGGTCGTTTCCGGATTTTTCAGATGATATGCTGTATAGCGGACTGGCGCACAGCATTTTAAAAAGCCTTTCCTACCTGCATAAAATACCTGCCGACCGCGAGTTTGTTTTCGGCCAAGACCGGTATAACACCGATCACATGATTCAATCCCTGGAACAATTTTTAGATTATATTCAGACCCCGCCTTCCACAGAGGAGTTGAATGAATTCATTCAATCCAACTATCGGGTCTATCGTTCGGTGGGCCGCGATGGATGGGGAGAAGTTTTATACACGGGATATTATGAACCTCATTTGAGGGGCAGTCTCATCCGCGGTGGGGAATATCAATTTCCCCATTTACACCCGCCCACCGGATCTGATTACCATCGACCTGTCGCTTTTTAATGAAAAATATGCCGGTAAAAAAATCATCGGCCGATATACGAATGAAACGGTGGTGCCCTATTATGAACGCAGCGAAATCGACACCCAGGGCGTGCTCGAGGGCAGCGCTGAGGTTCTGGCCTGGGTTGAGGATCCTGTTGACGTTTTTTTTCTTCAGATACAAGGGGATCTGGCAAGGTCTTTCTGGATAACGGAGAGGTTATAAATGTCCATTACCATACCACCAATGGTCAGCCCTATCGCAGCATCGGCAAACTGTTGATTGATGAAGAGAAAATTTCGGTGGAAGAAATGTCGATGCAAAAAATCCGTGAATATTTGCACAACCATCCGGAAGAGATGGATTCAGTTTTAAATTACAATCCCAGCTATGTGTTTTTTAAGATCGAGCCCGACGGCCCGCTGGGAAATATCAATGTCAAACTGACACCGGGGCGCTCGATTGCCCTGGATCGCCGCCTATTTCCTCCCGCCGCTCTGGCCTTCATCAAGACGGAAGCGCCGATTGTCGACAGCGCCGGACAAATTCACAGCTGGAAACCCTTTGCCCGTTTCGCCTTAAATCAGGATACCGGCGGTGCCATCAGAGGGCCGGGCCGGGCCGACCTGTTTTGGGGAAACGGGCCCTATGCAGAAATAGCCGCAGGACATCTGAAGCACACCGGCGAGCTCTATTTTCTGGTTCTCAAACCGGACGCGTGATGCACACGGACCCTTGACACCGCGCTCCGAAACCAGTAATAAATAGCTTTTTCAACGAAATTTTACACTACCAGGTCTATTTAATTAGCAGCGGCGGTAACAATAGCAGATCACCTTTTCAGGTTAGCCGGTTGAGCCCGTTGGCCTGTTAATAAAAGATTTCTATCTTATTTTTTCGGGCGCAACGGGTCAACGGGCCAACGGGCTCAACCGATGAACACCTGTCGGCCCGAAGCGAATTGAGATTGTTTTTACGTAAACCCCAAAAAAAGTAACCAGAGGTAACCCATGTTCGGCATCGGCATGCCTGAAATGATTTTGATCCTGGCGATCGCGCTGATTGTCATCGGCCCGAAAAAATTGCCGGACCTGGCCAAATCGTTGGGTCGCGCAATGCGGGAGTTTAAAAAAGCGACCAACGAGCTTAAAGAAACCATGCAGATTGACAACGAATTGACCGAGGTAAAAAAAGCCTTTGATGATATCAATGAGGATGTCAAACAAGCGGTGGACCTGAAACCGGAATTTGAAAAAAAATCGGCGGATAAGGCCAAACTCGATGAAGCAGGAGCCGATAAAGACACAAAAAATGAGGCCGAGCCCAAATCAGATGATTTTGAAAATTTAAAAGATTTAAAAAAGACGTTTGATAATCTGGAAAATGGCGATGATTCATCGCCAGCCCATGACGCCAAAACGGCAGACGAGACTCCCGCCGCCGATGAAGACCATAAAGATAAGTTAAAAGGACCTGTTGACGATGATCGAGGATGAAAAACTCCCCTTTACCTCACACCTGGAAGAGCTTCGCAAACGGCTGATTACCGTATTCATCGCCGTTGGCGTCGGTTTCGTGGTTTCTTTTGGGTTTAAAGAGCGGTTGTTTACAATTCTGGTCCACCCTCTCATAAAAGTCATGAAAGAAGGGGAAACCCTCATATATACCGGTCTTCCCGAAGCTTTTTTTACTTATTTAAAAGTAGCCTTCCTCACGGGGCTGATGGTGGCCAGTCCGATCATATTGTATCAGTTCTGGATGTTTGTGGCGCCGGGATTATATAAAAAGGAGCGCAGCATGATGATACCCATCGTTTTGCTGTCATCGTTCTTTTTTATTGGCGGTGCCCTGTTCGGATACTTTGTTGTTTTCCCCTTTGGGTTTAAATTTTTTATGGGATTTGCCACCGAAACCATCCGACCCCTTCCCTCCATGAAAGAATATTTTGGTTTTTCCGCCAAGCTTTTGCTGGCCTTCGGGCTGGTATTCGAGCTTCCGCTGGTGTTAACCTTTATGGCCAAACTGGGCATCGTATCCGTTGATTTTTTAAAAAAGAACCGCAAATACGCCCTGCTCTTATTTTTTGCCGGCGCCGCCATCCTGACACCACCGGATGTAATCACCCAGGTCTTGATGGCTCTGCCGTTAATGGTTCTGTATGAAATCAGTATCATCGGGGCCAAAGTTTTCGGCAAAAAGAAGACCAAAGAAACGGAGGCCGAAAAGACTGAGGAAAGTAAGGCCTAAGCCCTGGGTTTTAACAATAACTATCTGAATTTATTATTTTTTAGGCCAAACACCGAATTCTTGGATACCACCGATCGGGACAGCCAACAATTTATGTATCTATCTAAAACTATTACAAATTTATCATTTTAACGGCCGAAAATGATGTGCTTTGTCATTGACAAAATGGATTTTGGCTGATAAATATGACTGTTAATCGGCTTGGTTGAAGATCAATAGAATTGAAACGGAGGGGGGATACGAGGCTATGATGAAAAAGTATTTACGGATTTCTGTAGTTGTCGTGCTGGCCACCCTGTTTATTGCGGCCGGTATCTATGCCAAAGCGGTACCTGATGTGATTCCGTTGCAAGATCCGGCTTACAAGAAGCACAAAAAGGGGGTCGTCAAGTTCGAACACAAAAAGCATTGGGACGATTACGCCAAGGAGTACCCGGAGTTTTACAAAAACGGTTGTGGTGAATGCCACCATGATAAGGACAATAAACCCCTGACAGAGCTAAAAGAGGGGGACGAGGTCCAAAAATGTATTGAATGCCACAAAATTCCGGCTGAAGCTCCCAAGGGTAAAAAAGCCAAGAAGAAGCTTTCCAAAAAGGAAAAAATAAAAGAATACCACGCCGAAGCACTGCATGCGAATTGCAAGGTCTGCCACAAAAAGTTCAACAAAAAGTATAAGCCCAAAAAGGCGCCCACAACCTGCAAAAAGTGTCATCCTAAAACCAAGAAAAAATAAAATCTAAACAAAAAAGGGTAAGTATCAAAAAGATGCTTACCCTTTTTTGTATTTACGGCAATCTGATTTATTCTATACTTTTAAAAACGACTCCCACCCAATCATGCGTTTCATCTTTCCAAAAAAAATCAAAGTTTTTCCTGTCATAAGCCTTCATTAAATCAGGCAGCTCGTGACGGCGGATCCCCGAAAAAACGATAAACCCATTTGGGTGGGTGATTTTCCTCAAACATGGGCATATCTTTTTTAAAGTTGGGTACCGTAAATTGGCAGTCACCAGATCAAAGTGCCCATCGATGGTTTCCAGATACCGGTCTGAAATCTGAATTTGATCCTCCAGCCGGTTAATTAAAACATTTTCTTTGTCCTTCCAGAGTAAAAACAACTTAGCGCTTATGGGGATAAACCCCGCCCCTACCCGACAGGTAAAGCCGCGTCTCGTAGGGGCGGGCTTTACGCCCGCCCGTCCGGGGTGTAGATACCTGGAAATCGTTCAGCTTAGGTAAATATTTACTTCGTTTCCGACAATCGCCTTTTTTTGAAATGGGTTGCCCTGCGAACGAGGGCCTCCGCCCATTCCGGGGTGCCGACGGCATGCACATGGGTGTAAGTGGCCAATACATTTTTGTAAACAATCCCGTCCCGATCTTTTTCGATTCCCACCCCCCGTTTCATATGAAAAACCAGATCATTTTTATCTCCGGTCCAATTTGACACCCGGGAATAATGAAATTCATGGCCTCTGATTTCTGATCCGACCTTGTAATAGGGATTTTCGCGCTCAACTTTGAAGATGGTGTATCCATGCCCCTGGGGCCGCCGGTAAAAATCAAAGGTCAGCGGAAAAATCCCGGCCATGGGATAGGACTTGTCTTCCAAAACCAGATTTTCTCCCAGATACATCAATCCGCCGCACTCGGCGTAGATAGGAAAGCCTTCCTCAACCAGCGCCTTCAACCGGGCGCTGAATTTTGTGTTGTCAGCCAAACGCTGGGCATGGGTTTCAGGGAAACCGCCGCCGATGTAAAGGGCATCCAGCTCGGGCAGCCCCCTGTCTTTGAGCGGGCTGATGAAAATAATTTCAGCACCCCCGGCGGCAAGCGCATCGATGTTTTCAGGATAATAAAACTGAAAGGCGGAATCCTTGAGAATGCCAATGCGGGGCTTTGGCTGCTGGGCGCCCCCCTTCGCCCTTCGGGCTACGGAGGGCAGGCTGGCTGCTGGTTCCTGGTTCCCGCATTCCCTCCGGGGCGTAGGTCCCTCCGTGCCGGAGGCCGCATTCCGCATTCCCAATTCAGATTTCTGTCCTCTGATTTCCGCATTCAATCCGGGTGCTTGTTGGGCAATTTCGACAATGGCATTCAGATCAATGTGCTGCTGTGAAATCCTGGTGACGGCAGCGATCGAATCTGTGGCCCAACCGTGCTCGGGTGTCGGTACCAGCCCCAGGTGGCGTTCGGGAAAGTGCTGCTCGCTGAGCTTGGGTATCGTACCCAGTACCGGAATACGGCAGTAGTGCTCGATGCTGTCGCGCAGTTTTTTTTCGTGCCTGGCGTTGGCAACCCGGTTTAAAATCACGCCTTTGATGGAGACTTGCGGATCAAACTGAATACAACCGGCCACGACGGCCGCCATCGTTCGGGTGATCTTGGTGCAATCGACGCAGAGGATTACAGGACACTTGATCAGCTTGGCCAGCTCCGCTGTACTGGTGCTGCCCTGAAGGTCGATGCCATCATAAAGGCCCCGGTTGCCCTCGATA
>PVMK01123574.1_pt1 | contig 20485 bp, 21 predicted proteins | sample 1853481 | NCBI WGS metagenome assembly PVMK01 (sample SAMN08533507, study PRJNA380276) | Marine sediment metagenome, whole genome shotgun sequencing project. | reverse complement strand
GCTGCCTTCATCTCGCGACAGGCGCCGGCAATACCCTGAGCGCTGATACCCAGGGTTTCCGTCAGGTATGCCACGTCTCCCACTTCTCCGAATCGATCCTGGGCACCCAGCCTTTTGACTTTTACGGGATAGTTTTCAGCCAGAACCTCACAGACCGCACCGCCCAGCCCGCCGATCACATTCTGGTTTTCAGCCGTCACCACGGCATGGGTTTTTTTGACGGATTCTACAAGGGTTTCGACATCAAAGGGTTTGACAGAGGGATAGTGAATATGCTCGGCATGGATGTTCTCTTGTTTCAGCAATTTGACAGCTTCAAGGGCAAGCTGGGTTGTTAAACCCGTCGTGACCAGGGTGACATCTGATCCTTCAGCGACGACTCTGGCTTGATAGGGATCAAATTCATAGCTTTCGTCAAATATCGGCGGATGGACTTCTCGAATCAGCTGCATGTATTCCGGTTTCTTACTGGCGGCCATATATCTGAGCATGGAACGCAGTTCATAGACATCCGCCGGGCAGTAAACGCGCATATTCGGCATGGCGCGCATGATCGCAAGGTCCTGAAAGCACATGTGCGTGGCGCCATTTTTGGCGGTGGTGACACCCGGTGCGGTGCCCACGATTTTTACCGCGTTTTCGGCATAGGCAATTGAAATGCTGATCTGGTCATAGGCCCGGCGGGTGGCAAACGGAGTAAAGGTTGCGCAAAACGGCACCATGCCCTCGTTTGCCAGGCCGGCCGAAATACTCATCATGTTGGCTTCGGCAACCCCGACATCAAAAAACCGATCCGGAAACGCTTCCCAGAACCCTGGGAACCGTTCCGGATGATTTTCCCAGGTCGGCTTCCAGGCAAACGACATTGCTGTTTTCTGTCATCAGTTCAATAATGGTATCCGTATAAACGGCCCTTAATTCTTTCTCGTGTAGCTTCATTCGTCTTTTCCTTCAGTCCAGTTAAAATGGAACGGCTCCCCATCAGCGTCAGCGCAAACGCCTCCGATAACCCTTTTGCGCTCGTCTTCATCAGGGATACTGATGAAATGGCATTCAATCCGATTCTCGTAACATTCGTTCCCCTTGGCCTTTACGGTATGGGCCACGATCATGGAAGGCTTGTCTTTGACTTCGATGGCCTTGTTCAGGGTATCATAAATCTCGTCCCAATCATGGCCGTTCATCTCAAACACTTCCCAGCCAAAGGCCCGCCATTTATCCGCCAGCGGTTCCAGTGATACGATTTTTTCAACTTCGGCGTCGATTTGCATTTTGTTGTAGTCGGTGATGACCACCAGGTTATCCAGTTTATGCTGGGCGGCAAACATCGCAGCTTCCCATATCTGTCCCTCCTGGGACTCTCCGTCGCCCACAATGCAGAAGACATTATTGGTTCTTTTCTGAAGTTTGTTGGCCAGGGCGATTCCATTGGCACAGGACAATCCCTGACCCAGCGAACCCTGCGGTCTGATCAACGCCGGGTGTGATGACCTGGTCCACATGACTCGGCAATTTGGTGCCGTTGGCATTCAGGGTCAGCAACACATCTTTTTCAAAAAAGCCCTTGTAGGCAAGCGCCGTATAAAGCGTCGGGCCGGCATGTCCTTTGGATAATATGAAGCGATCTCGATCTTCCCAGCGGGGATTGTCCGGTTTGAGATTCATAATTCTAAAATAAAGGGTGATGATAATTTCCACCAGACTCAGGGATCCGCCGATATGCCCGCCGCCGGCCCGGCACATAATATCCGTAATAATATAGCGGAATTCTTTGGCCAGCCGGTCCAGCTGTTCTCTGTTTTCGATCCTGTCAGTTTCCATAAATATCTCCTTAAATCTCCAGTTCCTGTTTCAACCAGGCCTTTACATCGTCTTCCAGCGCATAAACGCCTTTAAGCTCGCAAACATCTTTTTCAAACTGACCGGGGAGCTCGAACTTTGCCAGCTCAAGCGCCTCTTCCGAGTTGCGGCGGATCAAATAGATAAAATAGGGCTTACGCCAGCAATTGACGACAAAATAGGTCGTATAATCGCTTTTGGACCGGATCACATACTTTCCGCTGCCCCAATCCGTATTGCCCCATTCCAGATACTGTTTGACGGCCTCTTCAGGCGTCATATCCCATTCAACCTCATTAATTAGGTCGGTATCTTTTTTTAATTCTTCCAGGGTAAGCATGGTAAGTACCTTTTTTAATGTAGTGCGGGCCACGCCTCGACCCTCAAATACTCGAATATCGCGGCAAGATGCCGCTCCCACATTTTTTTTGTTATAGCTGGACCAAAAAGCAATGTGAGATTTAAAAGAACGCGGGAGTGGTTTCCAGCCACGAATTATTTGCTCAGTCTCAACCTAAAACGGTAATTTAACCGTTTCCATTAAATCCGGGTGGTCACCTAAAAATCGGTATAAGGTGGCCCGTCCGACACCCAGAAGTTTGGCGGCTTTCACCTTATTTCCGCCGGTCCGTTCCAGGGCCGATCGAACCGAGTCCACATCCAGTTTGCGGGATGGTCCCCGCCGCATGCAGATATTTTCAAGATCGCGAAGCTCCAGCGGCAGATCGTCGGCCGAGATCACCCGGCTGTTGGATTTCACAATGCCGAACTGAATCGCATTTTGCAATTCGCGCACATTGCCCGGCCAACGGTAATCCAGCATCAACGACATGGCTTGGCTGGCAATCTTCAGTTTTTTCTTGCCGTAACGCTCCCGAGCTTCCTGTAAAAAATGCTCGCTCAGAGGGGGAATGTCGATTTTGCGGTCGCGCAGCGGCGGAAGATGGATGGGGATCACATTCAGCCGATAATAAAGATCTTCCCGGAACTTGCCGCGTTTAACCGCCTCTTTTAGATTTTTGTTGGTGGCACTGATCACGCGCACATCGACGCTAATGGTCTGTTCTCCGCCGACCCTTTCAAGCTGGCCTTCCTGCAAAAAGCGCAAAATCTTGGCCTGCATATTATTTGAAAGCTCGGTCACCTCATCCAGAAACACCGTGCCGGTGTCCGCCAGTTCAAAACGCCCCTTTTTATGCCGGATGGCCCCGGTAAAGGCGCCTTTCACATGCCCGAAAAGTTCACTTTCAATCAGGCCCTCCGGCAGGGCCCCGCAATTAATCGGGACAAAGGGTGCGCCGCCACGACGGCTTTCGCTGTGGATGGCTGCAGCCACCAGCTCCTTGCCGGTACCGGTTTCACCGGAGATGTGAACCGGGTAATCATAATCGGCAACATCTTTGATCTGTTTAAAGAGCGATATCATCTTGCTGTCCTGGCCGATGATGTTGCCAAAGCGGGTCAGCTCTCCGGCGCGCTCTTTGAGACTGAAAATATCGGTAACATCCGTAAATGACGTCAGCACACCGGTATACTGTTCGTCAGCATCCCGCATGCTGGTAACCGTCATCTCGATGCGTCGCTGCTCGCCGGTTTTGGTGGTGATGTTCAGCGTGTATTCCGATTTTTCAGCCAGTTTGGGCGGATCTTCACAAAAGACACAGCGCTCCCCGCAAAACGGGCTGCCGAAGGCCTCATGGCAATCCCGGCCCAGCACTTCATCACGCGGGTAACCGCTGATGCGTTCGGCTTCGGTATTGAAAAAAAAGATGCGCCGGTCCATGTCGTGGGCGATAATCCCTTCTTTGAGATTATCCAGGACATTTTCCAGGTTATCCCGGTGGCACATCAAATTTTCTAATGAATAATCCGACATTATTCCACAATTCCATTTTTCCAATCAAAAAAAAGATTCTCATCTATTTTCATGCAAAATTTAGGTATATGATTTCAGCGCTGATGTCAAACGCCCCAGACACCCTCCATTAAAGCTCACAGGGAATATTAGGATTCCGGAAATGAGTTCGGGCCGGACCAGGCCCCTGGAGGCGGTTGCAGACGATGAAGGCTTCATAGAAATTTTTCTTCGATCATATCGGCCAATGGCACCACATCTTCAAATCCGAATTTGGGTACCTTTAATTGAAGATCAACATCGGTCACCACTGCAATCAGAAGCTCGTCATTTTTTAAGAGCGGCTCGCAATGCCGCGCGGAGCGCACGGTCTCAATCTTGGGCCTGTTCCCTGCTTTGTAACCCTCGGTGATGACCAGATCGACATCATTAAAATAGCCCAGCAGACTATCCAGATCGCCGGTGTGATCATTTCTGACCATGGCAATTTTTCCGGGCGAGTGAAAAATAACGGTATCGGCGCCTGCGACTTTATGCCGGGAACTGTCCTTGCCCGACCGATCGATGTCGGGGTCATGGTGCGAGTGTTTAATGGTGCCGATTTTGTATCCGCGTTTTTTGAATTCGGGAATCAGCTTTTCAATAAGTGTGGTTTTGCCGGATTGAGAGCGCCCGACGATCGATACAACCGGTGGCATAAGTTCATCCTTTTACATTAAGCTTTAGCGAATATTTGGGATTTACCACAAAGTTCACAAAGGGCACAAAGCAAGGAATTATAAAACGCTACGTTAGTCTTCATGTCTTTTCACGTTCTTTGTGGTGAACAGCTAAACAATAATTTACCTGAAATTACATCCTCCACAACCGATTACGAAAGGCTGCCGCATAGCAGCGTTCGTTTCGCAGAGAAAAACTAAGGTCCTTAAAAAAGATTGTCAAGCCATTTAGATCACAACCCTTTTTGCGTTCTGATTGGAATCCCGAGAAACAATATGAACCGAGTCAAAATTAGATGCAAAAAAGTATTGATATCTTAATTTGAAGGTTTATCATAGCAAAAAAATGGGGGTGTCAGGGTTCAGGTTTCAGTTTCAGCTGCGAGGTGTCAGTAAACAGATGACGAAATGGGTTAACATGCGTTATAGTTTCATGAGTCAATGGTGCTTATTCTCCAGTTGTTTAGCCATCTGTCTCTGACCTCTGCCTCAGCGAACCAATTGAACCAATCGAACTAATCGAAACCAATGGAACAATTCGTTTATCCTTTTACCCTGAACCTCTGAACCGACAATGGAACCCATCCTCGAAGTAAAAAATCTGGTAAAACAATATGACAAAGTCGTGGCAGTTGACGGGATCAGCTTTGCCCTCCGGCAGGGGGTCTGTTTCGGTCTGCTGGGCCCGAACGGCGCCGGCAAAACCACCACGATTGAAGTCATTGAAGACGTCATCCGACCGACAGCCGGTGAGGTTTTATACAAGGGCGCACCCCGCAGGCCATCATTCAAAGAAGAGGTTGGCATTCAGTTTCAGAGTACGGCCCTGTTAAATTTTCTGACGGTTCGTGAAACATTGGAAACGTTTCAAAGCTTTTTCACGAAGACCGCTACCGTCGAAGAGCTTGTGAGGTTGTGCCGGCTGGCTGAATTTCTGGATCAATACAATGACAAAATATCCGGCGGGCAACGCCAGCGTTTCCTGCTGGCCCTGGCCCTGGTTAACCGGCCCGAGCTGCTCTTTTTAGATGAGCCTTCGACCGGACTGGATCCCCAGGCCCGTCGCAATTTATGGGATCTGATTCAGGGAATCAAGGCCGAAGGCAAAACCATCATTCTGACTACCCATTACATGGAAGAAGCGCAGTTTCTCTGTGATGAAGTGGCCATTATGGATTACGGCAAGATTATCGCCCAGGGAACACCGGCTGAGCTGATTCGACAGTACAGCCGGGGAATCACCGTCGTCCTGCCCCGGCATCGTTTTGCGCTTGAGGCCGATGGTTTCCCGCTGCCGGTTCGAGAAGTCAAAGACACCATCGAGATTAAAACCGATGATGTCAATCAATGTCTGGAGCAACTCATCACCCATAGTGTCGATTTATCCGATATCACGATTCGGTCGCCCAATCTGGAAAAGGTGTTTTTAAATTTAACCGGACGTAAACTGCGAGAATAATCATGAGCTTTAAACGGCTGTGGTCCATTTTAAAGGCCAGAAATCTTGAGTTCTTCCGCGACCGTTCGGCTTTCGGCTGGAACTTTCTATTTCCCTTTCTGCTGGTCGCCGGGTTCGGAATTATCTTCGGCGGTAAAAGCTATACTGAATATAAAATCGGCATATTCCCATCCGAGTCAGAGCAGGTCTCCATTGAGAGACTCAACATCCCGCAGCGTTTCAAAGATATGAGCTATCTCAAATTTATCGGGTTTCCAAATGCCGGGGAAGGTCTGGAAAAACTAAAGCACCACCGCATTGATTTTTTGTTAAAAGTCGGCGATGAACCCCATCAATACTGGATCAGCGATGCTTCGCCCAAAGGATATGTTGTCGAGCAAATGTTTAAAGCCAGCCTGATTCCACCCGAAAGCGAGCTCAACGCTGAAAAAAAAGAAATTCAGGGAAGCGCAATCCGCTATATTGACTGGCTGTTTCCGGGCATTCTGGCGATGAACATGATGTTCAGCGCGCTCTGGGGAGTGGGATACGTTGTGGTGCGTTATCGCAAAAACGGCGTATTAAAGCGACTGAAGGTCACTCCTTTAACGGCCTTTGAGTATATAACGGCCCAGGCCATTTCACGAATTTTTCTGCTCATGTTTACCCTCGTGATTGTCTGGACCGGCTGTGATCTAATCTTTGCATTCAATGTGCAGGGCTCCTATATCGATTTATTTATCATTTTCTTTCTCGGCAGCCTGAGTCTGACAGCCCTGGGTCTGGTGCTGGCTTCCAGGGGAACCAGTGAGGAATTTACCACGGGAATTTTAAACTTTATCTCCTGGCCGATGATGTTTTTATCCGAGGTCTGGTTTTCGCTGGAAGGCGCACCGGGGTGGATTAAAAGTTTCGCAAAAATTTTTCCACTGACCCACATGCTCACCGCCGCCCGCAAGGTTATGCACGACAGCGCCGGTTTGATCGACGTCGGCCCGGAAATTATGATTCTTTCGCTGATGACGCTGGGTTTTTTAACCCTGGGGGCCGTGTTGTTCTCGTGGAATAAATAAGGGACAGAGGTCAGAAGTCAGAAAACAGAGGACAGACGACAGAAAACAGATAGTAGACCTGTGTGACGATAGGATTCGGTTTTTATTTGCCGTTATCTGTTTTCTGATTTTGGTTTTGCGGTCGGGGATTTCGCGGCGGCCGGATTGGCCTGGATCTCTTTTTTTCTGGGAATAAATTCTTCAATAAAATGGGTGGAATGAATAACCGAGATAATTTTGACGGCCACAAAAATAGCGCCAGCACCAACATATCGACCATGCTGCCTTCAACCTTGTTGAGCACGTCTTCCAGGGTCACGGCGATGTAAAGCAGCAGGAAAATCTCGACTATGGCATCGAGCAGCCCGAGTAAATAATGGCGGATATAAAAATAACCGCCTCCCGGAAAAAGAATGGCCAGAATATAGGCGACAATTTTATTTTTAAACTTTAACTGACAGGACGCGCAGACATATTTTGCGGCTGTCAGCGGCCGGGTGCACTGCGGGCAGAGGTGGAAGCGTTCGCCCAGCTGGCTTTGGGTCCCTGAATGCGGCATTTGTTTGAGCAATGCCCTGATTTTTTTTCTTTCCGACAGCGCAATGGCCCTAAACTTTTCCATTTTGCCCAATTTTGCATAGGCAACAACCAGGGTCCCGCCCTTTAGCTCAATGGATTGGCATCCGGTATAGAAAATCTGAGAGATGGACTGTTTGAATTTGTAATTCGGGGTTGTGGGCACCTGAAAAATGCGGTGATTGGTAAATACAAACAGGGATCGCTTCAGATAAACGAATAAAAACCCGGTTGCATATTGGGCCAGTGAAGTTATCGGCGAATATCCGGTCGAAACCAGCAGAATCTTCTCGCCTGTTTTTAAAAAGGGTTTGAGAAAGGGTAATTTGACAATAAGTTTGCGCTGCCGATTTTCAATGCGCTTTTTATATATATCTTTGTGATTGGAAAACAGGGTTTCGCGATCAACCGGCAGCCCGAAAATCTGCTGCCCCATTATGCTGACCGGTTCAAAGGCTTTTTCTGCCATTGGCAATTTTGCTCCTTTCATTTGTCCGGCACCCCCCGATAAGGGCCCATCAACCTCCAAGATCAAAAAAAGCATTTAGCTCATCAATTGTCAAGAATTGCTTCAGCATATTTTTTTATGTCTTGGAATTAAATAATTCCGGTGATGATACCGGAGTCGTTGGGGGTTTGGACCGCAAGGCGTTGGATATCCTTTGCGCCGGCGTCGGCCAGCATGTCCATGAGCTGCTGTTCTGAATACGCCTGTCCGGAATCGGTTCCCAGCAGCATATTGAGGGAAAAAAGCGCCGGAAAAAGAGGGGCTGGCCATGGAATTATCGAGGATAAAATCATGAATGATGATGATTCCACCCCGTTCCAGCGCGGCAACCGCTTTTTGAATAATTTTTTTGCACCCCTCCGGACCTTCACCGTGCAGGATGTGGGAAAGCCAGGCCGCATCGTAACGGCCCTCGATATCATCCTTCAGGTAATTGCCGCCCCGAAAATCAATCCGATCCGACAGATCAAAGCGCTCAATAGTTTTTTCGGCAAACGGCCGGGTGGTGGGCAAATCAAAAACCGTGGCTTTTAATTGCGGATTGTGGCGGCAAAAATGAATCGCATAGGTCCCGGGACCGCCCCCCAGATCAAGCAGATGCCGGCGGGAGGAAATATCAATTTTAGGAATGAGCATGGGAGCCATATTCATGGCCATGTTAAACATGCCCATTAAAAAGCTTTCTCTCCATTCTTCATCGCTGAAGGAGGACCGCTCACGAATCGCCTGACCGGATTGAACGCACTGATCCAGCTGCGACCAGGATTCGACCAGATGATGGTGATGCATAATTATATTGCCGAGATATTTGGGGGAGTCTTTGGAAAGAAATTCTTTGGCAGAAGACGTGTTGAAGTATTTATCATCTGCTTTTGTCAGCAGTTCCATGGCCACCAGCGCATTGAGAAGCCGTTCCACGCCTTTGGACGAGGCCTTTAGCCTGTCCGACACTTCTGCGCTTGACAACTGTTCCGCGGCCAGGCAGGTAAATACATCCAGTTTAACGGCGGCATGCAGGGTGCCGGTCTTCCAGAAATACCCTGACACCTCGAGCAGTTCGCCGGGATTCCATTCTCGGTTCGCCATCGTTTCTATTTTTTACTGAGATTTCGTCTGTGGTGGCTTTTCCCCTTTTGCTATTCGTGCTTTTTGTTCTTCATCTGACAGCGTCCCAGGCAAGCTCGTTCGGGCGACATGGTCCAAAAAGGTGTACCATCACTGCTAAGGCGGACTTTGAGAATCTCAAAATTGGGATCTTTTTTTATCTTTGAAACCATGAAAATATCTTTGCCGTTAATCTCGGCCCAGACGCCTTTTATTTTGATACGTTCATTTTTTTTGAGCATGATTTCGCTGGGTTTTCGATACCAGGTGGGACCAATAGTGAGCTTCAATAACTTCAGCCCCCTCGAGCACCTCGATAACGGTTGCCGGTGACATGCCCGGCATGGGCGGCTCTTCTTTAAATCCGACTACCCAGGCTCTGAATTTCTCATATTCTTTTACGTCGTACTTTTTATTGTAAGGGCTATCGATTTCCCAGCCCTTCATATCCTTCTTCTCTCCTGCAGCACATACACTGCCCGTAATGAGGCTTGCTGCAAAGATAAGCATTACCAGTCCCATAACACGTTGATAGCGCTTTTCCATACGACCTCCTTTTTTAAGCCCGGAATCCTTAAGGTGGGCATAACTTTTATCCTATTTTGCTGACAATATTATACCCATCGATTTGGCATTTGCAACACCGAAAAACATAGGGGTGTCGGCTGGCAACCTGCACCCCGTTAAGCATTAAATTTCTTTTCACCTGACAGTTTAATTGTAATCAGATCCATTATGATTCATTTTACCACGGAATCAACGTACGCTCTCTGTAAAAGCCGCCTGTGGGCCCGCCATCCGGCAAAGTGGTCAGCCAAACCGGGGTGTCCGCACCCTGCTCAGGAGTCAGAGGCGCCTGGGCGCCGCCCATGTCTGTCCTTACCCAGCCCGGGCACGCTGAATTTACCAGAATGTTGTCGTCGCGGACCTCTTTGGCCAGCAGTGTGGTAACACAGTTTAGCGCTGCTTTGGAGAGGCGATACGCCGGAGTACGCACCCCGGCATACTCCGATCTTGGATCGGCCATTTCCGTCAGGGATCCCAGCGTGCTGGTCATATTAACGATACGACCATAACCGCCTGCTTTCATCAGTGGAATGCCATGCTGGCATAGCAACAAAGGCCCCATAACGTTGGTTTGCAATGTTTCCTGAATCGTCTCCTGATCGACATTCTGGGCATCTACCTCTCCATCAATCATGATACCGGCATTATTCACGAGAATATCCAGCCGCCCAAACTGTGCCCGAATGCTTTCAATGGCCGCTTTTATGCTTTTTTCAGCGGTGACATCCAGCAGCTCAAAATGCACATCCAGGCCTTCTCCCTGCAGGCGGGAACAGGCTGCCGCACCTTTGTTCGAATCTCTGGTTCCCAGGATCACCGTAATGTTTTGCTCGCCAAGCCGGCGGCTGGTGGCATACCCGATGCCCCGATTGGCCCCGGTCACCAAAGCCACGCGTTTATGATGATCAGACATTGTTACTACCTCAACTTAAAATTCAGTTCTTTATAAAATATCGACGATTAATATCTGATTCCAGTCTACAATTTTGAAATAAATTATGAGCTACATAATAACTTTATCCTATCAACTCTCAGAATAAAGCAACTCCCCCTCCCCGTAGACCGCCACCGGATAACTGGCCAGATCAAAAGGGTCCCCGTTCCAGCAAACAAAAGATGCCCATTTGCCTTTTTCCAGTGTGCCGAGTCGGTCATCAAGACCCAGGATTTTGGAGTTTCGGCGTGAAATCAATTCAATGGCCTGTTGCTTGGATAAGCCGGCCCGCAAAAACCAGCGCGTTTGCAGCAATAGCTGACGCGCAAGGGTTACCGGATGATCGGTCATGAGGCCAAATTCCACACCGGATTCCAACAGGTAGCGGACATTGCGTCGATCCTCATGTTTGAGTTCCACTTTATAGGCGAAGGAGTCAATTGGTCCGTAAATAACCGGAATTTTACGCTTTTTTAATTCCTGAAAAATCTCCGGCCGGTGAACATCCCCGGCGTGATCAACGGTAACATTAATTTTAAATTCATCAACCAGTCGCAAAAGGGCGGCGATATCATCGATTTTGTGGACGTGCGCGCGCAGGCGAATTTTACGACCCAATAGATTCCGCAGCACCCTATCTTCGGCAGAAAACTGGATGTCTTCCTTTTTGCTGCCCCTGGCTTTACGGTATTTTTGAATCTTCTGCCGCACCTCATCCAGGCGGCTGCGCAGCATGGCAACTGCCCCCATGCGTGTGGTGGGGCGTTTGCCTTTCCAGGCTTTTGTTTTCATGGGGTTGAATCCAAAGGCCCCTTTTAAACCGGCACGGGTAATTAAGGCATCTGTGCTGGAGGCGGCGTAATTTCGAATGACCGCTGAAAGACCGCCGATAATATTGCCGCTGCCGGGCATCACACACGAGTATAGCACGCCCATTTCCACTGCGTCTCTTAGCGCCTTGTCATCCATTTGGATTGAATCCAGCGCATCCGTCAGTACCAGAATAGAATCCTGATGCTCATTGGCCTCCCCCTCGGTGCTGGGCTCTCCGGCGCGTTCCATGCCGATGTGGCTGTGAGGATCGATAAAGGCGGGCGTCAGCACGTCAAATTTGCCGATCTGGCGGCCCTTTTTTAATTTTGATATCGCGCTGATTTTTTTACCATTAAACTGCAGATAGGCGTTGGAAACGACCTTCTTTCCTGTATAGATCGACTTAGCGAATATATGGTTCATATCACTCCTTTACTGGTAATATATTTAAGATTAGGAACACGCTATTTGAGTCACCGACCACCCGGTTTGAAAACACCCGATAAGTTTAGAAATTGAGCATGCGTTTTTCATAAAAGACGACCGGCTTGTATCCGAATAAGGCATTTAAATGATGCAAAAATGCGTGGCGGCCGTTATTTTCCCATAATGATGTAACGGTGGCATTTACTTCTTTATAAAGCTCCTCGTATTCGTCAAGTGACAAAGGGGCGTCAGGGGTCGGCATGTCGGCAACGGTTTCGGTAATTAAATTCAGCCACATCTGGCTGACCCCTTTTATATAATAAGGCCAGCTCTTTTGAATTAAGGATGGCCAGTTCGGATCACTGGTGTCTTTAATCCGGGGCTTGGTGATCCGGTCCGGATTATCATACACCTCTTCGATGACCCTCCCCGTATATGCCATTTCTGTCAATAAAGCATTCGAGCGCAAGGTCTCAAAGACCTGATAGGCGGTTTGTGCTGAAGCATAGAAAATAAAGCTGAACTGATGGCCGGCGCGGTCCCGGGTTGCCCGGCGGTGAAACCGCCAGAGATAAATGCGATCTTTGTATTGTAAGAGAACCGGAGCTACGATTTTATGGGCAATAAGTAAATCCGTATGCCAGAAGGGTTCTTCCTCCGGCGGCCAATACATACGAAAGCGGGCAGACCACCATCCAGCTGATGAGGCGATTTCTGCCGGCGGAGGCTCAATCGTCTCCACTGCTTTACGCTTAACGGTCGTGGCACAGCCTGCGATTGCCATCACTAAAACAATGAAGGTAGCCAACAACATCCGGTAATCGTAAATTCGAATCACAATCTCTCTCCCTTAGATATAGATTAATACGAGCTGAGTAATTTTTAAGGTATTAATGGCTTGTTGTAAAACTGTTTTAAAACCGATTCTATTCGCCATTCTTAGCTTTGAGTAAAGTTTGCCACGTATGCCTTTCTAAAAATGAGCCGGCAACATTGCGTTCCATTTCTTCAAACATCGCCAGCGGAACCGTAAAGGTCATCAGATTGTCTCCAAGCTGTTTACGAATGTAGACACGCGCGGAAAGATCGGTTAGCCCCACAACAGCCCTTGGCCTTTCGGCTTGGGCCTCCTGGTATGGGTAGATGCCGATGGTCTGACATCCGGCTGCATAAGGAATAATGACGTTGTGATTGTCCTGTCGATCATAATTGGCCAGTACCACCATCGCCGAGAGTTGATCGGGATCTGCAAAGAAGACAATTACCCGGGGTGTTTCCTGATCCGGATTAACGTCGGCAAGCGGCTTAAAAATTATATATTCAGCCGGTATGTTGGTTATCGGCAGGTTTTCAATAAACTGATGGACCCGCTCCGGAGTCTTTATGTAACGTTCACCGGAAACAAAATTGTCATAAGCCTCTTTTCGCAAAAAGGGTTTTACCTTTTCAGCCGCCTGTAGTCCTTGCTCCCATTGGTCATTACCGGCCGAAAGAAAATGGCAAAAGCATTCTTTCCCACCGGGGAAATTGACATACTGATCGCCGAAGCCCATGCCGACACCACCGCCAAAGCAACCGAAAGTTTTACGATTACAGACAGCGGCCTTACCTTTAGCAGCACTGGCAGCCAGCCACATGATGCAGCCCCATTTCCCTTCCTGAAACTGCACGGCTTCTGCGAGTTTTTCATCAGACCAGATCAATGCGACCGGCTGATATTTAAGAGAAATAGCACCCGCTATTTTGCTTTCCATACGAAACCTCCGTTTAAGTTCGCTTTGACCGCTGTAATTGAATGGTGACAAGATTAATAGGGTCCGGGCATTGCAATTGAATCGTATCCCCTTCCCACCACGGCAGACTGCCGCCGAATTGAAACGTTTGCAGGCTTGGGAAAATATCATGGTAAAACCAGCCGCATAAACCTGTCGGGTTGTGGCAGCTGATCTCAAAGCTTTCGCCCTCATTATGCCCTGCACTGCATTCGCCCTTTACCCCTAAAATTGTGGCCTTTACTTGATAACCTAATTTGGGGTCTTGTGCCATCTTCATGCCTCCTTCCTGAGGTTCGGTTGAGCCAGTTTGCCCGTTATGCCCGTTAGGCCCGTTAGCGCATTGTCTTGTAAAAATAAAATCAGACAGCAATCCTTTTTTAACGGGCTCAACTGGACAACTGGCAAACCCTATGGGTTTGCCATATCTAACAAAATCTAATGCTTCTGAAACCAGTTGAAGTAAAAAAGTGTAAAACGAATGTATTATTCATCTGACTACATACGGCTTAGAGTATCACGAACAAAAAAATTTTGTTTTAAGGGTTTCATTTCACAAAAGGAAATTTATCAGACACCACTTCAGCCAGTTCTTTGCGGTCTTTTGGCAGTTCCATCCGGCGCAGATCATCCGGCAGCCGGGATGAATCTCCCAGATGCCCTACAGCGACAGCGGCAATCACCTCATAGTCTTCTTTGGGAACACCGAGCACTTCATAAGATGTTTCCAGATGAAATCCGGCCATGGCGTGGGCATAAAGACCCAGCTTGCGGGCCTGCAATGCCAATGACATCCAGGCCGCACCGGCATCAAATTTGGCATGACGATTATCGGCCCCGCCCTTTAAAAATTTCCGGCGTGCCACTACAAACATCAACAGCGGTGCGCTAGCAGCCCATCGTTGATTTTTATCAACCAGAAGCGATGTAAATATTTTTCGCTGTTCAGGTTCGGTGGCATACAGAAAAAGCCAGGGTTGTTCATTATAACATGACGGGGCCCAGCGTGCTGCTTCAAAAAGAGTCTTGATCTGGTGTTCGGGAATGGGTTCATCCAGAAACGCCCGGGGCGACCAGCGGTCGAGAAACATACTGTCGACCTGCGTTTCCGGTACCCGCGGATTTGCAGATAGTTTGCTCATCGTGCCTCCTTCTCTACATGTAATTATCTTTCATCACCGCTTCCAGGGGCCTTAATTTTATGGATCTCTGTGTATCGGATTCAATATAAAGAACATATTCATCAAAAATACCGCCCAGCAAAATGTCGATCCTGCGTGTTCGTTCGATAAATATTCCGTTTTTATCATAAACGATCTCGCCCTTATCGTCTTTTATAATGGATATGGCAAATAGGTCCTGTTTGCCCACTTTTACAGAAAACCGGTCACCCACTTTGAAGCTGCTCTCATTTAACTGGTTTTTATGGATAAATATTCCTTTGCGATCGGGGTCGTAATTCGCAATTGGATTATCGATGATATCTTTCTGGGAAGTCATAGTGTTTTTCCTTCAAATAAAACGTTTGGCTACCTGGACATTTCATATCATTTCTATCCTTATCATGCGCTAGAAACAGCATCCATAAAAAAAACAAAATCTGGTTATCCAGAAAGAACAAATGGTATTGAATGTGGGAGCGGCTTCCACAGAGGGTTTATCTAATGGAACTTGGACTTTCCAGATAAGCAGAAAACAAAATATAAATATCGAATCCAGGTTGATGTACAATTTAGCATTTCAACCCGGCTCTATTCGATTATCAGGCAGCCCCGGCCGACATGACTGTGGATTCGATCCCAACTAAATTTGACAGGTAACCGGTCATCATTTACAATCTTAAGTATGACCATCCGCAAATCTAAAGTCTTCTGGATTGTCGGCAGCATTTTTACCTTGACGTTTGCCGTCCTTTTCATCATCCGCTTGGGGATTTTGGATAGAATTTTGTACCGCCCGCGTACCCTTTCTATGGAATCCATCAATGCGGTCTCTGAGCGCGACACCTGGATGAACATTTTTCAAAACGAACGTAAAATCGGCTTCTCTCACACCCAATTTCACACTGAAACAACCGGATATCGCCTGACCGAAGCGGTTCATATGCGCATAAATACAATGGGTATGATTCAGGATATCAGCCTAAAGACCAAAAGCTGGCTCAATCCGGATTTTACTCTAAAGGAGCTTGATTTTGAAATCAATTCAGGCCGATTTAGCTTTTCCGTCCGAGGATCTGTTGACGGAAACACACTGCAGGTAACCACTGAAAGTGCCGGCTCGAGCCGCGGTCTGGATATTCCGATCAAAGATAAGCTCTACTTGTTCAACGGAATTATGGATGCGATTGCAGCTACCGACCTGAAGCCCGGTAATAAATATACTTTTAATATTTTCGACCCGGCCTCTATGGGACAGGCTGCTGTGATTGTTGAAATTATCGGCGAGGAACTCGTTGAAATCAGAGGGTTCAACCAGCTGGCCACAAAAATTTCTCTAAATTTTAAAGGGGTATCTCAGCTGGCCTGGATTGGAAAAGAAGGTGAAGTTGTCAAAGAAAAAGGGCTCCTGGGAATCAGCTTAATAAAATCGGATCGCAAGGAAGCCCTTGGCGGGCTTGCTATTGAATCAAGCCAGGATCTAACCAGGGTTGCTTCGGTCGCCTCCAACATTCCGCTTGAAAACGTCGAAGCCCTGGACCTGCTGAAGGTTAAAATCCAGGGGATACCATCTAAAAATGTACAGCTCCAGGGCGGCAGGCAGACATTTAAGGAACAGGTTCTGACCGTTCAAAAAGAAGCTCTGTCTGATCTGGCCGCTGATCTTAAGCCTGAAAATCTGGCGGCATTGGAGAAAATCTTTTTAAAACCCGGTCCGTTTATCCAGTCCGATCATCAAAAAATACGGGATCTGGCACAGGAAATTTTAGAAGATGCCCCCGATGCCACCCCCTTAAAAAAAGCCGAAAAATTGCTGAATTGGGTGCACACCCATATTGAAAAACGGCCGGTTCTTTCACTGCCCGATGCACTTTCCACACTTGAAAATCGTGTAGGTGATTGTAATGAGCACGCCGTACTGCTCGCGGCCCTTGGCCGGGCAGCCGGAATTCCCACCCGAATTGAAGCCGGCATGGTGTATTTAAAGGGCCGATTTTACTATCACGCTTGGAATCTCATGTATCTCGGACAATGGGTCACCGCCGACTCCCTTTTTGGCCAGCTGCCGGCTGATGTCAGCCACCTTCGTTTTGCAACCGGCTCTCCCAGCCAGCAGCTGGACTTAATGGGTGTCATCGGAAAGGTACAGTTAACGGTGATAAAATAAAGGCCAGTCGTCCGTAGTCAGTTGTCCGTTGAAAAAACGAAACAGTCAACTTTAAAAATATAATAATTTCATATAAATAACAACGAACAACATCCGACGGACAACGGATAAAAAAACAAAATTCCAGTTAAATGATCAAGTGTGATATAATTAGAAACATTCAAAGATACATTTATGTTCATTGGTTCGGCCCGTTATCCGTTTGCCCGTTGTCGGCAAAAAAATTAAATCAGATATTTTTTCCTATTTTAACGGACTCAACAGGCTTAACTGGCTAAACCGGCCAACCTAAAAATATGATCGAACTAAAAGACCTGACAAAAAAATACGGTGAGTTTGAGGCAGTGAATGAACTGAACCTTTCCGTTAAAAAAGGAGAGGTTTTTGGGTTTATCGGGCCCAACGGCGCAGGCAAGACCACCACCATAAAGATCATGGGGGGGATTCTTGAACCGACGACCGGCACGGTGACCATTGCCGGGATCAGCATGCAAGAAGAACCGGAAAAGGCCAAAAGTAAAATCGGCTTTATCCCGGATCGCCCATACCTGTATGAAAAACTCACCGGCATGGAATTTTTAAGATTCACCGCAGATCTGTACGGGGTTTCCGAAGAGGCATTTCAAACAACGGCTTTTAAAATCCTTAAAGATTTTTCGCTGGCGGATTGGGCTAATGAACTCGTCGAGTCTTACTCCCATGGCATGAAGCAACGGCTTATTATGTCGGCAGCTCTCCTGCATAACCCCGAGGTGATCATCGTAGATGAGCCCATGGTGGGGCTCGATCCGGCAGGCATTATCATGGTTAAGAATCTTTTTAAAACGCTCGCTGAGCAGGGCGTCACCATTTTTATGTCAACCCATACCCTTAAAGTTGCCGAGGATATATGCGATCGAATCGGAGTGATTCATAAGGGCAGTTTAATTGCCATGGGAACGACCACAGAGTTGCAGCGGGAAGCCAATGTCACCGAAGCCGATCTTGAACGGGTATTCCTAAACCTTACTTCAGAAACTCCATACCCGCAAAATTAGCAGCTAGCGGCCAGTCGCCAGTGGCGAGCAACCGGTGACCGGAAGCCAGATGCCAGGAACCAGATGCGAGTAAAATGAACGAAGTCCTAACCTTATTAAAACCCCGAATCTGGCCGCTTAAGAACCGCGGCCTTTCCAAAGCCAACGGCAACAGCGGTGCAAGTTTCCTTTTGCTCGGCGCCTTCGGTTTGCTTTTCTGGTGCGGCATTTTCGCCGTTTCCTGGCGGGTGCTCATTTATTTTAAGGGCATTGAAGATATCGGCGACATCCTGGGTTATAAACTACTATCCATGATGCTGGTCATATCTTTTGCCCTGCTTCTTTTCAGCAGCATCCTGACATCTCTTTCCAAACTCTATCTCTCCCGCGATCTTTTACTGGTTCACTCCATGCCGGTTTCCAGCTACAAGATTTTTATCGCGCGCTGGATTGACAGTACGATCGACAGTGCCTGGATGGTCATCATCTACACCTTGCCGGTTTTCATTTCCTATGGCATCGTTTACCAAACCGGCGTCTTTTACTATGTCAACACCATGATATCCATGATGTGCCTGGCGGTCATCGCATCGGCGATCAGCACCCTGATGGTTATGGCCGCCGTCATATTCATACCGGCCAGCCGGATGAAGAGCGTATTTATTCTCATGGGAATCCTTTTTTTTGTGGTGATTTATCTGGCGATTCGCCTTTCACAGCCGGAATTGCTAGTTGATCCGGAAGTGTTTGACAGCGTTATGGTTTATATTACCTCCCTGCAGACACCTTCATCACCATTTCTGCCAAGCAGCTGGGTCTATGACAGCATCCGATCCGCTCTTTCCGGCTCGATCAGCAATAGTTTGTTTTTCACGGCGCTGTCGTTGAGTTTTGCCGGAATGATCGTATCTGCCATGATTTTTCTTTCAGATGCCATTTACTTTAAGGGATATTCAAAAACCCAAAACGCTCCGGTCCGCCTGTTTAAAAAGAATGTCGCCAGTAACCGAATTTTTAATTTTCTGCCGGGTCCCGTAAAATCCTTTACGGTCAAAGAGATCAAAACGTTCCTGCGCGACCAGACCCAGTGGACCCAAATCTTTCTGATTGCCGCTTTGGTTGTAATTTACGTTTATAATTTCAAGGTCCTGCCCCTTGAAAAATCGCCGATCAAAACCGTGTATCTTCAGAACCTATTCTCATTTTTGAATATGGGCCTGGCGTTATTTGTTCTGACGGCGGTAACCGCCCGGTTTGCCTATCCGGCGGTCAGTCTGGAAAGAGAGGCTTTCTGGCTGGTCAAAACCTCCCCGTTATCCATACGAACCTTTTTGTGGATTAAATTTTTTATCTATTATTTGCCGCTGCTGATCTTAACCGAGATTCTGATCGTTGCCACCAACATCCTGCTTCAGGTCAGCCCGTTTATGATGATCCTCTCAACCCTTACCGTTTTTTTTATTGTTCCCGGTATTGTGGCCATGGGTATCGGTCTGGGGGCCGCCTACCCGGATTTCAAAGCTGAAAATCCAACTCAGACGATAACCAGTTTTGGAGGACTGGTATATATGATCGCCTGTGCCGGATACATCGGTCTGGTGGTCATCATCGAAGCCGGTCCGGTTTATAATCTTTTTATGGCCGGCATCCGCAACAAAATAATCACCTTCCCAGCCTGGATCTGGATTGTCGGCTCTTTTACCCTGGTATTGGTTCTCAGCCTGCTGGCTATTTATATGCCGATGCGCTTTGGTGAAAAACGCCTGTCCGAATTGCTAACCTGATCCTTTCCAAATAAACCCCATTATTGAATTTTTGATCTTGACATGCCGAATGTATACATTTATATTTACATTAGCATTTACATTTGATTAAATTTAGCCACAGACATACACAGACAATATCTTTTCCTCGGGCAACACTGCCCGAGGAAAAACTGTATGCCCTCCGGGCAATACCGTAAATAATTAATAAGACTATATGTAAGATAGACGTGTTTCACATTGCAATTCGCCACAGATTAGCACGGATTTTTATCCCGCGAAGCGGGATGACCGTTTTTGTTCGGCCCTAGTCGGCCGAACAAAAGGTCCGTGTGCGTCTGTGTGGGCCTGTGGCGAATCAAAACATACAAATTCGGAGGTCCTATGCAAACCCAGCTGACACCGAAACAGCAGCGTTTTTTGGATTATCTGCAGCGGAAAATCGCCGGAGCCGGTCAGTGCCCCAGCCTGCGACAGGCTGCAGCGGATCTGGGGGTCAGCCATGCCGCCATCGCTCAGTTTTTGCGCGTGCTGGAAGAAAAAGGCTATGTGAAACGGGAGGGACGTTACAGCCGTAAAGTTTATCTGCTAAATCGTGCCCACGAGGCAGCGGCTTTGCAGCGCTGGCGCGAAATCCCGATTATCGGTCGTGTCACAGCCGGTCTGCCGATGTATGCCCAGACGGAGTGGGACGGCAGCATCGTGCTGGACGCCGCCGTTTACCGCAGTCAAAACATTTTCGCTCTGCGCGTCAAAGGCGATTCGATGAAGGATGC
>PVMK01117449.1_pt1 | contig 20489 bp, 21 predicted proteins | sample 1853481 | NCBI WGS metagenome assembly PVMK01 (sample SAMN08533507, study PRJNA380276) | Marine sediment metagenome, whole genome shotgun sequencing project. | reverse complement strand
TTTCGGATTCGGGATTAAACAGATTGAACGGATGAGTTACGGGTTGCGGGGTGCGAGTTTTTGCGGATTGAATATTGTCTATTGAAGATTGAATATTTGTGGAAATCGCTTCGCTCTGTCTTTTTTTGATAGGCCTTTTAAAATTGATCAGCCGGCTTCCGGCTCCGCTTCCAGCCCGTAAGGCTTACAGGCCGTCGGGTAAAGCCTACAGCTCGGAGAGAGGCGGACCTTGAATATTCAATCTTCAATTTTCAATAGTCAATTTTCTACGGAAAGGAAATGACCGACATGCCAAAAATAGCCATTTATCCCGGTTCATTTGATCCCGTCACCAACGGTCATCTGGATATTATTGAAAGAGGGTTGAAACTCTTCGATAAGATTATCATTGCCATATTGATCAATCCCGGCAAGCAATTTCTGTTTACCCTCGAAGAAAGGATGCAGATGTTGGAGGTGTGCCTGAAAAAATTTTCAAATGTTGAAATTGACACATTTAATGGTCTTACGGTGGACTATGCTGCTCAGCGCAACGCCCAGGGTATATTACGGGGATTGCGCGCCCTGTCGGATTTTGAGTATGAGTTTCAGATGGCGTTGATGAATCGTCGTCTAAACCGTGATGTTCAAACGGTTTTTCTAATGACCGGCATGCGCTGGATATATACCAGTTCATCAATTATCAAGGAAGCCGCGCAGTTCGGCGGCAATATCAAAGGGATGGTGCCACCGCTAGTGGAAAAGAAAATCAAAGAGAAATATGCCCGGAACAGTTAACAGAATGAACGTTCGATGTTCATTTTTTTAGTTAACCCCTTATATGGAACTACGCCTAAATGGCACAGCTTCTCGATGATTAAACTGGTCGCTTTTCCGCCCAGGCGCTGGCCTGACACCTGACACCAAAATGCAGGCTTGGAAAATTCAGTTTGTGAAGTTCACCCGCATCCCTGATTAAAACCTATTTACTGCCTCCCCCTCGACAGTCGTTCAATAACCAATACCGCCAGAAATCCCAGGATCGCCATAATGACTGCCAGAAAAAACTCCTGATCAATTGCAGTCGGCAGGATGGGGTGACCCCAGATCACATGCTCTTTGCCCCGGATTATCTGGGTTGCGATAACTTCCTTCCAGGGCCAGATTTTTTGCAGCGAACCGGTGATCAGACCGGCCATAAATGCCAGGGTCAGGTTTTGGAACTTTGAAAGCAAATAGTTCAACACCCGTGAGAATCCCGCCAAACCGAGCAGACATCCGAAGCAAAATACAATAATGACAATCATATTTGAGACCAAAAAAGGATTTTTTAGCGTGCCGGTAATAAACTCATACTTTCCTAAAATCAACAAAATGAAGGCACCGCTTATTCCGGGCAGGATCATGGCGCAAATAGCTACAATCCCGCAGAGAAAAATAAACCACAACGTTTCAGGCGTATTGATCGGTATCAGGTTGACAATTATGGAGCCCGAAATAATTCCGGCCACAAAGCAAATAGCGGCCTTGCCAAACCAGTCGGTCACCTGTTTGCCGACGATCAGGATTGATCCCACAATAAGGCCGAAGAAAAGACTCCAGGTGGGCACCGGATGATAATGGAGAAGAAAGTTCATCAGCCGCACCAGGCTTAAAATTGCGGTTACGATTCCTAAAAAAAGAACCGCCAGAAAGCGGACATGCACCTGGGCCATGGCACCTTTGAAATCCAAGGCCAGAATTTTTTTTACAACCGTCCAATCAAAAGATCTCAAAGCGCCGATCAGGTCTGTATATATCCCGGTAATCAGGGCAATGGTTCCGCCGGAAACCCCGGGGATCACGTCGGCCGAACCCATGCAGACACCTTTCAGCCAGAGCATTGATGCTTTTCGGACAGATGCCGGACCCGGACTTGCGAAAAATGCGTCTTTCCATGTTCCTTTGAATTTTTCTTTCATTGCTCCTTCCAGCCGTGTTCTCCCACGAGTTTGACGAATCTGCATCCACCAAGGTTGGTTTGCTGAATATTTCCTTTTTCCCGATAGATCTTGATAAGTTCCTGGGTATGCTGGTTGCCGACGGGTACTACCAGTCGTCCTCCTTCCACCAGCTGGTTGATCAGCACTTCAGGTATTTCCGGGGCGCCTGCGGTCACTATAATCGCATCAAAAGGACTTTCCGCCTGCCAGCCTTTGGTGCCGTCGGCATATTTGGTTACGATGTTGTGATAATGAAGCTTGTCGAAAAGAGTGCGTGCCTGCATATAAAGTGAGCGTCTGCGCTCCACCGTATAAACGCGATATACTATTTGGGCAAGGATGGCAGCCTGATAACCCGAGCCGGTGCCAATCTCAAGGACCCGGTCATCTTGACCGAGTTCCAGCGCCTGGGTCATTTCTGCCACGATATACGGTTGAGAAATGGTCTGCTGCTCGCCGATCGGCAGGGGATAATCGCCATAGGCCTGGTCCCTCAAGGCCTCGCTGACAAAAAGATGTCTGGGAACCTGGCGAAAAGCGGACAGAACTCCAGGGCTCCCGAATTCCCCGTGCCTCAATCTGGCTGCGCACCATTTCCTCTCGCTTGCCCTCATATTTTTTTGATGCGTTTTTCATGGCTGCATTATCCGCTAATCGCTTGCGCATTATCAAAGTTGTTTTTTCTATCAAGCCAGATGGGTTTTGGTCAAGATCTGTGTGCCCTTATAGCGGTTGTCATAAATATGTTCCGTTTGCCAGATTTGCTAACAGGAAAAAATATCATCTGTAACAGTCTGAACTTATTACAAACATGACAACCGCTATATTATTTTTTATTGAAAAAAAATCTAGACTTTTACGCAACAATGTGCCATATTTCAATCAATAGAGAGCATCTGGCTGACGATCAAAGCACGCGGGTTCAATAACCATGTCTGTAAAAATGAAGAAAAATTATTAGAGCGTTTGGATCAGCCCATATTGGAGGTTATCGACAAACCGGAGAAAACCCTGGGGCGGTATTTATTCTAACATTGAAAACCTGGTCCACTGGGCCAGGATTCTTTATAGAAGAGCATTAAACCAACCGCCAGGGCCCATCGCCATCTCTAAAAAGCCCTTGATTTTTTTAATGAAATTGAATATTAAGATGCGAATAACGGCACAGGTTGTTCCCTACCAGGCGGTGATATGAACAAGACCCGACATCTCGCTATTTCGATTGCCCTATCGCTATTCATTCTTTTTACCGGCACAGCCGGCTATATGATCATTGAAGACTGGAGATTTTTAGATGCCTTGTATATGACCATCATTACTATTTCCACGGTGGGCTACCGCGAAGTGAATCAGGTCGGCGACATCGGCCGCGTATTTACTATTTGCCTGGTGTTGGTGGGCGTGGGGATTCACCTTCTATGTAATGGCTGCCGTGGTTCAATTCATGGTTGAAGGGCGAGTCAGAATTATAATGGGGAGGCGAAGGTTGGACAAAAAAATCGATCGGTTAAAAAATCACTATATTGTTTGCGGCTATGGGCGTATCGGACGGGTTCTGTGTCGCAATCTTCAAAAGACGGGCTATGATTTGGTCGTGGTAGAAAAAAATCCGGACCTGGTCCCGGTGATGGATGTGGACGGGGTATTGTATGTGTCCGGTGATGCGGCCGATGAAGCTAATCTGATCAAGGCCGGCATCGAACGGGCCAAGGGGCTGGTTGCCGTTCTGGCCACAGATACGGACAACGTTTTTCTGGTCCTATCGGCCAGGCAGCTGGCCCCGGAACTTAATATTATTGCCCGTGCCAGTCAGCAAGGCGCCAAAAGCAAACTGCAGGCGGCCGGGGCCAACTCAGTCGAATCGCCCTATGAAATGGGGGCGGCCAGTATGGCGCATCGGATCATCCGTCCGACGGTGACCAACTTCATAGATCTCGCTATGGCGCATACGCGCAAAGATATCCAGATGGAAGAGATCCCCGTCAGTGAATCCTCTAAGCTGACCAATGTTCCGCTGAAAGACTCGGGTATCAGACAGGATTTTAATCTGATTATCATCGCCATTAAAAATCCGGACGGAACTATGTTGTTCAATCCCTCTTTTGAAGCCGCCTTTATGCCGGGAGATACGGTTATTGCGGTCGGTGAAGAAGAAAATCTGCAGAAGCTGGAAAAGATCTTAAACCCCTGATGGGTTTCAGGTGTCAGGTGTCAGGTGTCAGAATTCTGAGCTTCAGCTTTTCTTTCCTGACACCCGACACCTGAAACCAATTATATTTTGTAGATGATACGCTTGTCGGTGATGATGATGTCCACATGTTTATCATGGGATTCCATCGGTATCTGAGGTACGATCTGCTCTTCAATTGTCAAGGCGACCTTGCGGGTTGTTATAGCGAGCCTGGGAATCAGCCGGTCGTAATATCCTGTTCCCGAGCCGATTCGTCCGCCTTTTTCATCAAATGCCACACCCGGTATGATCGCGATGTCGATTCGATCCAGGGGTACTATTTTGCACCGGCTGGCATCCGGTTCAAGAACACCACGGCGCCCTGGGATTAATTTTTGTTTGACGGCGTCGACTTTCATCAGTTTCATCTTAAAGCCTTCGGGGTCGAAGGCCGGGAGGACCACAACTTTGCTGTAGCTGTAAGCCTGCTGGATGATGCTGTCCGTTGGGACCTCTAAATTGCCATTGACATACAGCAGGGCTATTTTTGATTCCAGAAAATTTGCAAACCCAAAAAGCCTGCGTTCGATTGCACTGGTTTTTTCAGCTATCTCGCTTTCAGAAAGCGCGGAAATTGTTTTGGCAATATCTTCTCGAATCTGAATTTTTACGGCACTAATTTCCTCCATAGGCTGTCTCCCTTGACTAAATGATACGTCCATGCTAATTGCGGCATTTTAGAACTTGTTATAACCAAATGATGATCTAAACTTTATAATATAAGGGATTTTATGCTCGAAATCAAGTATTTAAGGCAAAATTTATCGGCGGTGCAAGAAGCGTTTAAAGCTCGCGGTTATCAGGCCGATCTTGACGCCTTTCAAAAATGGGATGGAGACCGCCGGGCCATTTTGCAGGAAATAGAATTACTGCGGCATGAGCGTAACGTGGTCTCCGACCGCATAGCTGAAATGAAGAAGGCCGGTGAAGATGCCGAGGCCATTGTTGTGAAATGCGCACGGTTTCATCAAAGATCAAGGAGCTGGACAAAAAATTGTCCGCCAGCCAGGAAATGATGGATGCTTTTTTGTTGGCGCTGCCGAACATTCCGCATGCATCGGTTCCCGTCGGAAAGGATGAGACCGATAATCCCGAGGTCAGAACGGTGGGAGAAGTGCCGAAATTTGAGTTTGAGCCCCAGCCCCACTGGGATATCGGCAGCCGTCTTAAAATACTGGATCTGGAGCGTGCGGCTAAAATTGCCGGAGCGCGCTTTGCGCTTTATTTTGGTGCCGGGGCGCGGCTGGAAAGGGCCTTGATTAATTTCATGCTGGATACCCATACCGGTGAGCACGGCTATCTGGAGGTGCTGCCGCCGTTTATGGTCAACCGGGAATCCATGACCCATACCGGTCAGCTGCCAAAATTCGAAGAAGATCTTTTCAAGCTTTCCGGCTGGGAGTATTTTATGATACCGACGGCCGAAGTTCCGGTAACCAATATTCATCAGGGGGAGATTCTGGCTGAAGACCGCCTGCCGATTTCCTATGTGGCCTATACCCCCTGCTTTCGCTCGGAGGCCGGTTCCCATGGCAAGGATACCCGGGGCTTAATTCGCCAACATCAGTTCAACAAAGTGGAACTGGTCAAATTCTGCCATCCGGAATCCTCTTACGATGAACTGGAAAGTTTGTTGAATAATGCCGAAACCATTTTACAAAAACTTGCCCTTCCCTACCGGGTGATTGAATTGTGTACCGGCGATCTGGGGTTTTCCGCGGCCAAAACTTATGACATCGAGATTTGGATGCCGGCCCAGGGGGTTTATCGTGAAATTTCGTCCTGCAGCAATTTTGAAGATTTTCAAGCCCGGCGCGCCAATATCCGCTTTAAACAAAAAGGCAAAAAAGGAACGGCGCTTGTTCACACCCTTAACGGTTCCGGGCTTGCCGTGGGGCGCACCTTCGCCGCCATCCTTGAAAATTTTCAACAGGCCGATGGGTCAGTGGTCATACCTGAATTGTTACAACCTTACATGGCCGGAATAAAAAAGATTACGCCATGAAACCACAAGATTTTCCCAAAGAGATTCGCCCTTATCTGCAGCCGTCTCACCAAGGACGGCTGATTTATCGTTGCCTCGGCTGCCAGGCGGAATTCGGTATTGAAAAGCTTGCCTACGTCTGTCCGCAGTGCGGTCAGGTGTTGCTTATTTATGACCTAAACAGCGTCCCGGTTAAAGGAAATTTCGGGTGAGCTCTGGCAGCGAATATTTGACTACCGCCGGATGCTGAACCTTGACGCATTGAAAGGCATCTACCGTTATCACGAATTTATCGGTCCGGTGATCCCGCTGGAAGCTGTCATCTACCTTGGGGAAGGCCACACACCGATCATTGAAGCCAACCCATCTTTGCAGGATAAAATCGGTGTTCGGTTTTATTTCAAAAATGACGGGCAGAATCCCAGCGCCTCTTTCAAGGACCGGGGCATGGCCAGCGCGTTGAGTTATATCAACTTTATGCTTCAAAAGGGGTATCTATCGGAAGTGCTGGCCATCTGTGCATCTACGGGCGACACATCCGCCGCCGCCGCGCTCTATGCTTCCTATCTGCCCGGGGTGAAATCCGCCGTTTTGCTGCCTCACAAAAAAGTAACGCCCCAGCAGCTGTCACAACCTCTGGGCAGCGGGGCAACAGTGTTTGAGATCCCCGGCGTTTTTGATGACTGCATGAAAATCGTTGAAGCCCTGTCCGATAATTACAACGTCGCCCTGCTCAATTCTAAGAATGCCTGGCGGATTCTGGGTCAGGAATCCTTTTCCTACGAAATTGCCCAGGATTTGGAATATGATCTGTCTAATGCCGTGGTGGTGCTTCCCATCGGCAATGCCGGCAATATTACGGCGGTGATGAGCGGATTTTTAAAGTTTTACGAAGCCGGTATTATCGATGTCCTGCCCAAGATTGTCGGGGTTCAATCCGAGCATGCCAACCCGGTATACCGGTATTATCTGGAACCGGATGAAGACAACCGCCAATTCGTACCGGTGACGGTCAAATCCAGTGTGGCCCAGGCCGCCATGATCGGCAACCCGGTATCCATGCCCCGGGTGATAGATCTGGTGAAGCGGTATAATAAACTGGCCGGCGGCCCCAAGACGTTTTTTGTCGAAGTCAGCGAGCAAAACATCATGGATTGTGAACTTTTGGCCAACCGTAACGGCCATATTGCCTGTCCCCAGGGCGGCGAGTCTCTGGCCGGGATTGATGGCGGCCCAAAAGCGGGGGGTCGTTGACAGCCGGGATGTTGTGGTGCTTGATTCCACCGCCCATGCGATTAAATTCGCCGGATTTCAGGAAATGTATTTCGGCCAGCAATTTCCCCCGGACTACAATATCACTCCCAAACGGGACCTGATCAACACCCCGGTTTATGTTCACCCTGAAGATCTTGATAAAGTTCCGGCGCCCGGCAGGCCGCTGGCGGGTGAAGCGCTTGATCATTTTGTGAAGCGGGTGGCCCAAGAGATTGCCGGTATGCTGGAGCTGAAAAAGCTTTAGATGGTGTAACCGTTCAAAGGTTCAGAGGTTCAGGGTTCAAAGGTTCATGAAAAAGAGGTGCGGGGTATACCTTAATTCAAATCTTTGATCCGTGAGATCCCTGAAGAAAAAGATAGACATCGGGAGATTTGAGGTTATTGAGCTCTAAGCAACCCTGAACGTTGAACCCTGAACCTTTGAACCTCAACCAAGCAAAAAGAGCTGATGAGGAAAAATATGAAAAAGATCTGGCTTGTGGGTGCGGGCTGTATTCTGGCGCTATGCTTACTGTTGGCCTGCACCTCTAAAAATATTGAAAAGCAAAAGCAAATATATCAGGCTGAAAAATACAGAGAACTTGGTGAACTACTTTTGAACGAGAAAAAATACACCAGCGCTCTAAAGGAATTTTTAAAAGCAGAAGCTTTGAATCCGGACGACTACTTTCTTCAAAACGATTTCGGGCTTGTTTATTATTTCAAAGGTAAGCAGGATCTGGCCATTCCCCGCTACAAGAAAGCATTGGCGCTAAAAGAGGATTATTCCCCGGCCCGCAACAATCTGGGAAATGCCTATGTCGAAAAAAGAGAATGGGACAAAGCCATTGAGCAGTATAAAATGGTGACTGAGGACCTTCTCTACGGTACCCCTCAATATCCACTTTCCAATCTGGGGCTTGCTTACTATGAAAAAAATGATTACCGGCTTTCGGAAAAATATTTCCTTGAGGCCCTGGATATCCGGAAGGATTTTTCCGCGGCCTTATATGGTCTGGGGAAAACTTATATGGCCATGGGCCGGGGGACCGAGGCCGTCACCCGGCTGGAAAGAGCCGCCACCCAAGCCCCTGATGTTGCGCGGGTGCATTTCGAGCTGGGTAAGGCCTATACCATGAACCGGGAATATAAAAAAGCGTATGATGCCTATCACCAGGTCGTGAAACTGGATCCGGACAGTCCTCTGGCCGACAGGGCCTTGAAAGAGGCCCAGAGAATCAAGTATTTGTTCTAAAACCGTTCAGAAGATAACCCTGAACGGTGAACCCTGAACCTGTGAACGGTTACGGATGCTGATGGCTCCCTATTTAACGCTGGGGTCCCGAGCACGGGTGCTTAGATAGCGCTGCCGGTCCTGCGTTGTTCAAGCTTCACGATCCGCGGCGTGATAAATATCAGCAGCTCATTTTTTTGATCCCTCGTGGTCTGGCTTTTAAACAGCCAGCCCAGGACACCGAGTTTTCTCAAACCGGGGATACCCTTCTCACCGTAAGTGATGGTGGATTTCACGATACCGCCGATGACGATGGTATCGCCGTCATCCACCAGAAGCTCCGTTTCAGCCTCGTTGGTGGACAGGGCCGGCTGATCGGCAGTCGGATCGACCACATCGTTTTTGGTGACAAATATCTTCATGACAATGCGGTTATCGGGGGTAATGTGGGCGTAACTTCCAGCAGCAAATCCACATTTTTAAAGCGCATCGTGGCGTTACCCGAGGAATCCCGTTCCAGGTAGGGCACTTCCAGGCCCTGTTTGATTCTGGCCTTCTTGTTATTCAGGGTCACGACTTTGGGCGATGAAATGATGTTGGTTTTGCCTTCGGTTTCACTGGCTATCAGCCTGGCATCAATAATCGAAAACGGGGTCCCTTTCAGTTTCTGGAAAGAGCCGCCAACCACAGCCGATGGAATGGTGGCCGGCAAATTACTTGCGAACCCGAAAAAATCCAACGTGTTGCCACCGGATAACACATCGCCTAAAGTTATTTCACCCCAGTCAAAGCCCAGCTCTCTTGAAAAATTGGTGTTGGCCTCGACGATGCGGGCCTCGATGATCACCTGGGGCGTTACCTGGTCGATGATGTCAACAATCTGCCGGGCCTGCGCGATCTTATCAGCGGTATCGGTGATGATCAGTTGATTGTTGCGGGTATCCACGCTGACCTGTCCGCGGCCTGGTGTCAGAATCTTTCCGACGTGCGGCGCTATTTCCGTCTTGGCATCGGAGTAATTGATGGGAATGTACTCGGTCACCAGCGGTTCGAGGGCTTTTTGCTGCATTAAAGCGGCCTGGGTGGCCTTGGCTCGGGCCTGTCTGAGCTTTTCCTCCTGAGCCAGGGTGTTGAGGGTGGCGATGCGGACAATGTCGCCTTCCATGGTCACTCCCAGTTTATTCATTTTCAGCACCAGATCGAGAACCTGATCCCAGGGAACCGGTTTGTCCAACGTCAGCGTAACCTTGCCGGTGACATTTTTGTCAATGGCGAAGTTTTTACCGCTGATTTCCCTTAAAATTCGAAAAACGTTTTTTATATCGGTATCGAAAAAATCAAGGGCGATTTTTTCGCCGGTGTATTTTTGTTCCGGGACAGCGACGCCTGACAAACGGTCGGCCAGTGACATTTCCTCTTTTGCAAGGCCCAGCTCTTTTTTGGCAATTATTTGCTCCTGGCCGGCGGCGGCAATCGTGGTTTTAGCGACTGCTGCCGGTGATTTCTTTCCGGGGGGGGCGGCAGGATCGGCCAGCACCTTTTTCCAGGCCGGGAGCTTGGCATCTTCATAGGGCCTGGGCGGTATTTTGGAGGGCGAAAAGGTGACCCGGATGACATTGTCGGTTTGCTTGACAAAATAAGGAACTGCTTCCCGCAGTTCAATTAAGACCATCGTTTCCTTGGCTTTTGGTTGTTGGGTGGGAGTAATGCGATCCACCGCACTTTGAAAACGGGTGGTGATCAAAGCCCGTTTGCGGTACTCGGGCAAGCGGGTCTCCAAAAGCTGAAGTTGTAGCCTTTTATCAGTGATCTTAGTGAGTCGGTATTCAACCGGTCGAGTCGTTCCGACAATGAGGGCGGATTTGCCGGCTTCTTCGATCGAAAAGTCGATGCGATTCAACCAGGCGGGTTGGTCGGATTTGACGGTTGTGGTTTTTGCGGCCGTTGTTGATTCTGCGGCAGCCGGCTTGGCGGCAGCAGCATCCGCTGATTTCTTTTCCGGAGCCTGGGCGGCAGCCGGCTTGGCTTCTTGTTTGGGTGTTGGTTTAGGTGTCTGTCCCACATAAATCAACAGCCCATTGTCCACCGGGGTAGCCGAATATTTGTTTAGATAGGCTTTTTTGGTTTCCAGTACGATCCGGACCTTGTCCGCATGACCGAAATGGCGTATCCTGGTAACCCAGTCTGATTTAACAACGATTCGCTGCTCGCCCTCGTAAGGGCTTTTAAGACCATACAGGTCATAAACGATGCGCGGCGGGGTTTCTTTGATAGTAAAGGATTTATAGTTTTTGATGGTGCCATTTGCTTTAACATTGATGGCGATATTTTTTTTCAGTGGTGTGGTGCCAATCGCGGTTATGCGGGTGGCCGGGGGAGCCGTCTTTTTTTCCAGTTCCGGTTCCGGTTCTTTAGCGGCTGTTTGCGCTTGAGCAGCCGGGGATGACGTTTCTGCAGCCGGTTGGCCGCTTTTGGGAAAAGAAATATGAATTCCGGTCTCATCCGGCATGATGTTATAGGGCAGGTCCTTTTTCAGCGCGATAAATATCCGCGATGTGGTTCCGTCTTCTTCAATCTGGGTCGCCCTGATGGAACTAATCGTTTCGTTTTCCGGCGGATAATAGACTTCTTTGATATTGTCCAGGGCTGTTTCAGGGAAGTGAAAAAGAACTCCCAGGGGGAATACCTGTTTAATCGCCGTGTAGGTCAGCATTTGGCCGCTTTTTACGGTAACAATCATGGACTCGGCGTCTTCGCTGGTGGTAAGGTCGGTGATCAGTTTGTTTTCCCCGGCGGATTTAACATTGGCCGTGTTTTGGGAGGCGCATCCTGCCATCAGTAAGGTGATACTGATTAAGATGACACCCCCGCGAAGGGGTCTAACTAGTTTGGTTATGATATCAAGCATCTTAAAATACTCCAGGGGGTTTGGGCAGTTTGATCTCTCTGTGACGGGTTGTGATTTTTCCGAATACATCTTCGAATTCTTCCTCAACAATAACTTTTTCTTTTTTGATCTTAACGACTTTGCCTGAATTGGTTCCAATATAGGTACCCTTTTTTATTACATACCCTCTACCCGAGGCTTCTTCCACCAGGGCCCGGTTGCCGCTGGATGCCAGAATAATCCCAACCAGCTTCAGTTGACTTAAATCAAGGCGCTCCAAGGGTGTTTGCGGTATTCTCTTTTTTCGTTTCTGTTTCTTAATCGCAACCGGTTTATCCTGGAATAGCGGCGCGAAGGGATCGATTTTTCCGGTGGGATCATATTGGGCTGGAATACCGGTTGCCCCCTGGGGCGCCACTGATGTGGCGGCGATCAATTTACGGCCGGCTTTAAACTTATTAGCGGCGGCCGGTTGTTGAACTTGAGCCGGCGGCTTTATTCCCGAAATATCTGATTTAGGTTTAATCGCCGGTTTTTTCTTTTCTAAGGGTTGCGTTTCAACCTTTTTGGCGATCAAAGGCTGTTTGTCGGATTCGATTTTAGCAATCGGCTGCCTTTTGATTTCAACCGGGGTCTTTTCGACCTTGGCCGCTGCGATCTTTTTTTCAGGTTTGGCGGCCCTGGGCGCTTTGGCAGTGCGAACCGTCTTCTTCTTGCGGACCTCGGCGGTTTGCTTTTCCTCGGCGACTATTTTTTTGCGGACCACCTTGGGCTTGGCGGGCGGCTCGGTGGCGCTGTCACAGCCCCAGAGAAAAAGAACAATACAAATTGTGCTGATTAAATATCGGATGGTCACAGGATTTCTTCCCATCATTGCTGGTTTACCCGGTTAGAAAATATCGGCTTATTACTATTTCCGTCTTTCTCTTCTTCTTTTCTTTTTCTTCTTGGGCGGCTCGTCGAGGAATTTATAGGTGACGGCCGTACATTTGGCTAGGAGCTCGCCGGCAGCCTTGCCCTTGCCTTTGGCCCGGGTCATCTGAATATTTGTTATGTTTACAATTCTATTTAAACGGGCCACCTGATCAAAGAAGATGGCCAGGTTGTGATAGTCCCCCCTCAGGCTCATGGCCATGGGGATCTCAGCATAGAATTCCTTTTTCTTTTCTTTTTTGGGCTCAAAAAGTAAGAATTCCAGACCGGCTCGCTGGCCAGAGTCCGAAATGGCGGTCAGCAAAGAGGGGATCTCCTTTGTTTCCGGCAGTTTTTTCATCGCCATATTGAATTGGGCCTCGGCTTCTTTCATTTTGGCCTGGAATTTTTTTAAATCGGCGGCATTTCGTTTAGCGGTTGATAGTTTTTGTTCCAATTTGGTCAGTTGTTTTTTAAGGAATTGATCTTCTCAAATTTTGGCAAATATAAAAAATAAATGAAAATTCCCGCAATCACCACAAAGGATCCCACAGATATAATTATCCTCTGTACTTGGGATAAACTTTCAATTTTTTCCAAAAAAGGTTCGATCGATTTTGCAATACCTTTTTTTTCCATTATTTCTTAGCCTTAGCTTTCGCAGGTTTTTTCTTATTTGCTGGTTTCTTTAACGGCTTCTTGATACAAACAATACTGAAGGTTTTAAAATTGGCCTTAACGCCCTTTTTCTTCTTGGCGCGCTTGAGTGTTTTTAAATTTCACTTTACTAAAAAGACCCGAATTTTCCAGGCGGATCATAAAATCAGCTACGGTTGTGTTGTCCAGAGCAACGCCGGAGATTTGGACCTTTTTCCCCCTGGTATTCAGGCGGGTGAACCACATACGTTTGGGCACGATTACCCGGGTCATGGTATCCAACAGCTTGACAGGTACAAAGCGATTGGCTTCCAGGGTATCCATGACCGCCATTTTTTTCTTCAGGTTAGTAAGCTTTTTCTTAATCTGGGCAATTTCTTTATTAATTTTTTCATATTTTCCCAGTGCAGCTTTAGTAGTTTTAATGCTGGCATCCAGGTTGCCGATTTTGCTGTTTAGACTAAAATTGTAATAAAATAAGATGATCAGCAAAAATGCCAAGGAAAGCAGAAATATGGAGATTTGGCGACGTATGTTTTCTTTTTTGCGGGCGGCCCGGAAAGGCAGCAGGTTAATTCTTATCATTTGTCACCCACTTTTCTCATTGCAAGGCCCATACAGATAGCTGCCTGGGGTGCAACCTGTTTAATAAATGCGTCGTCCAGTTTTTTATTTTCAATATGAAAATTTTGAAAGGGATTAATTATCTCAACCTCAGTCGATGCCTCGGTGGCCAGAAGTTTACGAAATTCGGCAATGTTGGCGCCACCGCCACTGAGAATAATACGCTTAATCTGGTCTTCCGGGTAAGTGGAGTAGAAAAAGTCAAGCGCGCGTCTTATTTCCGTGCACCAATCGGCTACCACAGATGAAACAATGCCTTTTAAGTCATCCGGCGAGAGTTTATCCGGTTTATTTCCATATTTCAGTTGCTCGGCCTCTTCAAAAGAGCACTCGATTAACGACATTATTTTCTGGTTGATTTGTCCGCATCCCAGAGAAACGTCTCGCATGAAAACCGATGCTGCGTTTTTCAGGATGTTCAAAGATGTCTTGCTGGCACCGATATCAATGAGGGCAACGTCTTGGTTTTGAGCATCATAGCTGGCCTCAAAACTGTTTTGCAGAGCGAATGATTCGACATCGATGATGCAAGGGTTGAGTCCGGCCAAATTCATTAGGTTGATATAGTCATCGAGCATTTCTTTTTTGGCCGCCACCAGAAATACATTCATCTGATTCGGGTTGGATTCGCTTTCTCCCAATATTTGAAAATCAAGATTGACGTCGCTGATATCAAAGGGGATGTATTGCTCGGCCTCGAAATGAATAGTTTCCTGCAGCTGTTCTTCCGCCATGGTTTGAACGACGATCTTTTTAACAATCACCGAATAGCCGCCGATAGACACGGCCACATTGTTCTCATTGAAGCCGCTGGATTTAAATAACTGCTTAAGTGATTCGGCGACGGTCTCCGGGTTGTTAATCGTGCCCTCTTCGATGGCCCCGTGAGCAATGTCAATGATGCCAAAATTCTTTAGTGTGCCGCCGCGCTTGGTTTCTACGATTTCAGCTGCCTTTATGGATCCGGAGCCGATATCCAGACCGATGAGATGATCTTTTTTTCCAAAAACCATGAGAGATGTTTAATCCTTAAAAATTTTATGTTTGTCTGCCGGTTTTAAGCCCAGTGCCAGGAGAATCTTGCGTTTGGTATCCATACGGCAGGGCAGGCCTTTCTCGATCCTGGTAATCGTGATCGGAGAGACATTCGCCCGCCTGGCCAGTTCGGCTTTGCTCATCAACATAGATTCTCTGGTTTCATTTAAACTGTTTACGCTCATAGATTTGGTGGTCCGATGTCGAACAATAAAAAATGGTTTGATTTTAGCCCCCCCCTAACTGAAAAACGTTCAAAAATTGAGAGGTGCATTAATAAATGATCGCATATTATTGCCCGCTAGTCAAATATAATTATATATAATTTACATATAGTTATATATAATTACATTATATAGTACTATTGATTTTTCGGAGTTACCATATCTAGTGGAGTAAGGAATTAGGTTATTTGCCGGCTCCCTCCGGTGTTGGACAGGTTTGGCCGGTTACAACAGATCGTTTTTTAAGTGTTGACCGCTCACTATTCGAGTAAAGGGATTACCCGACACCTATTGATGCCAGGGGTACCCCGTGCTATACATCTCTAAACTTGCAAGTTCTGCGCCATATCCGGCAACAATTTCGGCAAATGGCTCATAAAACTTTCATTTTAATTAAATATGTTTATTTTCAATAGATTAGAGCTGGTTTGCGATGCAGTTTATCTGCTGGAATAAGTATCAACATCTTGTTATGACCGTTTTGCTTTGTATATTCCTGAAAAAGCGTCAAAATTTTATACTATCGGTTCCGGCGATACAGACTTGAGAGAAAAAGCTTTAAATTGACCCTAAAAACGGGTATCCTAACCCGGATAAACCGGGAATCCGAAACTCGAAATACGAAATCCGAAACAAATTCGAATACCAACATTCAAATGACCCAAACAAAAAAAGTTGAACGCACTGCTCAGATTGTCTCTGAAGCTTGGATAGATAGGGATCTACAAAGATTCCAAAAAATTTCTTGCCACTAATATACAACAATTTCAGATCTAAGAGCCTAATAAATATCGGGAACTTTGTCTGTGGATACGAAACAACCGGAAGAAAAAATCAAGCCGTTTCGCCTGGTTAAATATTTTACCTTCACCGGGCTGGTCGTTTTTTTTCTGGTCACGATCATTTTGTCGGTGCTCAACACCCACTGGGTCAAAGCAATGCAGCGGCAGAAAAGCGAAGATTATGCCCACAGTCTTATCGAAAACCTCAATCATCAGGTGTTTATCCAGGTTATCATCCCCATGGGGAGTGATATTCGGCAAAATTCAACTCAGCACACCCGAACAGTTCGAGCGCATGGACAAAGTCGTTCGCAGCACCCTGCATCGCTTCAAAGTCGAATCGCTCAACATTTATACGATGCAAAATACGATTGCCTACAGTTTTGATGCGAATCTAATCGGTCGTCAAAATTACGGCGGTACAGGTTATTACCAGGCCCTTGAGGGTAAAATTACATCCCGACTGGTTCAGCGGGGTAACATTTTTCAGATATCGCTGGGTTTTCCCAAAGAAGTCCGGTTAATCACCTATGCGCCGTTGCGTTTCGAACCGCAGCTGGCCCGGTTAACCGGACCGGTGTTGGGTGTGGTTGAAGTGGTACAGGATTTATCCGATGATTATCAGACCATTTTCAATATTCAGATTTTGGTTGTGATTACCTGTACCTTGCTGATGGGTGCTTTGCTGGTTGTACTGATCTTTGTTGTCAAGCGTGGGGAGGGCATTATTCAAAAGCGGGCAATGGAAAGGCTGCGGTTGAAAGAGCGCTTGAGCCGGGCTGAACGGCTTTCTGCCTTAGGCGAGATGGCGGCCGGAATATCCCATGAGATTCGCAACCCTCTGGGGATTATTAGAAGTTCGGCCGAGCTTCTAAAAAAGAAAGTAACCAAATTTGATCCTTCGAACACCATTCCGGATATCATCGTGGAAGAATCCAGTCGCCTCAATAATATCATTACCGGGTTTATTAATTTTGCCAAGCCCCGAACCCCGGTTCTGAATCCCTGTCGTGTTGAAGAGGTCATTGAAAAGAATATTACCTATCTATCCATACAGATCGAAGAAAATGGCTATCGCATCAATAAGAGCTATCAGAATTCTTTACCGGAAGTTCAGGCTGACGCCGCCATGCTCTACCAGTCGTTTTTGAATATTTTTATCAATGCCATGCAGGCAATGCCCAATGGGGGAACCATCGACGTTGCGATTCGTGCGGATGACAATATTGTTACGATCGATTTTGATGACGAGGGTCAGGGGATTGCCGACGAGGTTCTGGGAAAGATCTGGGATCCCTTTTTTACCACCAAGGAGATGGGTACAGGACTGGGTCTGGGCATCGTAAAAAACATCATTGAATCACATGGCGGCAGTATTCAGATACTTAACCGGGAACAGGGCGGGGCGCGTGTAACCGTGGAATTACCAGTGGAAAAAGGAATGTCGAATAATTATGGAAACCATTTTAGTCGTTGATGATGAAAAAAATTATTTACTGATACTCAGTGCGGTCTTGGAAGATGAAGACTATGAAGTGCTGACCGCCCAAGGCGGACAGGAGGCGCTTGAAATCCTTAAGTCATCGGATCTTGATCTGATCCTTACCGATATGAAGATGCCTGCCATGAACGGCATCGAGCTGCTTGAAAAAATTAAGGTAATGGATTCGGATTTGCCGGTGATTATGATGACCGCCCACGGGACCATCGATAAAGCTGTCGAAGCCATGCAAAAAGGGGCCTACAGCTATATTTTGAAACCCTTCGACAACGAGCGCATGATCATTTATGTTAAAAAAGCCGTTGCCATGTACCAGGTGGTCAAGGAGAATCGGCGCTTGCGCGATGCTGTGGAATCCCAGTATCGTTTCGGAAATTTCATCGGAAAAAGCAAGCCGGTTCGTGATGTTTTTGAAATGATTCGCAAAGTTGCCCCGTCAAATGTTACGGTGCTGGTTGAAGGCGAGAGCGGAACCGGTAAAGAGCTGGTGGCTAAATCCATTCATTTTAACAGCTCGCGTCGGGACAAACCGTTTATTGCGGTAAATTGTTCGGCACTGGTCGAAAATTTACTGGAAAGTGAGCTTTTTGGCCATGAAAAAGGAGCCTTTACCGGGGCGGTGGCCAAGAAAAAAGGGCGCTTTGAGTTGGCCGACAACGGAACCCTGTTTCTCGATGAGATCGGGGAACTATCCCCGAACATCCAGGTGAAACTGCTGCGGGTGTTGCAGGAAAAAACATTTGAACGGGTTGGCGGGACGCGGACCATCGTCACGGACATACGGGTTATTGCCGCAACAAATAAAAATTTGAAAGAAGAAATGATCAACGGTCGTTTCCGGGAGGATTTATTCTACCGGTTGAATGTGGTTCGGATCGTTTTGCCGCCGTTAAAACATCGCACAGAAGATATTCGTCTGCTGGTGAATCATTTTATTGATAAGTATGCTTCCGAGCGCAAAGTGGACTTGCCCGTAAAAGGGGTCGATCAGGAAGTGGATCGGTTATTTTTTGATTACAGCTGGCCCGGAAATGTTCGCGAACTTGAAAATTTAATCGAACGGGTCATGATTTTATGTCCCAATGATACGATACGGGTATCGGATCTGCCCACGGATTTCAGGGACAATGTACACAATGCCCTGCACCTGGACGGTATCCCCGCCGCCGCCACCCTCTATGAAACCCTGGCCACAATTGAAAAAGCAATGATCGAAAGGGCCTTGAAAATGGCAGATAACGTTCAAGCCCATGCGGCGGCAATGCTCGGGATCGGCAAAAGCGGTCTGAATCAGAAAATAAAAAAATACAATCTGGATGTTGGCCCCAAACGTTGAGCCATCACCCTGATATTTCCTCCCTGACGATATCGATGTAAATGTAATCCGGATGGTCGGAAATTATCTTCTGATAAGCCGCTTTGCTTTTTTGGGGTTGTCCCAGTTTGTTGTAAAGTCGGCCTAGATGAAAAAGGGCTTCGTCTCGCAGGATCTGCCCCGGGGCTGTGGAGATTTTTTCAAAATAGCTGATCGCCTTTGAATATTCCTGTTGCTCTTCATAGGCATAACCCAGGCTGCTGAGGATCTGGCTATGAATCACCGGCTGTTTTTCAAAATCTTTCAGTGAGGTGTTATACAGATCGATGGCCTGTTGATATTTACCGGCATCATAGCAGATATTCGCATACAGTAGCCGGGCAATTTTGCCACTGTGTTTGCCGCCATATTTTTGCAAGATGTTCTGAAAACCACTTGATACGGCACCATAAACCGCAGCGGGTGTTTTTTCTGCTTTCAAGCGGTTGTATTCAGTCAGACTTTGGTCCAACATGGCGGCGGCTTTATTTTCTGCCCGGATTGAAAAAAAGCGAACACCTGAAATAATTACAACCAGCGCCAGGATAATTCCCAGTCCATAGGTGAGCTGTTTTTTATGTTCGACGGCGAATTTAATTAATTTACCCGATAGGGTCATAAATTCATCGGGTTCCTTCAAGAGCTCTTTGCGGGTTTTTTTTCTTTTTTTCGCCATAATTGCGTTTTCTTACCTCCTTAGTAAAACTACATTTTTTCCTTTTCATTCCGAATTCCGCATTCGACTCGGCTGAGCTTGTCGCAGGCCCACTTCCGAATTCCAGTATGCTCCCTCAATCCAATAATTTCTTAATTCGGTCCCATCCCTCATCCGGGATAACGGCTCCGACTACCTGGCAAACCTCATAGCCGCATGCCGAGCCCAGCTGTCCGCACTTCTCAAGTGAGTAACCATTTACCAGGCCAAAAAGAAAACCGGCGGCCCACAGATCACCGGCGCCGGTAGTGTCGAGTGCCGTGCCGTCGCCCATCGATTTGATATCAACCCGTTTTGAGTCGTGAGATATGTGGCTGCCACGGGGGCCAACCTTAAGAACTGCGATATTCGCACTTTCCGAAAGCGCTCTAAAAGCGAGGCCTTCATCCGCGTGCCCGGTAAAGGCACGGGCTTCATCTTCGTTGGCCATGAGGATGTCGACGTAATCTGCAACGAGTATAGCTAACAGCTCCCTTGACTGCTCAACGACTGTAAAGCTGGCCAGATCCATTGAAATCACAGCGCCGGCTTCTTTAGCGGCGGCCAGTGCGGTTTGAATCAGATCCGGGTTAAACAACAGGTAACCTTCGATGTGGACGACGGCGGCGCCTTGAAAGCTTTTGGCCGATATGTCTTCCGGGCGGGTTTCCGCCGATGCGCCCAGGTAGGTGAACATGGTGCGCTGAGCATCAGGTGTTATGATAGATAAAACCCGCCCGGTGGGCAAATCGGATCGAAATAAAGCGGGTGTTACGTCCTGTTTGCTGAGATCGATTTCATATTGCCGGCCCCAATGGTCGTTTCCGCATTGGCCGACAAAGCGAGCCTTACCGCCGAGTTTGCCGACGCCAACTATGGTATTACAGGCTGATCCACCCGGAACGATGGTGGCTGTACCGGAACTAATTGCCAGGGTGTGCTCAATCCAGGTATTATCCACCAAGGTCATGCCGCCTTTGACCGCGCCGGTTTTTTCCAAAAATTCATCTTTTTCGTGAATAAGGATGTCCACCAGTGCTGAGCCGATTCCAACAATCAGTTGCCTGTCATTTTGTATGAATCTTAAATCAGCCATTGATATCACCAGACGAGGGAATCGTGGATCCAGCCCCTGTCCCCATCGGCGTGCTCGATA
>PVMK01115273.1_pt1 | contig 20492 bp, 22 predicted proteins | sample 1853481 | NCBI WGS metagenome assembly PVMK01 (sample SAMN08533507, study PRJNA380276) | Marine sediment metagenome, whole genome shotgun sequencing project. | reverse complement strand
CCTCCGGCGGATCCGGGTCAGGTATGTATAAATCTATCTTGGGAGAAATAATATGAAAACGATAACGGTAAAAGAATTGATGGTGCCGCTCGAAGCGTATGCAACGGTACCCCGGGAGGCGACTCTGCGCGAGGCGATCCTTGCTTTGGAAAAGGCTCAAATGACGCTTGCCCCGTCCCGGCATTTGCATCGCGCCATACTGGTGCTGGATGAAAGCGGAAAAGTTGTGAGTAAAATAACTATGAAAGACATCCTGGTCGCCCTAGAACCCAATTATGGAAAAATAGAAGGTACGGGCGTGCTGGAGCGATCAGGATACAGTCCGGATTTGATCAGATCCATGCTCGAAGATAACGCCCTTTGGGCGAAACCTTTGCAGTTTGTCCACGAAAGGGCAACCAAGCTGAAAGTAGGTGATTTTATTCAGACGCCATCGGAAGGTGAGTATATTGATGAAAATGCCACTCTGGGGGAGGCCACTCATCAGCTGATTGTGTCTCCTTATCATTCTCTGCTTGTAACCAGTGGGGATGAAGTCGTGGGAATATTGCGGCTGTCGGATGTGTTCTCCAAAATTTGCGATGAGATCAAAACCGGCTGACGTTGAATCCGGATATTTTTAATAAGTCCAGATATCGTTGATTGGTTGATTAGTTGATTGGTTAAGTGGTTGTAGATATGGATTTATCCCATATTTGCAAAATGATTGGGCACTTCATGTTTCAACAATCGTAACATTCTGAAATTATGACTATAATTTACTTAATCAACCATTCAACCAGTAAACTATTCAACGAGGTCTGAATTATATACTTAAGGGGAGGTTTTTTTAATGGATACGCATGGGGAGAAAAGGGGAATATTCGCCAAAAAAGAACTGTGGATTGGAATCGGCACCGGCCTTTTTATTCTGATTGCCTTTATTTTACCGACTCCCCAGTCGCTGGTCGAGGTGATGGAAAAATACGGGTATATCCAAAAGATGATTGACTGGGAGATCGCCCATAATGCCAAGGAAGCGGCCGCTAAAACAATGATCATACTGGGGATTGTTCCCCATGGCGGTTGTCTTTTTTGCCGTCGAGGCCCTCCCGATCGGGGTGACGGGCATCCTGATGCCGCTTATGGCTTACTTTTTCGGGCTTCTGCCTTTCAACATGATTGGTAAGACCTTTGCGGGGGATGCACCGATGTTCATGCTGGGCGTTTTTGCTCTAGGGAGCGACGGTGGTAGAGGTCGGTTTCCATAAACGACTGGCGGTCTGGCTGCTGGGATGGACCAAGGGGTTCTGGGTTCCCATGATCGTGCTGTGCTTCAGCATGTCGATCGTGGGTTCATTTATGTCGGCCCCTGCCATGTGTTCATTTATGGTGCCGGTGATGATGGCTGTCTATTACGGTTCGGTCAAGGCCACCAGCCCGAAGGGGGGCGAGGTGGTCCACGATCCGGCGCTTGCCAAATATCTGCTTTTTTCTCTTTGCTTCGCTCTGAATATGGGCGGGCCCGGAACCCCCTCGGCCGGCGGACGCAATGTGATCATGATGGGTTTCTTTACCGAATATGGCATACCGATCAGCTATTCCGGCTGGATGCAATACGGCTGGCCCCTGGTGCCGCTCGGCAGCGCCATGTTGTTGCTCTATATGGCGGCTTTATTCAGTAAGAAGATAAAGACCCGGGATCTTACCCCCGGGCTGCAACATATCAAGGAAGAGACGCGCCGAATGGGCAAAATGAAATATCCCGAGTATGTCACTGCCGGGACGCTTTTTGTCATTGTGGCCCTGTGGATATTCGGCGGCGAAGCCACGGGATTGGGCGGACCGGCGCTTCTGGCCCTGGTCGTACCGGTTTTGTTCAAGACCGTTAAATTTGAACAGATAATTGGGCGTATATCCTTTAATGCCTGGTTCATGTACTGCGGGGCCCTGACCCTGGGTGCCCTGCTTAAGGAAAGCGGCGGCGCCCTGTGGCTGGCGACAACCTTCCTGAACGCGCTTTCACAGGTTGGCATGGATCAGGGCTACGGGCTATGGGTCGGAATGTCCGCTTTCTCCGGTCTGGTTACCAATTTTATGTCTGATGCCGCCACCGTCGCCCTTATCGGACCCATTGTCGTCCCCATGGGGATCATGACCCAGGTTTCCGGTGAGCCGTGGGCCATCGGCATGGCCGTGGCACTGGCATCTTCCTTTGCCCATTTCCTGATTGTGGGGTCTCCCGCCAATGCCCTGACATTTGCACTGGGGGTTTATCCGGATACAAATAAGCGGGCCCTTGAAGCCATTGATTTTGTAAAATACGGTTTTGGCTTTTTTATACTGTCCATGCTGCTGCTCTGGATAGTTGGATTTCTGGTGATCTATCCCATCGTTGGTTTCCCGGAGGGAATTCTCGAGCAGGCCACACAGGTTCTTCAAAGCACGGCTGCCAACTAGCTGGCGACTCAGAAGGTTTACATCGTTATAGACGATAAACGATTGGTTTTTCATCCGAATCAATTTCAATTCCGATCGTATCTCGGGTTTTAAATCCCAATCGCTTGAATTCTTTGACCATTTTATCATGTTTATCCATGTGCCAGTATACGGACCACATGGGGTTGCGAACCGTATCGATGCCGTAGGCGTCGTGACCGCACAGATTGATCCTGAACTTGTCCTTGGCAAGAAGGGTATCGGCTTCTGATAAAAAATAGTCAATTTTGTATAAGTTGTCATGCAGCGCTTTGTAAAGCTGGGTCTGCAGGTCGGGGAAATCATCCAGATAGTGATTGGCGATCTGATAGAGTTCCTCCGGTTCTTGAATCGATAACCCCAGAACGCCAAACCGGTGGTGTTTCAAAGCAAATTCTTCCAGTCCCGTTTGATATTTGGTGATAATTGCAAGAATATCCGCAATGGCCGGCTTGTTTTTTTTATCACCCCAAACCAGATCTTCACATTTACCAATAATTTCCAGGTAAAATTCCTTGTTGTCCATTACATAAACCGGCCGCTCACGATAATTATGGTTCCTTCTGATTCGGGCCGACGCCATCCAGCTTAATCGATCTTTCACTTTGTTGCTGTTCAAGGGTTTCGATGTGAGAAATGTCTTTGGCCTGAACGACATAGATCTCACCCTCACCGGATACAACATATTCAATTTCACACCTGTGACCCAAGTGGCTCTGAATATCTTTTGATAACTGAAGCAGTCTGATATCATGGGGAGTTTTGGTAATATAAGGTTCGCGTTGGACTTTATGGTTGCGGTCACGACAGTATCCAAATTCCCAATGATTTCCGATTATTTTCGCCATGACGCTGGTGCCGCTGATAAACGGCATCACAATAACGCCCATGTCCTCCTGGTTGATGCCTGGGCTGTTATTAAATTTTTGTTGTCGTTTAATGGTCAGCTGTTTGGCGGTTTTGGCCAGATTTATGATTTTTTTTCGCGCATATTGGATTCCCCCCAGGTCGGCATAGGTCTCCAGTGAATCAAACGTTCCCCCTTTAAAAAATTCCTCCTGGGGATGCGCACTGCGGGTGATCACCTTAAAACTTTCACGGTGGCGATCCAGAAAAGCGTTTAAATCGTCAAATTCTTCGTTTTTAAAATCGGATGCGGATACATAGATAAAATCGGGAATATTAAATTTTCCCTTTTTCAGTTGTTTCAAGAGTCTGGGCTTTTCCGGTATGGTGGCCGCACTTGCTTTTTTCAACAAGATTTCTTTCTCCTCCGATTGAGATTTTTGAATGGTTTATAGGGGTTGTCAAAAAAACGTGCTGGTATTGTAACGTTTTTTCTACAACCCCTTATGCCGCCCTTCCGCATTTTGAGACATTATTATGGAAAGCGGTAAAAATTCAGATGACATACTTCTTGTGTGAATATAAATATTTTTTTAATGGTGTCAAACGCTTACGGTCTCCGACGACCCGTGTCATCGGATGGATGCAATGCTTGGGTTTTATTCTCAATCGTATCGCAATCATTCAAAAGTTTCAAAGGATTATACCCGGCCAAGCAACAGGCCGTTGCGCATCAGCCTCCCGAAATTCCGGTAAATTGTTCGATTTATAAGAATTTTTTCTTGACCCGGGTATTTTAAAATCGTAACGATTGTGACAGGCGCCATTATCTCAGAATGCTAAAAGACGGCGGGTTTCACGAACAAATGGGGTTGCGATGGACCGATTGTTGACAGTTTTCAACTGGCCCACGAATTATAAAATGGGCAGCTTGAAAGCCGACATCCTTGCGGGGCTTGACGGTGGCACTGGTGCTGATTCCCCAGTCTCTGGCATACGCCGAGCTTGCCGGGCTGCCGCCATACTACGGGCTTTATGCTTCATTTCTTCCACCCCTGGTGGCCTCCCTGTTCGGTTCCAACCGCCAGCTGGCCACCGGTCCTGTGGCGGTGGTTTCGCTTTTAACTGCAACTACTCTTGAGCCGTTGGCCACCGCCGGCAGTCAACAATACATCGCCTACGCTATTTTGCTGGCGCTGCTGGTTGGCCTTTTTCAGTTCTCTCTCGGCGTGCTGAAGCTCGGTCTGGTCGTCAATTTCATCTCTCATCCGGTGGTTAACGGTTTTACCAACGCCGCCGCGCTTATCATCGCTTCTTCACAGCTCCCCAAGATTATTCGGTGTTTATGTGGACAAGGCCCCGCACCATTACGAAACGATCTTTAGAATCCTGAAGGCCGCATGGCATTACACCCACTGGCCCACGCTGTTTATGGCCGCGCTGGCTTTCGTCATCATGTATGGATTAAAACGGCTGGCACCGCGGATTCCCAATGTCATTGTGGCTGTTGTGATTACGGTGGTGCTTTCCTGGGCACTCGGGTTTGAGCACACGTCGGTTGCAGATATATCGGCCATCAATTCCACGGAAATGAACCGGGCGATTACCAGTTTCAACCGCACCGTCAATTCAATAGCAGGTCTTTCCCGAAAACGTTCCGGATTGATAAAGAATCTTAACAATTCCGGACAAACTCCGGATGCGCTTAAAGTGCTCGATACCCAATATGCGCTGGAGCGTGTCAACGTCCAAATTCAGCACTTTAAGGACCAGGCCGCCACCTATCGCAAAGAGCTGCGCGGCTTACTTTTTGAAAACGTCAGGCAGATTGGCGGTTCGCCCAAGTTTTATCCGGCAGGCACAATTCCGCAGAAGGCCGAAGGTGACGGACGGATCTGGCGTATTGAGGTGGGCAATTCGCCCTCTTGCGCCCCATCGTTTAAAAATGACAGGCGGCGGTGAAGTGGTGGGTAAAATTCCCCGGGGACTGCCTTCATTGTCCGTGCCTGAAATAGACTATGATATCATTATGCACCTGTTGCCCTATGCGGTCATCATCGCATTGCTGGGGTTTATGGAAGCCATCTCCGTTGCCAAGGCAATGGCCGCCATCACCGGCCAGAGGCTCGATCCCAACCGGGAACTCATCGGTCAGGGGCTGGCCAATATCTGCGGCGCTGTCGCCAAAAGCTACCCGACTTCAGGATCTTTCTCCCGATCGGCTGTAAACCTGCAGTCCGGAGCAATTTCCAGCCTGTCCAGCGTATTCACCAGTCTGACGGTGGTGGTCGTTCTTTTGTTTTTTACGCCGCTTTTGTACCATCTGCCGCAATCGGTGCTGGCGGCGATTATCATGATGGCCGTCGTCGGGTTGGTCAACGTCAGGGGATTTATACACGCCTGGCAGGCGCAGTGGTATGACGGAGCAATTTCCATCATTACCTTTGTCGCCACGCTTGTGTTTGCGCCCCACCTGGAGTGGGGCATTTTGGTGGGTGTCATCCTTTCCATCCTCGTTTTCCTATACAAAAGCATGCGTCCGAAGGTTGTTGATCTATCCCTGGGCACCGACAGGGTGCTGCACGATTCAGTGGCCAGCGGCTTGGAGGAATGCCGGTATATCGATGTGGTTCGCTTTGACGGCCCGCTTTTTTTTGCAAACGCCAGTTATCTCGAAGATCAGATCCGGAATCGTCGGCGGACCAAAAAAGGGCTCAAGCACATTATCATCTCTTCCAGCGGTATCAACGATATTGACGCCTCCGGTGAAGAGGCCTTATCTTTGACGGTAGACCGGGTCCGCAGCGCCGGGATCGACATTTCGCTCAGCGGGGTAAACCGATCCGTCTTGAATGTGCTCAAGCGGACGCATCTGATTGTGAAGATCGGCGAGGATCATATCTACCCCACCGTTGAAGAGGCCATCAGCGCTGTCCATGACCAAACCCACCGGGGTGGAGAGGAAAAGAACTGTCCATTGAATACCGTATGTGAGCTTTCACAAGCACGTTAAAAAAGGGAGGTTTAAATGTCTATCATTGTCCCTATTCAGCGGCAGCTTCTGCAATGAAAATTCTGTCATCGAGGAAATAATCTCCCGTACCGGATACCGGTTGATTACGGACACCGAGGTTGTTGCCGAGGCCAGCCGGCTCTCGGAGATGGGCGAAAGCAAAATTATGCGGGCCTTTGCGGCCGGCACCTCGGTGTTCAATAAATTTACGCATGAGAAGGAGCGCTCCATTGCTTTTCTGAAACTGGCACTTGCCGAACTGATTCCAGACGACAATGCGCTGGTGACCTGTTTTTGCGGGCAGCTGATACCGAGGGCCGTCAGTCATTCACTGCGGGTTTGTTTAATCGCCAGCCTGAAATATCGAATCGCTGAGGCTTCCCGGGAACAGGGGGTATCGGAAAAAGATGCCGCCAAACTGGTTCAGAAGCGCGAGGAGGCTTGCTCTGTTTGGATCGACATGCTTTTCAATCAGAGTGATCCATGGGATGCCGGCCTCTACGATATCATCATCCCGGCGGACAAAATGACGCCGGCAGATGCGGCGGCGCTGATTGCCGATAATGCCGTCAGCGATGTGGTTCGGCCAACGCAAAGCTCGAAGCAGGCTCTGGCGGATTTTCGCCTTACGGTCGGTACGGAAGTGGCTCTGGCGAAGGAGGGGACATAATGTAGACGTTAGCGCCAAAGACGGTTCAATCACCATTACCATCAACAAACACGTTTTGATGCTAAGTCGCCTGCAGGATGAGCTCAGGGCGATCGCAGAGCAGGTCCCCGGTGTCAAGGCAGTGGAAACCAAAGTCGGCAAAGACTTTCACAAATCAGACATCTATCGCAAACACAATTTTGAAATGCCCTCTAAAGTGTTGCTGGTAGATGACGAGCGCGAGTTTGCCCAAACGCTTTCTGAACGGCTAATGATGCGCGATATGGGCCCGGCGGTCGCCTATGACGGGGAATCAGCTCTCAACCTGATTAACGAAGACGAACCGGAAGTGATGATCGTTGATCTCAAAATGCCGGGTATTGACGGCCTTGAGGTTTTGCGAAAAGTTAAGGAAACCCGCCCGGAGATCGAGGTGATCATCCTGACCGGGCACGGTCATGAAGCCGACCGGGAACTGTGTATGAAGCTGGGTGCTTTTGCATACTTACAGAAACCGCTGGACATCAATGAGCTCAGTGAAATTATCAAAAAGGCCAATGAAAAAATTCGTCGGAAAAAAACATCTAAGCGCTAAACGGCCGGCCTGGATCATTTCGGCCTGTGCCAAACCCCTACCTGAAGGGTCTAGAAATGCCTATATCGATTTTTAGTAGACTCAAGCCTCGCTTTTGGGATCATGAAGATGCAATCGGCGGGCCCTATAAGCACCATTTTGACTTTCGCCGGATCTGGAAACGAGCCGTTCTGGTTACGGCAACCGTGGCGCTCGTTCCGCTAATCATATGGGCCCTGGCCGGCTACCGCCTAAATCTGGATACAACCGAATCGGAGCTGGTGTTGCGCACCTCCCAACTGGTTTCGAATTCGTGGCGATCGGTCTCTCTTTTTATTTCGGAACGCCGGTCGGTGTTGGATTTTATTGTTCACGATCACACTTTCGAAACCTTGAATGATAAGGCGCGCCTGGCTGCGATTCTCGATAACCTCAATAAAAGATTCAACGGGTTTACAGATTTAGGTGTCATCGACAGCTCGGGCGTACAGCGAACTTACGTCGGACCTCACCGGCTGGAAGGCCTGGACTACAGCAATGAGCTTTGGTTCCGTCGGGTCCTAAAACACGGTGTCTATATCAGTGAACTGGTCATGGGATATCGCAAAGAACCGCACCTTGACTTCGCAGTCAAACGGAATTTGCCGGATGGTTCATTTTTTGTGCTACGCGCGGCCTTAGATGCGCAAAAGTTCAATGAATTGATTGCTCAGTTTGAAGTCGGGAAAAAAACCGACACGTTCGTTATCAACCGAGAGGGCGTGCTGCAAACGCCTTCCCGCGATTACGGTTCGGTTTTAAAAAAAATTCAGATTCGCATCCCGGATTACTCTCCAAAAGCACAGGTATTCGAGAGCAAAAACGATAAAAACGAGCGCACGGTGATCGGCTATGCCTATATCCCCGAAACGCCTTTTATTTTAATGATCGTAAAACAGAAAGGCGAACTCATCCAGCCCTGGTATAAGACGGGTTGGGCCTTTACGGGGATTTTAGCAACCAGCATCCTTGTGATACTGCTGGTAACCCTCGGTGTCGCTTCTAATCTGGTTGATCAGATTCACAAGGCCGATCAGGAGAGAGTCGACACCTTGCATCAGGTGGAATACACCAATAAGATGGTCTCCCTGGGGCGCCTGGCTTCAGGCGTTGCCCATGAAATTAATAACCCGCTGGCCATTATTAACCAAAAGGCCGGACATATCAGAGATATATTTACCCTGACCGAAACTTATAAAAAAGATCCGAAGCTCATTAGCCTTGTGGACTCGGTGCTTGCCACCGTGCATCGCTGTGCAGAGGTCACCAAAGGCCTGTTGGATTTTGCGCGTCATCTCAATGTCAGTATCCAGACCATCAACCTGCAGGAAATTATCAACGAGGTCAAAAGCGTTTTGACCAAAGAAGCCGAATTCAGGCGTATCACGGTCGGCGTGGACCTATCCGAGAACATTCCGTCGTTTGAGAGTGATCGCGGTAAATTAGAACAGGTCTTTTTTAATCTGTTCAACAATGCCATTGCAGCCATGAAAGATGGGGGCCACCTTGAGATTAAGGCCCAGCGCGAAGATACGGATTTTGTTTCGATCACCTTCTCCGATAGCGGCCTGGGTATTGCTGAAGCGGACCTCAAGCACGTTTTCGAGCCCTTTTTATACTCAAGAACCGGTGAAAGCGGGACGGGGCTCGGCCTGGCAGTTACCTATGCGCTGGTTCAGGAGATCGGGGGCCAGATCAGCGTTCAAAGCGAGCTCGGTACGGGAACCCGTTTTAATATCCGCTTACCGCTTAAGATGTCGCGAAAAGACTAAAAGGGCGCCGGCGAATATGAGCCCGCTGCATGATCCACCCATTAAATAAATGGAGCTTTGTATGAGTGCCAAGTTAGAAATCGTCACTGAGACCGGTCTCCAATTTTTCGGGAAAATGACGGCATCGATATCCCACGAAATTAAAAATGTACTGGCGATCATCAATGAAAATGCCGGGCTTCTCGAGGACCTTGCGCTCCTGTCAGACCGGGGGGCGGCGATCGAGCCGCAGCGGCTGAAAAATATGTCCCGGGTGGTTATGAAACAGGTTAGCCGGGCGGACGCCATCATGAAAAACATGAACCGCCTGGCTCACAGCGTTGATGAATCGATTAAAACCATCGATTTAAATGACATCTTGGAACTGGTCGTGGCTTTATCGCATCGATTCGCAGCCATGCGAGACGTGAGCGTTGATCCGAAACTTGGTGAAAGCCCGATGATGGTAAGAACAGCCCCGTTTGTGTTGATGAATCTGCTCTGGTTATGCCTGGATTTTACAATGGACGCGGCGGGTGAAGATAAAATTATTGAACTGGTCACCCAAAAAACAGAAGCCGGGATCCAGGTTTTTTTCAAACGTCTTGGAGGTCTGGCTGGAGCTCCATTGAAACCATTTCCGGCTGAACCTGAGAAGCGCTTACTCGATCTGCTCAGGGCGGAGCTGGAAGTCAGCGCCGGGAACCAAGAAATTATTGTCAGAATTGCTGGAGACATTGACAGAGATTAATTGGCCAAATTCTTTTTCTTTTGCGCCACAGCAAGAACCTATAAAATATTTTTCACAAGAAGGACCAGACATGAAAACGCGCGTATTGTTAGTTGATGACGAGGAACAATTTGTTGACGCTCTATCTGAACGATTGGCCATTCGTGATTATGAAATGCTGAGGTAAATCGAATGTCTGAAAAAGTTTTGCTCATCGACGATGAAAAGGATTTTTTGGATATCATCGCAGAGCGGATACGTGCGCGCGGAATGGATGTTTCAACAACCACTTCGGCCGAGGATGCCCTCAATCTGATTGAAGAAGAATCCTTTGATGTTGTTATTATGGATTTTATGATGCCCGGCATGAACGGTTTTCAGACGCTTAAAGCAATAAAGGAAAAAAAACCCGAAGTGCATATCATCCTGCTCACCGGTAACGTACTTGAGGAAATGCGTATTGAGGCTAAGAACATAGGAGTCTTAGATGTGATCGAAAAGCCGCCCGACCTGCAAGACCTTATTCAAAAGATAAAAAAAGCGAAAAAGGCTCAAAGAACGGTTCGTGGGAAAAAGGGTGCGAAGCGGAAATAACTTCACTTTAAAACGGTATCTTTGAGGAACTGAAAGACATCGGCACCTTCAAGCGCGGCTTTCTGGTCACCGGCAGCGACCTGTTGGACAAGCTCTATTTTGGTTTTGTCGAAACTGCTGATCTGGTCCTCGATGACTTTAAGGGTGCCGTGAATCAGGCTGTAAATGATCATCGGGCCATACAAAATCTCACCACCGGCTTTGGGGATTAGCCTTCCGATAATTTTATGACGACTGAGTTGAAATGCTTTGGGTGCCAGTTTATAGTCCAGCAGCTCGGCAAATAAATCCAGGCATTCGATCACCCCGTCGGGGTAATCCCTTTCAAAAGAAGCCTGTCCGTCTTTGACAATTTCTCCAATATCGGATTCACTATAAGAAAGATCGAGCTGGTCGATGCACTCGCTCTGAACCGCCTTAACCGATTCTTCCTTGCGGCTGAGCTTCACATCGGAGTCCTTTAGAATTTTGATGATGTTGCGAATATTGACCATTTCTTTGATCAACGGGCTTTTACGCATGGCCACGTCGTCAATCGTCGTCTGGTAAATCGGCAGTTCATTGTCCAATACAAAAATCTTTTTCTGCTCCTGATCAATTCCCTGGACGTATAGATCCAGGTCCCGTGCTTTCTGATACTGATAGGAGCTCAATTCCAGAAGGCTGCGCATGGCCTCTTTGTCCACCTTACGGCCGCTTTCCACGGGTCCGATGGAGCCAATTACTTTGGCAGCCAATCGGTTAATTTTAATTTTGGTAAGCAGGTTTTCCTTAAAGGACATGGGATCTCCCTATTTAGATTTTAGATTTTGGAATTTGGATTGCGGATTGAAAATATTGTAGGCCAATTGTTTTGCTGGGCAGTCTGTTCTTATATCCAAAATCCGAATTCTAAAATCCAAATTGTGAATAGCTCCATCACTCCAGTTTTTTACTTTTTAACACAGAGAACTTGACAAGTAAACGATCCTGAATAAGAACATGGGAAACATTAACGCTTAAGCCATCAATTACACAACTCTAATTGAAAGAGAGAAAAGTGATGACGGATACGATTAAATTGGTATACGGAAAAAAAGAATATGAACTTCCTGTATTCGAGGGCTCGGAAGGGGAGAAGGCCATCGATATTTCACAGCTGCGGGCAACAACCGGCCTTATCACACTGGACCCTCGGCTATGGCAATACCGGCAGCTGTACCAGTTCAATAACGTTTATGGACGGGGAAAAGGGGATTTTGAGATATCGCGGTATCCCGGTTGAAGAGCTGGCCGAGAAGGCCACCTTCAAAGAGACCGCTTATCTTTTGATCAATGGCAGACTGCCCAACCGTGATGAGCTGACGCGTTTTTCTGTTTTGCTCAATGACAATTCTCTGGTGCATGAAGATCTGCGCACATTCTATGAACGCTTCCCACGTTCTTCCCACCCGATGGGGATTCTTTCGTCGATGGTGAATGCCCTGAGAAGTTTTTATCCGGAGCTTCAGAATCTGGAAGAAGAGATTAATATGACCGTGACCCGCTTGCTTTCCAAGATTCGAACGCTGGCGGCGATGTCCTATAAAATTTCAAGGGGTCACAAGGTGGTGTACCCAAGGCCCGACCTGGCTTACTGCGCCAATTTTTTAAATATGATGTTCGATTCACCGGTTAAACCCTTACGAGATTGATAATGATGTCGTCAACGCATTGCGCGTATTCTGGATTCTGCATGCCGATCATGAACAAAATTGCTCGACATCGGCGGTGCGCCTGGTGGGAAGTGCCCGGGTTAATCTTTATGCCGCCATTTCCGCCGGCATTGCCGCTCTGTGGGGTCCCCTGCACGGCGGGGCCAACCAGGCCGTTATTGAAATGCTCAGCGATATCGCTGAAAACAAGAATATGGGGAAAGCCATTGAAAGAGCCAAGGATAAAAAAGACCCCTTCCGCTTGATGGGGTTCGGTCACCGGGTTTACAAAACCTATGACCCGCGGGCCAAGATTATGAAAAAAATGTGTGATTCATTATTAAACAAACTGAAAATATCTGATCCGCTGCTGGATACCGCCAAGGAGCTTGAAGTGGTTGCTCGAAAAGATGATTATTTCATTGAGCACAATCTGTATCCCAATGTCGATTTCTACAGCGGCATTGTCCTGCGAGCCATCGGTATCCCCACCAACATGTTTACCGTGATGTTTGCCATCGGAAGGCTGCCGGGCTGGATCTCCCAATGGAAAGAAAGCATGGATGACCCCAACTGGAAGCTCAGCCGGCCGCGTCAGATTTACACCGGTCCCGACCCAAACCAAATTTGTTGCGGTCGATGAAAGGTAGGTGTTTCAATTTATTTAATAAAAGTATGAAATTATAAAATTTTGAGATGCTGCTTTGTTGGATTTTTCTTAGTAGAGAAGGGGGACATCTCAACTTATTAATTTTCGATCCGACCACAAGAACTAAGTTTAAAAGTTAAGGATGTCCCCATTTTCCCCTATTTTTCTATAGGAAGGCGCTTTTTAATGTGCGGGAAAGGTGGACAACGCATTCATTGGGAGTTAGATGGGGCTTTAAAACCACTTCTAGGGTAATCGAATGACCAAAACCGGTATAGAAGATTGCCTGATCACCCATTTGGCGGTACTGCCGATGAAGACATCGGCGAAGGTGCCGTGGCCGTGGGTGCCCATGACAATGAGATCACAATTCTGTTCTTTCGCTGTTTGAACGATAATTTCGGCGGGTGCTCCGGTTTTGATTAACGTTTCGTCGGTGACAAAGGTCTGATCTTTCGCATCGGCTTTGGCTTCCTCAGAAAATGCCTCGAGAACTTCCTTTATGGCGACATGGCCCCTTTTTTTGCCGATCAGTTGATCCCGGGCTTCTGAATAATGTCGGTTTTTGATCTCTTCCCAGGTGTCCCTATTGATCATGTTCACTATAAATTCTTCCCCGGGGAATTCAGCAAGCACATGCAGGATCGTGATGCCGGCGCCATACATATTGGCCAGGCTGACCGCATAGGAAAAAGCGTGAACCGCGCTTTCCGACAGGTCGGTCGCATACAGGATTTTTTTGATTTGGATGTTTGATAGTTTCATTTTTATTACCGACTTCATCTCCCGAAATATAAATTGGGCAACCACAGGGCAATCCCGGGAAACAGCAGGACGATGGCTAAACCGACCACCATAACCAGCACAAAGGGGATGATCGAGCGGTAGATATCCGCCAGAGAAACCTCTTTGGGAGCCATGGCTTTCATCAGAAACAGGTTATAGCCGAAGGGAGGCGTCATGTAAGCAATCTGGCAGGTGATCGTATAGAGCACACCGTACCAGATCGGGTTGTAACCCAGACTGATGATGAGGGGGACATAAAGAGGCGCCACAATGATCAGCATGGCCGTATCGTCCAGAAACATGCCCATCAGGATGTAGGACAACTGCATCATCACAAGCACCCCAAAGGGACTGAGACCCCACCTGTCGATAAATAGAGACTGGATGGCATGCACGGCGCCCAGACCGTCGAAAACGGCACCAAAGCAAAGGGCTGCCAGAATCACCCACATGAACATGCAGCTGACGCTCAGCGTATTCTTTAAGGTCTCATCCAGAACCCGCCGGTTTAACCGGCCTTTGATGAGAGCTGCAATGGTCGTTGCGGTTGCACCGGCTGCCGAACATTGAACGAGACTGGTGATCCCCATCAGGAAAAGCCCTGTCATGGCAAAAATAATGACCAGGGGTACGATCCCGGCCCTGAGCAATCGCAACTTCTGCCCCCAGGTTATTGTCTCCAGCTCTTCCTTAGATAATGTAGGGCCCAGGTGGGGCTGAAGTCTGCATCTGATATAGATGTAGGCCATAAAAAGGCCCGCTAACAGGAACCCGGGGAAAACACCGGCCAGCCATAACTGGCCGACGGGTTGTCTGGCGATCATGCCGTAGAGGACCAGCACAACACTGGGCGGGACCATAATGCCCAGGGAACTGCCGGCCTGGATCACGCCGGTGACCATGATCTTGTCATAGTTTCGCTTAAGCATTTCCGGCAAAGCCAGACTGGCGCCAATGGCCATACCGGCGACACTAAGCCCATTCATAGCGGATACGGCGACCATGAGCCCCATGGTTCCGAGGGCTAATCCACCACTGATCGATCCCATCCAGACATGGAACATTCTGTAGAGGTCGCTGGCTATGCCAGATTCCGAAAACATATACCCCATATAGATGAACAACGGCAGGGTCAGGAGCGGATACCAGTTTAGTAAGGCAAAGGCCGCGTTAAAGGGCATCTCTGCAGCACCTTTACCCCAAAGCAACAGAGCGAAAAGAGTGGCGACCCCACCGATGGCACCAAAGACACGCTGCCCGGTGAGCAGCATGAGCATCATCGAGGAGAATATCAGTATCGCGATCAGTTCATAACTCATGTTATAGCTTCTCCCCTCTCGCCTTGGCCAGGTCCTTGAAAAATGTCGCTATCGTCTGCAACAGCATCAGCAGGATGCCGGTCCCCATTATAATCTTGATGGGAGCCATATAGGGTGCCCACGCGGATCGATTTTTTTGCCCGTACCTGATAGCGTATTCAGTGCTGGAACAGGCACCGTAGAGGAGAAACACCAGGTAGAAGATCAGGAAGAGACCGGTAATCGCGTCAACTCTAGCTTTTTTCTTGTCCGACCAGCGGCCATAGAGCAGATCCATTCTAACATGCCCTTTGAGCATCATGGAGAACCCACCGCCAAGCAGGTAATAAGCGGCCATGGTGAACTGTGCCGTCTCAACCGCCCATATGTTTGACACACCGAAGAGGTTTCTGGCTATGGGCTCGTACAGCAGAATCCCGATCATGGCGAAGACCAAATACATGGAAAACGTGCCGACCACCTTGTTGGTTGCTTCAACAGCGTGCACGAAGATTTTGACTGCTTTAGGCATCTTGGCCCCTTTCCTTTGCTACCTTTACCCCTAATTGAATTGAGCGATTTTTTAGACGATCTGAACCGAATCTATTAAGCAGAAGCGATTCGCGAATAATCCTCGATCCGCCGGCTTCCAGCTCCGCTTCCAGCCCGTAGGGCCTACAGGCCGGAGGGTAGAGCTTACAGCTCGGAGAGAGGCGGGCCGGTGGTTTTCGTGGACCCTTATGCATCAATATCGCGGCACATCGCCTGGTAATAAATCGCTCAATGAAGTTTATAATCGGGGGTTTTAGAGGTTAACCTTCCCTGGCCGGTTCTACTTTGAAGCCAGAGAAGGCCACCGCTAGGCTATAATAAACGCTTGATACCCCATCCATTAGTACCGGTAGGGAGGACCGGCGTCTTTCATGGTTTGGGCGTATTCCTTGAGTATTTTTACCACCTTAGCACTCCGGGCGCTCTTTTTGGCAGTCTCGTCCCAGAATTTAAGGGCGGCATCTTCCACAGCCTTCCACTCCTCAGGGGGTATGGTGGTGAGCTTCAGTTTGCCGCCCTTGGTGCGGTAGTGCGCTTCACCCCACCAGTACCAGTGCTGCCGGTAGTAGTGCGAACTGTCCATTTGAAGACGGAACAACGTCTTCAGGCGCTCCGGCAGGGCGTTCCATGAATCGGAGTTCGCATAATACGAACCGGCCCAGGCGCCGGAGATGGGATTGGTCAGATAATAATTGGTGACATCGGCCCATCCGACGGTATAATCCTCGGTGATGCCGGACCAGGCAACCCCGTCCAGTTCACCTGTTTGAACGGCCATCTCAATGTCCTCCCAGGGCAGGGCCACCGGGACGACACCGAATTGCTGCATGAACCTGCCCCCGGTGGGAAACATGAACATTCTCAGTCCCTTGAGGTCTTTAAGGTGTCGGATCGGCTTGGTGGTAGCGAAATTGCACGGGTCCCAGGCGCCGGCGCTCAGCCAGGTAACGCCCTTTATTTCAGAAAAAGCTTCCTCCCAGATTTCGTTCAACCCCCACCAGTTAAACAGCGCCGGAACATCCAGCGAATAGCGTGACGCAAAGGGGAAGTAGGCGCCAAATATGGCCACGTCCACAGGCGCCGCGATGGAGTCATCATCACTCTGGACGGCGTCAATAGTTCCCTTCTGCATGGCTCTAAACAGCTCAATCGTGGGTACCAGCTGATCGGCATTGTACAATTCGATCACCATCTCGCCATCGGCGACCTTGTTAAACGCATCGATTGCCGGTTTGCAGACATGCGCGGATAGGGCTGCACCGGCATAGGTTTGCATTCTCCACTTGATGGTCGTTTTCTTGGCGGCATGCACAAAGGGTGCATTTACCGCTGTGGCTGCCACTGCAGCAGCGCCTACACCTGCTTTTTTGAGAAAATCGCGTCTTTTCATTTTACCTGCCTCCTTTCATGGTGTTGAGGTTAACGGTTGTCCAAACAGAATCGACAAAATACCAAAAAGTGAATTGTGCTAACAAAAGATGTCAAGGTGATGGTTCAAAGATAATGACTTGTTATGAGCCACAGTGTCTTATTCATGGCTGCTGTGAGATCACATAATAATCTATGTGATAAATTGGGGTTAAGCTTCTTCTTGTTGCTTTTTTTTTAACTACATCGCAGCATAAGGTGTTGTCAAGTTTTTTGTATAAAGAGAATGGATATTCGATATAAGCATGAGCCCGCGCTCCGGTCCGCTATCCCTTAACAATTTTCAAGCCCCCTTTAATACATGAGGCCGAGTCTAAAAATTCATTGGACAATTTTTTCTAACCCTATTCTTTTTGCTCAGACCTCATCGCACTGGCCTTTGAGGCTGCAAAGGATCGCCGCAGATAAACGCTAAGCCCCATTGATATGCTTTGGAACTACATTTAGCCGAGAAAAGCCCAAAAGAGGTTTTCAGCCTCTGTGGCACCACAGCATTGAAGCCGACAGGAGTGATAAGGAGGTATTTAAACCGCCACACCGTATTCCTTTTTAATAAACTTCAGATTCTCTAAGGCATTTTCATATTTGGGCTTGCCGTAATTGTAATAGTCGAATTCGATTTTCGAGATATTGAGTTGAATCAGACTCCACAAAAACCAGTAAATGTCAGGGAATGGTTTAAACAGATCGATATGATATAGCACGTGTTCGAATTTGTGACCGGCGCAATACTCTTCAACAATCAGTTTTTCCGCTTCTCGCGGGACAAGGACTTCCTGAAACATGTCCGCAATATCGTAATACCAGGGTGCCATCCCGGCATACTCCCAATCGATGATATACATGGGAGCATCGTATTTGTGCACCGCATCTTCGTTTATGAGTAAGAAATTGTCCGCCAGCAGATCATTGTGGCAGGGAGTATATTCAGATTCGGGGATATTGATAATACTCGACAGCTTGATGAGCCGTTGGATGGTGCCCGCAATGTCAAATTCCGGATAGTCTGCATTGAGCCGGTTGAGTATGGCTGACATCTTCATGACTTCCACCAGGGGATTGAAAATGCGTTCCATCTTCACGCCGCTCGTATGAATTTTTCGAATCGGCTCAACGATTTTTGCGTAGAGCGATTGGTCCAAAAAATGATTGTTTGACAAAACAATGCAGTCATCGATGAATTCAACGATGGTAACGCCCTTCTCCGGCATATACTTAACGATATTGGAGGATACGTCGATTTTTGACATTTGCCGGATCGCATGGGCCTCATAGTCGCGGTTGATAAAAAGGTCGGTTTTATCACCGTAGATCCGAACGGTGTAATCGCCTTTTTCCGACTGAATCCGGTACAGTTTATTGGTTATCCCGCCGCTTAGCTGCGTTATACGGACATCAATGCCCTTCCATTCGGGCAAAAGCTCATAACAGGTTTCTTGGGTGAATTCCTGATCCAAAAGACGCGTTGCCGTGCTCATGTCGATTTTCTCTTTTCCGGTCTAAAACGGTTTGCTCAGTCAGTTGCCGACCAGGTAGCCGGCGGAACTCTCGTCGCGATCCTTCCGCCGGCTTGATTAGCTGATAGTCAATGCTTCCCACTAAAATTAGGTGAATATAACGTGAATATGCATTGAGTCAATCTCTTTTTAAGTTGAGGGATTAGCACTTTGCTGATTTTTGCCGGATTTGGAGGCCCGTCTGGATCAGCTCTTTGAGCCAGGTGCTGATTTAAAGATATTTTGGAATGGAATTGGAATCATCAACAATTTCTCAGGACGAGGACGAGGACGGGGGACGCCCATAAATATATAAATATCTCATAATTTATATCTTAATTCACTGAGATCTCCACAATGTTGCCAGAGGGCCGCCATGACCTCTAAATGATGGGGCACATAGAATAGGGGACGAATAGAGGGGACCTTCTCAACTTATTAATTTTTGTGTCGATCACAAGAACTAAGTTTAAAAGTTAAGAACGTGCCCATCCCGATATCATCCACCCGCTTTTTTTTGGTTTTTTAAAAAATAGGTTGCAATGTATATTCGATTTATTGTATATACATCTAAACATTTAGTCGACTATCCAGTTTTACGCCTACTTTCTTTTGTACGCACGCATACATGCAAACAGCATCCTTGGGTGCTGCGAGACCGCGCATTTCTTTTATTCGTTTTTAACGACATCGGCTACGCCGATTAAGAAGGATGACCCGATGAAAATTGTTGACACATCCAATCCAATTCCCAAATATATTCAGATCAGCGCCTGGTTAAAGGAACTTATTGAGACCGGAAGGTACCAGAAGGGTGAGCAGCTTCCTTCTGAAGTTGAACTGGCCAGGATGTGTGATGTTACCCGCACAACCGTCAGGCAGGCCATTGCGGAATTAGCCGCCAAGGGGCTGCTCCGCAAAGAGAAGGGGACCGGAACATTTGTGTCCGCGCCTGCCGAATTAAGACATAAACTCGAGCACATTTCAAGCACCACGGATTTGATGCAGGACAGCGGCATCGCGCAAAATACCCGGGTTCTAGAAAAACGGGTTGAGCAGGCTGAAGATGAAATTGCCAAAGTTTTATTTTTAGGTTCCAACAAAAAAGTGATTCATGTGCAACGGGTAAGAATTGGTGACGGCACGCCCTATGTCTATGAAAGAAAAGTTACCTGCCTAGCGACATATTTGAGGCATCCAGGATATGGACCTGACCGGTTCGCTGTACAAAATCACTGACCGAGCAGTTCAGGTCGTCCCTGGCGCGCTGTCAGCAAACAGACCATCAGCGCGGTGAAATCTGAATGCGGAAACATCGCCAAACGATATTGCAGCTGCCCGGAAAATGCCGCCGGCATTTTCATGGAAAGCCTCACCTTCGATGAAAACAGCATCGGTAGAACTGCTTTACTCCTACCACAGGGGGGATAAATATAAACTTGAAATTGAGCTGGGGCGATATCACTCAAGTTCTGAGGCCTTGAACATCAAAGCTGAATAAAAGATGGATTCATCAAACACAAAACACACTTGTTAAAAGTTTGCTTTTCTGACTTTTTACGAGACTATTAATTATCATTTAACAATAATCCTTTATTTTCGGAGGTATGACAATGGAAGAAAGAAATTTTTTTGAAAGGCTGGTAGACATCAGCCCGGGTATGGAAATCTGGTGGGATTCCTCTCCTGTTATTTTCGAAAACTGGTGTAAAAAAATTTTGCAAAAGGCAGATCCCAATGACCACGCTATGTTAAAGGCTCAATTCAATCGAATGTATGACAGGGACAATCCGATGAGTCAGCTATTCAGGGGTGTAACCACCAATCCACCCCTTTCGCTGCAGGCCATTCAGGAAGATCCCGCCTACTGGGAAAAGGTGGCTAAAGACATTCTGGCTGGGAATCCGGATCTGGATAAAGAGGCTCTTTTCTGGGAGCTTTACAAGACGGTTGTAAA
>PVMK01115652.1_pt1 | contig 20497 bp, 19 predicted proteins | sample 1853481 | NCBI WGS metagenome assembly PVMK01 (sample SAMN08533507, study PRJNA380276) | Marine sediment metagenome, whole genome shotgun sequencing project. | reverse complement strand
AATAGATTCCTAAGTTAGAAATAGGCCGAGTGGCCGCAGAGAGTATAAAGGAGACTCCCAAAAATTCACAGCGATTGACCGCTTACCGGAAATTGATGCAATCCAGAACGTACCCAGGATTTGATACACCTGTTTTAAGTAGATCGCTGATATAATCAATACACCCCGGTTTTCAAATGTGTACAGGGTGTATACAACGGTATCTCACCACTTTCACCCGGCAACCGAAAACTGAATAACTAATTGATTTAAATACGCTTAATACCCGTGGGCCGTTAGCTCAGTTGGCAGAGCAGCTGACTCTTAATCAGCGGGTCGCACGGTTCGAGCCCGTGCACGGCCCACCAGGTTTTTCCGCTGTAAATCTTTAAAATAACCTGGGCAGTCTCTGACTCGATACATACACAGGGCTCATTCTTTGAGATTGTGGTGCCAGCGCTGTTTCTTCATTCGGGTACCGGAACAACACGGTTTCGGTATAGACCGAATCAGGCCCACTCGATTAGACTACCATCATGCACCTGCCGAAAAGAGTAAACAGCAGCAGACCTGGGGCATTCAATAAATCAGTGTACAGAACGTTTGTCCTATTCGGGCTTCTATCTGTCATCCAGGTTCACGCAAGCGAAAATTCCGGTATTTACTTCATGACCGGAGGAACGCTGGTGGAGCACTGCCAGAAAACCTCGGACTTTGAAATGGGGCGTTGCCTGGGCTATGTCCAATCAATGGTGGATATGCACGACACCCTGGTCGCCTGGGGACGCCTGGAAAAACGCTGGTGTATACCTGCAGATGTATCCGGCGACCAGCTCGTGGAGGCAGCCCTGGACGGCCTGCGGGACCAGCCAGAACTCAGCGACCATGCCGCGGCATCCCTGCTTGACCACTCTTTTATAACTGCTTTCCCCTGTGAACATTCGGAGCTTCAACCTCCCGCCCCAGATAGGGTAAACCGCTTTTACGTTCGCTGACCAGGTTCCAGTCCACCAATTTTTTTCGCCGACTCTTTATTGTCAGTGTTGAGTCCCCGGGTCTGCAGCAGGGTTACCGCATGCTTCCCTTTCGAATTTTCCAAGGGCTTCGGCAAACGCCTTTCGGTCGCTCTCCCCGCATGGCTCGATACTGAGAAACCGCGGCCATTCGCCCTGGCTTCCGGAATACATTGCAGGGCGGCGCAGCAGCTTACGCAAACTCTTGACCAAAAAATTCCGGGCGCCTCTGTAACTGCCTGCTGAGAACGCCGGCGGAGGGTTATCCGGGGGAGTTACGGACATGGCCATCACCTGGTCGATGGCCTGTTTCCACTGGACAAACAGAGCGTCTTCGTTAAACAGCTCATCGGCAACGGATTTTGCCCTGGTGACAATGTCATCCACCCGTCCTGGGGTATTTAATGCTGTGGCCAGTTTCTGCGCTGCAGCCCGGACATCTCCAACCGGAAACACAATGGCGGTTTGCTGGTCCACCAGCAGCTGTTCGGCGGACAGCCCACGGTAAGCGCTGGTCACCAGAAGAACCCGGTTTGACATCGCTTCCCACGCCGTAATGGGCCCGGTTTCCCAGTCGGAAGGCAAAAAAAGCATATCAATATTGCGATAGAATTTTTCATACAACCTGCTTTTTTTTACCCATCCCAGGTCAATGACTTCCACCCCGGATGGAAACGCCCCCATCGCTTCAATCAATTCAGATCGGAGCGGCCCATCCCCTGCCACAGTAATGGTGTGTCCAATTTCCAATTCCAACAATAATTTCGAAAATCCCACCAGGTCCATTACCCGCTTGTGGTCCTGGTCGAGGTATCCGCACAGTCCAATGTTTAGCGGGCGGCCTTGCATCACCGCGGTGCTGGATATTTCAGCCTCGGCAACCGGCACATGTATGTGGATTAACCGGGATGCATCCCAGGCCATTTTGCCAGCGAGGTACAACAAGGCAAGTCGGTTTACGGAAACCACGGCATCGATAATACCCCGGGAATCTTCTACCGACTGGAACAGCCATACCCCTTCTTCATGGACCGGGTAGATTATCCTGCACTGGCTGCCAGCCCGCCGACAGGTATACGCCGCATACAGGGCCTCATGGGACATCACCGGGATCATTACATCGGGGCTGACGCTGCGAAACATTTTCAGCAGGTTCAGGTAACGTTCGTATGGCGTGCCGGATTTGAAAGACACCCGGTGCAGGATCACGCTTGCAGGCGGTGGGTTGTACTCCAGGCAGTCGGGTGCCCGGTGATACTGAATTCCATCTGCTATTGCCAGGTGCACTTCGAACCCCGGATCGCCGGCAAACCGATCCAGCATAAAGTCAAGCCAGTCGTCGATCCCGCCGCGCAGTGGCCAGGATTTTGTAATGAAAAGAACCCTTTTCAAAACACCCACCTCGAAATCTTCTCCAGGACCCTGATAGCTATGCCGGCTTTTTCAGCCCAAGAGGATTATCGTAGGCCCACTGGTTGTATGTCCTGCCTGGTCTCAGGCAATGCGCTTCTGACGGGTCCGGGGTAACATAGTCCCAGCTGGTTTTATTGCCGGTGTTCAATGCCCGGGCAACAAAGAGCCGCTGGCGCTGGTTCTGCCGGACTTGTTCTGAGAGCGCCTCCACGTTCCACATCTTTTGAGCAAGTCCACGCAGCTTTTCCTGTTGCAATCTGTAATTCCTTTTGCCAGCAAGATTGTTCAACTCCCGGGGGTCTGCATCAAGGTCAAACAGCTGCTCCGGATCGATGCCGCTCGTCGTGTACTTGAGGTCTCCCTGTTTTACCATCACTACAGCGGCATTGGCTCCCTCTGCCAGCGCCTCGCTGTACACGGTATCGTCCCATTCGCTGCCGTTGCCTTTAATCAGTTCCACCAGGGAGCGGCCCCGTATTTCATCAACCACATGCTCACTCACCGCCCCGGCCTGTGCCAGCTCAATCATCGTTGGCATCAGGTCGACCAGGGAAACGTTTGGGTCAATACGGCGGCCTGCAAGACCGGGTACCCTGATCATCAGAGGCACCCGGATCGAGTTCTCGTAGAAGCACTTTTTGTACCACAGCCCGCGCTCTCCGAGCATGTCGCCGTGATCAGCGGTAAATATGATGACTGTGTTTTCTGAAAGTTCGCATGTGTCCAGGGTATCCAGCAGCCGACCAACCTGGTCGTCGAGATAACTGACGGAACCATAATAGGCATGTCGGGCGGTACGGATGGTTTCATCGTCCGGCTGCATTTCATACAGGCCATATTGGGCCTTGAGGCGCTTGCTGTAGGGATCCATTTCCTCTTCCGGCAGCATTGCCACGGCGGGCATATCAATCTGCTCATGATCGTATCGATCCCAATGTTCTTGCAGGCACTGGTAGGGATCGTGGGGATGGGTCATCGAAACCGCCATCATGAAGGGCCGCGGATCGCCCCCGCGAGCCAGGTCGAAAATTTTACGGCATGCGCGGTGCACCACTTCCTCATCGTACTCCATCTGCACGTTTCTCTTGCAAATTCCCGCGCCACTGAACGTGCTGTCATCGTTTGACTGACCCATTGCCACTTCGGTCCAGTCCCCGGTCCAGCCGAAACCAGAAGGATAGATATCCGTAGTCAGACGCTCCTCGAATCCATGCAACTGGTCTGCACCGACAAAATGCATTTTGCCCACAAGGCAGGTCTGGTAGCCCATGACCCGTAAATAGTGAGCGAAAGTAGGTACTGAAGACGGGAACTCCGCACCGTTATCGTAGGCGCCTATGGTGGACGCGAGTTGCCCGGACAACATGGAAAACCGTGAAGGCGCACAAAGTGGAAAATTACTGTATGCCTTGTCGAACACTACACTGGCGGCGGCGAGCCGAGCTATGTTTGGCGACTGAACCACATTGTTTCCATAGCAGCCCAGGAAGGCTGCCGCCAACTGGTCCGCCTGGATAAACAGAATATTCGGGGATTTGGCACTCATATAAGCTAATTCCGTTGATTTTTATGCTTTATACCAGCACAGCAAACAGCCTGTCACCGGGTTTTACTCACAATCTGGCGTGGATTTTTCATTTTTTCGTGGATATACTACATAAAAGCAGAAAGCTGGGGGTTTTATGGCATACCTTAGGTTGTATAAAGGTGACGCCCTACAAAATCAGTGGAAGGTTGAATCTGACCTGATTTCCATTGGCCGTTCCGAGGCCAACGATATCGTATTGCCCTCTACAGGGGTATCCAAACATCATGCCATCATTGTCCGGGAAAATCATTCCATGGTCATCATCGACCAGGACAGTTCCAACGGTGTGTACGTTAATAATGAAAAAGTGCAGAGAAGGAAGCTGCAGTACTGGGATGATATCCAGATCTTCGAGTATGTCCTGAAATATATGGCGTCGGCGCGACTTCCCGGAGAACAGGAAGCAACAGATCTCGACCTCGACACGGAAATGCGTGATGAGTCCACTCGCGAATTCCGGATAGGTAACATTCGGGAGCTGGAAGAGCTGCGCCGGGAAAAACGAGTACCCCATATCAGGGAACAGTCAGCCACAAACGGCAATCCGGTCTTCATCAGCAGTGCTAATTTTTATATAGGCAGATCAAGCCAGTGCGACATTTGCCTGTCCGGGTGGTTCAAACCCAGGGTATCCGGCCAGATACAACGGCGTTCAAACGATTTTTACCTGACCCGTAAAACAAGGGGAAAAATCCTCGTTAATGGTCGAAGACTGAAAAATGAAATCAGGCTCAAGGATGATGATGACCTAGTTATTCACAACAAACATTACAAATTTTACTTTCGTCCGCTGGGAAAGGCCTGACCAATTGAAAATTCCCGGTTACAAACTGCTGAGTGTTATCGCAACAGGGGGCACTGCTACTGTTTACCTGGGAATACAAAAATCACTTGGCAGAAAAGTGGCAGTAAAAGTTATCAACATGCTGGATGAGTCGGGCCAGTCAGACCGCTTCATTTCCGAGGGACACATCATTGCTTCCCTCAACCACAGGAACATCATTACCGTACATGACGTTGGCCGGGAAAAGAACTACCACTATATCGCAATGGAATATATGCAGGGCGGCTCGCTCGCAGAAAAAATCCCCAGGGGAATTGCGGTTGACCAGGCGCTCAAGGTCATGCAGGAAATGGGGGAATGCCTCCAGTATGTTCATGAAAAGGGCCTGGTACACCGCGACATCAAACCTGGCAACATCCTGTATCACGAGGATGGCACCACCAGGCTCAGCGATTTTGGTATTGCCAAGATGGTTGACAAGGATAATGACAAAGACAAGGAGGATACGCTCAACAGTTATGCCCTGGGCAGCCCCTATTATGTCAGCCCCGAGCTGGTTCTCGGCAATCCCCTGGACAACCGCACCGACCTGTACGGGCTTGGTATTGTGTTTTACGAAATGCTTACCGGCGAAAAACCTTTCGTCGAGAAAACTCATGTCCGCACCATGGTTGCCCATGTGAACAATCCTGTGCCCAGGCTTCCGCCAGGATTCAGTGACTACCAGATATTTCTCGACCGGCTGCTTGCCAAATCTCCCGAAGACCGGTTTTCGTCTGCCAGGGAAATGGTTAGTTCCGTTAATGCCTTGAAAAGACCGGCCAGCAGCAGGAAACGACCGCGGCGCTATAATGGGATTTTTACCAGAGCTTATGACTTCGCACTATGCCACCGCAAGGTGACCATGGCGGCCGCCGCATTGTTTGTTGTCAGTGGAATCGGTTTTATTGGAGAACAGATCGACAATCCGCGAACTGACAAAGAAACTGCTTTCAACCCTGCTAAGCCGCTGGTGCAAGATCTCGGTTTTAATACTGACTCCATGGCTTATGCATCAACTAGTGGTAATCCCGACACCCGGGATAACCAGCAAGCACGGTTGAGCAAAATAATATTTAGCCCCAATGTCGTTTATGAGGATTCGGACTACTTTAGCCGTCTTGAAATGCAGGTTGAGAGTAAAATCGGCCGCTTCAGCAAATTGAGCATGGCGCAGCTGGAAAACGCCGCTTATAAGGCAGCCCAGGAATTTAAACTGACCCGGCCACGAGGGGAATCAGCGTTCGATTTCTTCAGCGAGATGCTTGCCAGGGATCCCGCAAACCAGCAGGCGGAAGCAGGCATCAGGAACATCACCAGAATTTATGTCGGCCTGACACGAAAACAGATGGACAAGGGAAACATGGAACTGGCTTCGCTGTATTTTGACCGCGGCATGTTGTTAAGCCCGGGAAACCCGGAGCTCGCCCGTATCGGACCCGAAATTGCGAAATATCGCGAAAACCAGGCAACCCTATCCGTGAGCATTGCCAACAAGTATTCGACCCGGATTGAGATGGCCTCCAGCAATTTCGAACCGCATCTGCAGCCTGCCATTGTGGAAAGCATCGCGCTATGCCCAACGCCCCAAAACTGGCAGGATGTCTGGAAAATAGTAACCGGCGAATTTTGCCCCAGCCGCCTTGCTGCACTGGAAGCAAGAGCAGAACTTCCCAGGGGGAACCGCTAGTTCGTATTCCCATGCGAGACGGACTGACATGGAATTTTGACCTTGCCACAAAAACCGGTGGCCGTGACAAACAACAGGATAGGATAGAAGTATTCCGGAATCATAACGAAACCGCCAGCCTCGCCGTGCTGGCAGATGGCCTTGGCGGCTACTCAAAAGGAGAACTCGCCGCTCAGATTCTCGTCGACACCGCTCGCAGCAGTTTTGATTCGCACCGCGATTCTGACCCGCAGGCGTTACTCAGGCAAATATGTATTGACGGCCACGCCAAACTGAAAGATTACCAGAGGAAATCCGGAGAGCTGTGTGCAACTACCTGCGTATTGCTGCTGTTAAACGAAGACCAGGCGTGCTGGGCGCATGTCGGTGACAGCAGGCTTTATCACTTCCGCAACGACGATTTCCTGTTTCGCACACGGGACCACACACTCTCAGATCTCGGGGATGAAGAACTCGACCAGCTTGGAATTGATGGCAGGGAATCCCTGGATACAAGCCAGGTATTCATGTGCATCGGCGGTCGTAATGAAATTCGCCCTGAAACCGGATTGACCGCGGTAGACGACAGAGACTGGTTCCTGATGTGTTCAGACGGCGTGTGGGGGGCTCTGGATACAAATGAGTTGGCTGGAGCTTTTAACGCACCGGGTACCCGCCAGGAGCGGGCCAGCACCCTGGTGAATCAGGCCATCCTGCGGAATGGTAAAAATTCGGACAATTCAAGCCTGATTTACGCATGTGCGTCGAGGAACAAACCGCACCGGGGCGTGTTTTCAAGGCTTTTCTCGCTACTGCGTTGAATTAAATCACCAGAAAGTTCAGCCTGCCCGTATCCCCGCAATTTTACCCGGTCTGCAGTTCCTTCCTGTTCGATAAAATGTCTTCGAAGGCATCCTGGAACCCCTGGGCTTCTGCCTCCCCAATTGTCAGCATCAGGGACATAAAGCCCCTGCGCGCAAAATAGTAGCCCCGATCAAGCATCTCCAGGAATACCAGTTCGAGTACACGGTCGTCAGCCCCGGCCAGGTCAGCAGAGCTGGTAATTACCGATGCCGTCGGGTGGATGCCAATGATTGATCCTATGCCGGTAAATTGCAGCGTCACGTTGTACTTGCATGCAAGTTGGTTCAATTCTGTTCGGAATTTGTCCCCGAGTCGATTGATCGCGTTGAGCTCCTCATCGCCGAGAACCTGGCTCATCGCCGCAACGCCCGCGGCCATGGTTAACGAGTTGTTGTTGAAGGTTCCGGCATGGGGCACGGCGTCCTCCTTGCGCGGGTCAAACACCGCCATCAGCTCTTCCCTTCCACCGAATGCACCGAATGTCATGCCACCGCCGATATATTTTCCCAGGGTACACATATCCGGTTTTATCGCATAATATCCCTGAGCACCCGACACCGTAATTCGGGATGTCATGACCTCATCGAAAATCAGTACTGCCCCACACCGTCTGCATTCACTGGAGAGCATGTCAAGAAATTCCTGGGAGCCCGGGATGCAGCCCGACGCCCCCTGCATGGGCTCTACCAGCACACAGGCCAGGTCACCCTCTTGCTCGCGAATTGCCCGCCGGGTGCCGTCCACGTCATTAAAGGAACAGACCAGGTAATCGAATGGGGCGTTCAGCGGCATCCCTCCACCACGAAAATACAGCAGGCCGCCATGATAGGCGCCGTCAAAAACCAGCACCTTGCTTCGACCGGTGCAGTATCGCGCGGTTGATATCGCCAGCAGGTTTGCTTCGGTTCCCGAGTTGGTAAACCGGACCTTGTCCAGGGCCGGAAATCTCTGGCAAACCAGCTCTGCAAGCCTCGACTCATCCGTAGTGTGCCCGCTAAGGCTGATCCCGCTGTCGAGAGCGGCGTCGATGGCGGCGCGGATAACCGGGTTGTTGTGTCCAAACAGCCCGGCCGTATACTCACCGAGGAAATTCACATATTCGCAGCCGTCCGCGTCCCGTACCAGGTTGCCATCCCCGGATACCATTCGCAGCGGAAACGGGGTATGGAACAGCACCGTACGGGTGTTTCCTCCGGGCAGGTGATCTGCCGCACTGTCAAGGGCGGCCGCGCTAACCGGGTGCTTTTGAATGTAGTTGTTTCTCGCATCCCGCAGTGCCTGATCGAGGGGATCAGGTTGGTGGTGCTTTGCTGCAGCTGGGTTATTCATACAGGAAATCCCGTTGTTGGCAACTCCAGACTATATCAGCTCGGGGAGGGCTTGCAGATAAGCTTGTGGTAAACCGGCGGCGCTCACAACAGGATTTCGGCCCGCACCGGGCCGGGCCTGTTGCCGCAAGTTGCGTTCATGTCCTGTGGACAGGCCGAAACGACGACGAAGCAGTTAATTTCCGCCCGCAACGTCATGTTGTCTCCGGGGCGGGTTCCAGGTGCCCTGACGTCGAATGATCCATCCGGGGAAAGGAAGAAATTGGTAAACAGGTTCCATGGCTGGGGCGTATAGGGCAATTCGAGGTCGAGCTCGGCCAGGCCACGGTGCAGGTTGTCCTGGCAATTGTGGTGATAGCCGTCTCTTTCTTCGTCCCAGCCAAGTTCCCGGTAGCGGTACACATCACAGGCGGCGTACTGCATATCGTGCTGGCCTGGCGAATTATCTTCCACGAGGGTAACTATGGGCCTGCGGTGGTTGGTATATGCTGCATCTCCAAGGCCTGGATAGACTTTTTCGATGGATGGCTTGGTATGTTCACATGACAGGTGTTCATAAATATTGGTTGTGTTAAAAGCCCAGAAATCGATTGGCTGGGCCCCTTTGAGGTCTGTAAGCATGACGCATTCACCGCATTTCAATGTGAATGACGCGTAGCCCCTTGCTGCGATCTCAATGGTGCTGGAAATTCCGGGTTGATTCATGTTATCTGCTCCCTGTAGTCGGGTAAATAATACTGCCTGAGAGTGAATATGTTATATATTTCGCACTACAATTTCCACATTCTTTCCTGTCACGGAGTAAATAAAATTGAGTGAAAAGTGCCGACCGGACCTGGCCGGAATCAGAATGGCCGCCGAAACTATCCGTCCGTACCTGGAGCCCACCCCCCTGTTTCGCTCTGAACTGCTGTCCCGCGCTCTGGATGCCGACATCTGGTTGAAATGCGAAACGGTAACCCCGATTGCCTCTTTCAAGATACGTGGCGCGCTCAATGCAGTGATCCATGCCAATATTAGTGGTATTGAGGGAGTGGTCACATCTTCCACCGGGAACCATGGCCAGGGAGTTGCCTATGCAGCACGCCTGCTCGGAATGCATGCGGAAATTTTTCTGCCCAACCCCGCAAACCGGATAAAAGCTGAAAAAATTCGCGCATTTGGGGGCAACCTCCATGAAATTGGCGATGACTTTGATATCGCCAAATCCAGCGCCATGGCCTTCGCCGAAAGCCGTGGCCTTGCGTTTGTCAACGATGGTGAGGACGTTGATGTCATGGAAGGCGCGGGCACCATCGGGCTGGAAATATGTGAACAACTGGATAATATCGACCTGGTACTGGTTCCCCTGGGCGGCGGAAACCTCGCGGGAGGATGCGCTACCGCGATTAAATTACTGTCACCCGCTTCCAGGGTCATCACTGTCCAGGCCAAGGGGTCTCCCGCGGGAACCGAAAGTTACCATTGCGGCTATGCCGTGGAGCGTTCCATCGACACCGTTGCCGACGGCCTGGTGACCAGGATACCTCCCGCCATGGCGCTGGAAGTTATGCTGGAAAGGGTAGATGATGCCTGGCTGGCGACGGACCCGGAACTGCTTGGGGCGACTCGCGACCTGATGGAACTGGCTCACATCATGGTAGAACCGGCGGGCGCGGCATCCCTCGCCGGCGCCTGTAACCACAGGGATCTGATCAGGGGCACAAGAACGGTCTTCATCCTGACCGGCGCCAACATTTCGCTGCAACTCCTGGGCCAGGCCCTCGCCGGAAATTCATTGCTGGCGGCGAGTCAGGACTCAACCTGACCCATAGCCTTCGCGGATGCCAGTGGTGGCTCGCGGTAATAGGGTAACTGGTCCGTTCTTATCGGGTTACTTTGTGACCAGTCCCTGACATGGCGTGCGATTTCGTGCAGCGGTGCAAACCAGACTTTCTTTTCCTCCAGGGTTTTTTCCAGCCAGGCTTCCACCCTGCGCCACCGCGCCAGGCGCCCGGTCAGGAACGGGTGCCAAATACAATGAAAGAAGCCCCCCGATTCATAGTGGGCATCAAACTCTTCCCAGAATGGCTGCAGGCCATCTGCAGGCCCCTTGACCGGCATCATGTAACCAATTTCTTCATAGTGCGCAAAAGGCGGCCAGTCGTCGGTGCCCCAGTGGACCGGTATTTCGACCAGTTTGCGGTCCCGGTATTCCAGCATGTACGGAATATCGTCGCCCATCAGTGAACTGTCATACTCAAAGTCATACTCGAGCAACAGGTCAAATACACCCTGGTTGATATTGTATACCGGTGCCCGGTACCCTTTTGGAATGTTGCCTGCAATACGCTTGTGGGCATCCATGGCCCTGCCAAACCAGTCGGCCTGTTCCTGGTAACTGTGCCTGACCGGGTCTTCGTGCAGGTATCCATGATGCCCGACTTCGTGTCCCTGCTCGAGCATGGATTCAACCGCAGCGGGGTACTGTTCAATGCACCAGCCGGGCACAAAAAAGGACTGTTTCAGCCCAAGCCTTTCATAAGTTTGCAATATCCTTGGCACTGCAACTTCAGGTCCGTATTTGCCCATGGACACAGGATACAACCGGTCATGGCTGTCTGCCGGCCTGGAAATATGGATCAGGCTGTCGGCATCCATATCGAAGGTGATGGCGCATGCGCAACGGGCACCATTTGGCCATGGTATCGGGTTTTTTATCATGTCAATAGCATTTAATATTGGATGCCTGGAACTGGCCAGTATAGATTTACTCTGCACTAAATTCCACGATCGGTTTAATTACCTTGTTTTAGCGCCTGTTTTTCGAGAAAATACAGGCCTGATTTTTTCCCATTCTGATGACCTGACCCCGAAACAATATGACTCAACCTACCCCGAAACTAGATGTAGTACGCAAATCCACCGGATTTATCGCCGCCCTGGACCAAAGTGGCGGCAGCACACCCAAAGCACTGAAAATGTACGGCGTTGATGAGAGTGAATACTCGGGTGATGACGAAATGTTCCAGAAAGTTCATGATATGCGCAGCCGTATCATGACCAATGAAAACTTTGCCAGCGAGAGCATGTTGGCCGCTATCCTGTTCGAAAACACCATGGATCGTGAGGTAGAAGGCCAGCCTACCGCAAGTTACCTTTGGGACACCAGGGGAATCCTGCCAATCCTCAAGATAGACAAGGGCCTGGCCGATGAAGAAAACGGTGTACAGATGATGAAACCCATGCCGGACCTTGACGCGCTGCTGGACAAGGCAGTGGACAATGGAATTTTTGGTACCAAGATGCGCTCCGTTATAAAAACCAACAACCCCGATGGCATCAAGGCACTTGTTGCACAACAGTTCGAAGTCGCAAAACAGATCATCGCGCGGGGCCTGGTGCCAATAATCGAGCCGGAAGTCGATATCCATTCCCCCGATAAGGCGCAAGCCGAAGAAACGCTGAGAATCGAACTAATGGCTAACCTTTCGACCCTGGCCGAAGGAGAATACGTCATGTTCAAGCTGACCCTTCCGGAAACCGCTAATTATTACCAGGACTGCATAAATCACCCGAATGTACTTAAAGTGGTGGCCCTGTCGGGGGGTTACAGCCGGGAAGAGGCAAATCGACGGCTCGGCGAAAACAATGGCATGATCGCAAGCTTCTCACGGGCACTGGCGGAAGGCCTGTCAGCCGCACAGTCCAGCGAACAGTTCAGCCAGACACTTGGCGACTCCATTGACAGTATCGTATCTGCGTCGAGTACCTAGGCATTTTTGAGCATTGTTGGACGCTGTCCCGGCACCCAACATTTCTGGGAACCGGAACAACCGCCTTGCGAGGCCTCCCGGATGGTTAGAGCAGCACTGAACATTCAAGCCATAGCGGCCCGTACCGGGTTCATTATTCGCCGGCCCCGGGACTTTTACATGCAAATGCCCCTGGTCGGAGGTTATACGGAACCCCTGGTTTTTTGCCTCCTCATGGGAGTCGTTTCCGGGCTTGTAGCCACAGCTTTCTCGCTGTTTTCTACTGGGCACATCGGCAGCATGTCATTCGGGCTTTTATCGATTGCCGTGGTTCCTGTGGCGGCTTTAACCGGATGTTACATCTTCTCGGCAATCATGCTGGCGATATGGAAACTGATGGGTTCCCGCCAGGACTTTGAGGTTGCTTTCAGGTGTGTGGCCTATAGCTTCGCCCTGTTGCCGGTAGCCATTGCAATAGCCTTTATTCCCTACGCAGGGACGCTCGTTGCGACCCTATGGTGGTTCTGGTTGATGTTTATATGCAGTACTGACATCCATAAACTCGAACGCCGGAAATCACTGCTGGTTATTCTTGCCATTGCAGCGCTGATCCTGTTGATGAACCTGTCCGGGGAAAAATCCAGGCGCCAGCTTGATTCTCGGCACAACGAGTTCAACCAGAAAATGGATGAACTGCAGAATAAACAGCTGGAAACAGAGTAATCACGTCGGGGCCAGGCACTCAACCAGCGCCCCTGCAAGATTCGTCATAATCTCGAACCACAGCTCAGCCCCCGGATCGATGCCGGTTCCCAGGGGATCGAGTTCCCCAACTGTCATTGACATGTCGTTAGCGAGTGTCTCAACCATACTGCGAGAGAGCTGAGGCTCGAGAAAAATACAGGTAATTCCCTCACTTGCAATGGCCTGTTTCATCTCCCTGATTCTCCTGGCACCTGGCATTCTTTGGGCGTCAACACTCACTGACCCAGCAACAGACAGAGTGTATTCCTGTTCAAAATACTGGTATGCATCATGCAATACCAGATAAGGCCGGTCTTTTACGATTTCGAGTCTTCGCTGCAACTGTAAACGAAATGTGTCCAGGCGTTGCAGCATCCGATTCATATTTGCAGCATAAATCGCCGAATTTCCGGCATCCACCTGCATCAACTTTTGTCCCACCAGCTTGACGATTTCTGCCGCGTTATATGTTGAGAGCCATATATGCGGATCGATTTGTAAATGCCCCAAACCGGTTCCGGATCTATCAATTTCTATTAAATCACCGACATGGCCGGATTCCCACAGGCCTCCTGCTCGCGCACCCAGCAACTTAATCCCTGATTTATCCGAAACCAGGTCGACCAGTTTATGGTTTCCCATATTGTCGATAAATTTGTCCAGCGCTACTTCATAGCCAATTCCAATACGCACAACAAGATCCGAATTGACCAGCATTTTTACCGCCGACGGGCTTAGTGGCTGGATATGTGGTGAGCGGGTCGCCGGGTACAGCAGGACCGGTTCTGCCACCCCGGCCATAACCCCGGATACGAGCGAATGCACCGGCGCAACAGACACTACAACATGTGGTTGTGCGGCAGCGGACAATGGCAAAAGGCTTGCCAGCATCGAGGCAAGAAAAGATCGAAAAATCATAATTAACGGAATTACAAACCTTGTTGTCCGGCACCTGTGGCCACAGTCCGGAGAGCCAGAATGTCAATAATCTGTGGGTAGAAAATTGTATGGAGAAACTAAAAGATATATTATATCATAACCAAATTCCCGCAAACTCGTATCTCGCCTATGGCAACGCCAAAGCCCCGCACCTTTTATAACAACGATCACGATCACCAGGCTTGTGTTTCAACAGCACTATCTCTCGCTATCGGTGTTTGTGATCGGCAGGATGTCCGATTTACACCCATCCGGAAAAAGATCCTTGAGTTGATCTGGTCCAGCCACGAGCCGGTTCTCGCCTATGACCTGTTGAAAACATTACGCGCCGACAAATCCAATGCTGAACCGCCAACTGTGTACAGGGCACTGGATTTTTTGCTGCAACAAAACCTGATCCATAAAATCGAATCCCTTAACGCCTATGCAGGATGTCACTTTCCCGGAACAACACACATCGGACAGTTCCTTATCTGCAAAAATTGCAACCAGTATGCCGAATTGGCGAACTCAACTATCAACCAGGCTATATCCAGGGAGGCCAGCAAAAGTGGTTTCAGGGTAGACCACCAGACCGTAGAAATTACTGGCCTGTGTCCGCAGTGCCAACCCTAGTATACGGTCCAGTACTAACATGGAAACTCCGGCTATTCTCAACCTGAAGGAAGTCAGCATCCAGCGCCAGGGGGAAACCCTGCTCGACAAGGTCAGCCTGCAGGTAAAGCGGGGCGAGATAATTACCCTGGTCGGCCCCAATGGCGCTGGCAAGAGTACGCTCGTTAAAACAGCTCTCGGGCTGATGCAACCCGACCAGGGAAGCGTGTCGACTGCTCCGGGGCTGCAAGTAGGCTACGTACCCCAGAATGTTCAACTCGATGCCAGCCTCCCGGTTTCGGTGAAACGCTTTCTGCAGCTGTCTTTCTCCGCCACCGGCACAGCCTTGCAGGAGGTGCTGGAACTGGTCGGGGCATCGAGTATCCTGGATAAAAACCTTGGGGACATTTCTGGGGGAGAAATGCGCCGGGTTTTGCTGGCGCGGGCGCTTTTACCCGACCCGGACCTGCTAATACTGGATGAACCGACATCTGGAGTTGATATTACCGGGCAGGAAGACCTGTATACGCTGATCCAGCAAATACGCGATAAATTCCAGTGCGGTGTATTGCTGGTATCGCATAACCTTCATGTCGTGATGGCCGCCACTGATCACGTCGTTTGCCTGAACCGGCATCTGTGTTGCTCAGGCGCCCCGGAAGATATCCAGCACCATCCAGAATTTATTTCGCTGTTCGGCCAGAGCAGTGCTGTAACACTGGGTTTTTACCGCCACAAACACGATCACGATCACGATTTGCACGGGAATATCCACGAACATTCCGGCTAAAGGGCACCTCTATCAATTGATGAACGGAATTATTGAGTCCAAAATATCCAATATCTGCGTTGCCCAGAAAGATAAAGACGTGCTTCGCAATAGCTGGCTATTACGTACGCCCATTTTGTATACATGGGGCGCCTTGATCTTGAAAATTTTAACTCTCAACCTTTCTCGCCTACAATTAATAGAGGCGCCCTAAAGGAAAAGGTTATCGAGATGGACGAATTTGTTATAAGAGCCCTGCTGGGAGGAATTGGCGTTGCCATTATTTGCGGCCCTCTTGGTTGCCTCACAATCTGGCAGCGGATGGCTTATTTCGGTGCCGCACTATCCCATGCGGCCCTGCTGGGAGTGGCACTCGGCCTGTTCTTCGAATTGCAGCCGCAACTGTCCATCCTTGCTATCTGTATCATGGTTTCCTGTGCGCTTATTGTGCTGGAAAAAAGTTCCAACATCACCTCGGATACTGCATTGGGTATCCTTGCCCATTCTTCCCTTGCCATTGGCATCGTGGTTTTCAGTCTCCTGCCAACGCTGAGAATGGACCTCGCCAGTTACCTGTTTGGGGATATCCTTGCAATCAGCTGGAAGGATATTTACTGGATATACCTGGGTGGCAGCGCAATCATGTTGGTGCTGGCCAGGATTTGGCGCCCCCTTCTTTCTCTGGTAATACAACGCGACCTGGCACTGGTTGATGGAATCAGTGAGACACGAACCCGTTTCATCTTTCTGATTCTGCTCAGTTTTGTAGTGGCTATTTCCATGCAAATTGTGGGCATTCTCCTGATCGTCTCACTGCTCATCATCCCGGCGGCTACGGTACGCAGAATTTCTTCTTCACCAGAGCAGATGGCGGTATTTTCAACCCTTGCTGGAGTAATTTCGGTTATAGGCGGAATCAGTATTTCATTATTGTGGGATCCCCCGGCAGGCCCTTCAATAGTTGTCGCATCCAGTTTACTGTACCTGTTCTCGCTGTTAACCGGCCGACGGCGCTAATCAATGGAAAATGTCGGATAATCAACCTGTGGATAACTTTGTGGATAAACTATTGGCGTACAGACACAGAAAATTCACCTTTCCTGGCAACAATACCGCCCTTCGGTATTTTAATTTTTTTTAATGTTATTTTTCATATAGTTATGACCCGTACTCACCAATCTGAATTTACGCCTCGCCGGGTCCTGGCGAAACTGAATAATCGTCCGCCTTGTGAATAACCGCCAATACAACCACGATAAAACAAATACTTAGAATTGATTTTGAACTCTAACCGCGAATTAAACCAGGCAAAAAAACCAGAACACGTACCCTGCCCGCTTTGGCGTCGCATGTGTGCCATTTTCTACGATACCATCCTCCTGGTTTGCGTCGTTTTTATTGCCTGGCAACCGGTTCCCCTGTTACCGGAAGACCTTCATCCATTACTTGCCCGGAGCATACGGCTGGGCTATTTGTGGGCAATCTGTTTTTTCTTTTTTGCATGGTTCTGGTGCCATGGAGGACAAACTCTCGGAATGCGGGCCTGGAAAATAAAACTGGTGAATGGTCCAGTACCCGGGGTTACTGAAATCAGCTGGAGGTGTGCATGGACGAGATTCATGGTGTCGCTACTATCATGGCTGGCACTGGGCAGCGGATTCTTGTTTTCGCTGTTCCACCCGGAGAAACTGGCCTGGCACGATATCGTTTCAAAAACCAGGTTAATCGTTATCAGATCTCGATAATCTTTGATCTGGTTTAGTGTAGTAAACAGATTGTATGTATCAAAATTAACCGGCGCGGAGCATATCACACCGGCATTCCTGTACGGTCTCGACATGACCGTAGCCGCCAGCTGCGCGGCTAACGCAAAAGCAGAAGAAAGAAAAACTCTTTTCCCGTTCCCTTGATTTAGTCTCACAGAGAGGTTAAAACACGACCCTTTTACGGATTCTATCTTTGGAATATACGGAACAGCTCTCCAAACTGATACAGATCATATTTGTCGACCTTATTCTTGCTGGCGACAATGCAATTGTTATCGGGCTGGTTGCCGCCAAATTCAGCAAGGAATACCGCCGCAAGGTCATACTGTATGGTGTCGGTATAGCGGTTATCCTGAGGATTTTGTTTGCTCTTGCAACAGTTCAACTGCTCGCCATCAAGGGCCTGCTCGTTGTGGGTGGCCTGCTGCTGTTATGGATTTGCTGGAAACTCTGGCAGGATCTTAGAAGTACCCACCATGTGGAAGCAGCAGAAAGTCAGACCGACGACATTCCAGAGAACTGCAATCCCCCGTTGCCATCAGCGATATTTCAGATAGTCATGGCGGATGTGTCAATGTCCCTTGATAATGTCCTTGCGGTTGCAGGAATTGCTGATGGCCATACTGTAATCCTGGTAATCGGACTGGCCCTATCTGTCCTGTTTATGACAATTGCCGCGGCGCTGATTGCAGAAACCCTGCAAAAACACCGCTGGATCGGGTATATCGGGCTTGCGGTGATACTGTACGTTGCGATAAAAATGCTGGTGGAAGGGTCCCAGCAGTTACTAGTGTAGTGTATCAAACAGATTGTATGTATCAGAAACGAATTATGGTGACAGTTACCTTAATTGGTTGAGGTTTGGAGTCAGTGTGCTCACTTACTAATAAAGGTAACTGTCACCCTAATTCTTGTCAAGCGTCCAAATTACCAGAAAAATAAGTATAATTCCCTAGCATGATTTTGCCCATTTTCCCGGCTTTGCCTTAGTTCTCCATAATTGACTAATGCAAAGTATTACAGACCTGTATTATGGCAGGACCTAATCTGATATGACTACGACAATCAAATTCGAACCTGTCTGTTGCCCGGGATTGCTGAAAATGTTTGTTTCGGTGCTCTTGCTGGTCGCATCATTTACCGCGTATCCTCAGTCGGATCAATACAAGCTGGCTTTTTCTGCCTACCAGACCCAGGATTTCATTTCTGCGGAAACAATCTGGGCAGGATTGGCCGAACAGGGGAATATAAATGCCCAATATGCGCTTGGAGTGATGCAACTCCGGGGTGAAGCAGTTAATGCCTCACCTAAAAAAGCGCTTTCCTGGTTCAAGAAGGCGGCCGCTAGTGGCCACACAACAGCCATGTTCAATGTTGGCGTTGCGTATTGGGAAGGATCAGGAGTAAAGAAAAACCGCAATAAAGCGTTAAAGTGGTGGGAAAAATCCGCTGTTGCAGGTGACAGCGGAGCCCAGTTCAATCTCGGACTTGCGTATTACATTGGAGAAGAACGGCAAGCGGATCTCGAGCTTGCTGCGCGCTGGATTGGCATGGCGGCGCAACAAAACCATCCTGAATCTCAGCGGATATATAACATTCTTTTGCAGAACAATCCGCAGTATGCCTCGTTATCCACCCCGGGTGCTGATGACCAGGCGGCAGCAACCAACCAGGCTAACGAAAACTCTGCTCCGGAAAATACCGGTCAGCCAGCTTCTACTGAAGAAATTCAGTCGGCTTCTACTGAAGAAATTCAGTCGGCTTCTACTGAAGAAATTCAGCCAGCTTCTACTGAAGAAATACAGCCAGCTTCTACTGAAGAAATACAGAGCACCCCGGTAACCGAGTACTCGTACTGGAAAACCGCTATCGAAGTAACATTGAATGCCCAGGCAGATTCTTCCAGCCCGCTGTTCTATGGGTTACCTCAAGGAACACCGGTAGAAGTTCTCGAGGAAAAAGGGGGTTGGAGTCGGGTGACCCTCCCCGATGGCCTGAAAATGTGGGTTTTTGAGAACTACCTGAGTGTAAATGGTAATAAGGGTGTTATTACCGGAACGGGTGTTCGGGTGAGACCCATACCATCCACTGACAATACCCTTTCCCCTCCGGTTGGTGCCTACCGTAATGGCGACCGCGTGACCATTCTCGAGCATGAGGGACAGTGGCAAATGGTAAGGGCGCCAAAACATGTTGGTGGATGGGTTAAAACTATCCAGCTTGAAAAATACCAGGATTCAGAAGAAAACAGGGATGAACTCTGGAACCTTATGATTGCCAATGGACTATAAGTTTCTGCAGTGAAGCAATACAGTCTTGAGTAACCACTGGTCAGAATTCAGAGCACCCTGATTGCTGTAGTCCTGTCAGCAGCTGCAGTTGTTTGCAGTGCCGGTATCTATCCAGCGTACAGGAGCTGGTAGCCGAGCATCGCTATCCACCGGCTGTTGTGTCCCGCCTGGGGTAATTCTGTCTGGGGTAATTCTGTTTTCGGACCCATCATCGACATTCGCTTTCTGGCAACCCGTATTTTCAAGCACAAAAATCAGGGTCAGGCACCATTTACCGTTGTTCATCCTGCCCCAATATACAAGCGATACATCGTGAAAGTTGCTCCAAATTGTCCTGAAAACTGGCCTATCCCGGGGTAATTCCTGTAATTTTCTATATTTTTCAATGACTCATGGATATAAATTAATGTTAAACTGGAGCTAGATCAATGAATATCCTATAATTTGTTTACAGATTTTATCATTCATTAAAACAGAACAACCACCTTAGAAGGGCGAGAGAATGAAATTCAGACATCAAATCATTATTGTGGCGGCGGTGCTGTTGCTGCCGGCAAGCGCTGTGTGGGCCCAGCAGGGTACGACCTGGTTCGGCGACACCGCCGATGGACAGTGGCTCGCCGGAATTAAATATGGCAAGATCACCAACGACGATCCGGGATACAAGGATGCGGACGCATACACATTGGTACTGGGTTACCAGTTTGCCCGGGAAGTTGGGATTGACGGGTCATCTTCAGTAGAATTTGAATATACAGATTCTGATGAAGCCTCTCGTGAAACCGGGATAGTGGGAGACAACTGGGACGCCACGGCATATGGTATATATCTGAATTACCGAACCCCGGGAACGATTTACTTCAAGGCCAGACTTGGAATCCTGTATTCACAAATCAATTCGGAATCCAACAATGTCAAACTTGAGAGCATTTCCGACGCCGATGTTGCCTATGGCGCAGGGTTAGGTATTGTGCTCGGGGCAT
>PVMK01152269.1_pt1 | contig 20500 bp, 25 predicted proteins | sample 1853481 | NCBI WGS metagenome assembly PVMK01 (sample SAMN08533507, study PRJNA380276) | Marine sediment metagenome, whole genome shotgun sequencing project. | reverse complement strand
TGGCAATGGACTGTGGTTTTGGTTTACCTTGGGGAGCAGATCGTGCTGTCTACGGCTGTAATGGTTGGTGAGATACGCTGGATGCGATTACCAAGCTGTACCGGCGTTATAGCACCGCACGGGCAACAGCAAAAGCTATCAACTCTAACCGTCCATTCAATGGCCACGGCCCCTACCGTTTTAATGAAAATCGAACCGATTATCGCTTCTATCTTGACCATGGCGTCGCTTACTACCGATTGGTCGAGGTTACAGTGCCGCAGGCTATCAGTCAATGGTGCTTGGGCGCCGGCGGTACAGTTGGATTCCACACGATCAGTGGGCTCGCGGCCCTTACTGATCTACTATCGCGTCGTGACGGTGGGGAATTTTCTTTTGTCGTCTGGCCACAAGAAAATTTTGAACCTCCACTCGATCAGCATTTGATAGTTGAAAGCTACCCCTCAATTTGCCCCAAGCTTGAGGACTACGGACCGTGTGTAGACGATCACCAACGTGATGCTTGGCGTGTTCTCGACTGGATGTTAGGGGAGGCCACCACCGACAGACTGGAGAAGACCTTCTCAATACAGCCAAAGTCATTCGGCCGGATTGAAGGCGTAAGTTTTCAAGAGCAGGTTCGTTTTGAAGGCTGGATTATCGGGGTCAGTTGAAACCCTTGCCTAACAATGCCACTGGAGCAGACGGCGTGAAGATAGCGGTTTTTCGTAAAGGCCGTGCAAGCTTGACACTCATTCGGGCCGCTGCTCATCTCAAGCGTTCGGCGGGGGGATCCAATAAGTTTCAGATTAATTTAACGGTTACCAGAGATAACGAATTGGGTACTGTGTAATAAGCGGGTCAGGGGTAAGAATTGTTAGCGAATGTTCAATGGCCTGACACACAAGCATACGGTCAAAAGGATCTTTGTGGGGAGTAGGTAGTTTACATAGGTGCAGAGTGTCTTGTTCCGATAAATCTAAACGGGTAACCAGGTGTCTTTTACGCTCTTTGGGAATAAATTTATCAGGTGAAAGAGGAAGAGGCAATTTGCCCAAGCGATATTTAACATTGATTTCCCAGGCAGAAACAGCACTTAGATAGACTATATTTTGCGGGTCGGAAAAAGCGTCAATTGCATTAGGAGACAGCGCTTCACTTCCTTTAGTCATCCAGAGAAAAGTGCAGGTGTCGAGTAGAAGTTTCACGAGTCTTCGCCATTAAAAGCAGCAACAATATCATCCGGGAGAGGCTCAAAGAAAGCATCGCTAATTTGAAAGTCAGGGTATTCTTTGCCAGCCAAACCAATTGGACGTTTTTTGTTTGGTGGTGCCGCAATCGGTTTTATTTCAGCAATAGGCACATTCCGTTTGCAGACTATTACTGTTTCTCCGTTGCTAACTTTTGCAAGGCAGCTTGAGAAATGGGCTTTTATTTCATTTATATTTAAGTTTATCATGGTCCTATTGTAAGTCACCATGTTGGTCATGTCAACAGTATATATTATCCCAAATGCAAAAAAACTGTTAATGATTAATAAAAGATATTCTTGAAATTATTGAATTGATGAAATCTGAACCTGGTTTTTGGGATGAAAGCTGGAGAGATAATGCCCTTGAAATAGGAATAGAGGCCGCTAATGGCCTCGCATTCGTATTTGAAGATAAAGGGAAAATAGTCGGTTTTGCATGTGCACAGGATCTCGGATTTAGAGCATACCTGAGTGAGCTGATAATTAACCGGAAATACCGAAATAAAGGAATTGGCAAGGGCCTTTGGTTGGTCAGACCCGGATGTGGTGTTGATGAAGAAAAATTTTCCATAAACCAGCCGCCAACAAAACACTTGAGAGGGACCGGGAAAAGCCGTGCCGTTTTTGAAAGGCATTGCTTCAATCGTGTTTTTTGGCCTTTTCACATGCTTTAGGTCAGCGTTTCCCGGCCCCTCAGTTTCGCGTTTGCCGCGCAGGACTTGAGCCTTTTGCCAGTTTTGGAAACAACAGATTTTTTAAGGTGGCGGACGACTTCGAAGGTCATCCGCAGTTACTATCGATTTTTGACAAGTCCAAGCAGTATAGCGGCCCAAAGAATATTGAGCCTGACAGTGCAAATGCCGGGGCTTGAACGCTACACCACTTTTCGTCTGCGATGGAGAAGGAACAATTCGCGCAGGAAAAAGAAAGGCTGCAGGGGATAGGCCTGGACATTCAATTTGCAGGCTACAAGCAGCTCGGATGGCGCTCGATTCACTTTCACGACCCAGACGGCAATTCTTTGGAATTTGTTGGTTATGATTCGTCAATTCTAGATGTTGATGAGAATAAGCCTGTTCGCCACACAAACTCCCAAGAAGCCCAATAACAAGCGCATGGAGAGCAATAGCCGACTCGCCCCGAGTCGCCCCGAGTTCAAATGATTCACCGCAATCCCAATTTAGGATAAGTTTCGTGTGTAAAACTCATAACAAATCGCTCAACATGGACCGCTGAGCTGCGCCCAGTCCCTTCACTTCGTTCAGCGGCCGGTTAGCGTGGTTATCTCCCAGGATTAATCAATACCAAAACGCATCAAATGGAATGACCGTCAATGAACAATACGTGTGGATGTGCTCCAATTTATTTTTCAGGGGCTATTTTATTTCTTGCAGGTGGAGGAACTTTAATTTATTACGACCACACCATAATTGGCGCAACTGTGATGGTACCTGGGTTAATCTTATTGGGATTGATGTTCTTCACGTTGGTCATGCTATCGCGGATTAAACGAGGTGATGATGACGTAAAAATAATTATCAGAGATCCAGAACTCTTGAAAGAACTAAAGAATCGTCAGCAAACTCGTGTTCCACATCAGAAACATAAACGAAAAAACCGTAAGAAATGAGAATAACGCAGAAGACGAGATAACAAACGATTGCACAACCGACCGGGCTACCGCGGCGCATTTTTCTTATGTTTCTATAAGTCAAAGTTTATTTCGGTTTCAAAGTCTGTCGCAGCCCCCCGGCCGGCGGGTGAAGCGCGTGTTCGATGCATAAGAAAGAGAAGTCGTGACTAACAAATCTCCATCATCCAAGGCCGTTGAAGCCGTCATCCAGGGCGAAGTCAAGTACTTTCTGAAATCTGAGGAATTTACGAAATCGGGCCGGTCGTTTCACCGCCAAAAAGATGAGATGCTCCAAGTGGTCAATTTTCAAACGACGCGGTTGAACACACCAGATGAGGCCCAATTCACCATCAATCTCAATGTCGTTTTGCCTTTCTATCACGAAAAATGGACCGGGCAGCCACTCCCGAAGAACCCCGGAAGCGCAGCTGCCATATGCTCGCGTAGATTGGGCCATATTCTTCCCGATGGAACAGATAGGTGGTGGACGGTTACACCTTCCACAGATGCGCCGCCGTGAGTCGTGAAGTTGCAGAACTTATCTGCGCGGTCGGCTTACTGTATCTGGAAAAGGCAGCCAATCTCCAGTATCTGTGTGAAAAGTTGGGTTCGGGCAACCATTTTCCAGGCATGCTGATGAGTCAACCTCTCGCTTTTACCATCCTTCTCTGCCATCTTGGCCGAGAAAAGGAGGCGAGACGCGTGATCGCTGTAACCCGGAGGAAGAATCGAGCAGAGGGTTTCGGTAAAACAATTGACCTGATCCAAGAGAGATTGGGATTAGCATCGAACAAATGCGTTGAGCAGACGGCGTGTAGATAGCAGTTTTTAGTAAAGGCCGTGCTGAATTCGAAACGCATTTGGGTCGCTGCTCACGCCCGACGTCCGATATTTTAAAAAAATGAAATCAATTAAAAAACCAGTCGAAAAATACCTTGAAATAAATGAAGCATGCCTCGACCATTGGCTGAGAAAAGGGAAGAATTTTAACTCAGAAAAGGAGCATCCTTTAAATATCGAGTTTTATAAAGTTCGCCAAGAGTGTTATCAGACATTCATTGAAGATCTTAATGAAATACTAACAAAAATTAATATTTTATTAAAAGGGTGCTCGTGACCTGCGATCGGATCAACATTGGTTCAATCAAGATAATAGAAAAAAACGGCGGATTCTTAGACGAGACTTTATCATCCCAGCCAAATGAGGGTGAACTCCATTACTGGATTGATTTATACGAATAGAGTGTCCGACGAATATGCTGCACGCGGATTTGGTGGGGCGCGCGGTTTTTGAAAGTTATGTGGTCTGGCCAATTTTGAGGGTTACTCAAGCTTTGGTGGCCACTAAGCCCACCAAACCGGTGAGCATATTCGGCAAAAAACACCTTGACAGGCGCACCAATTTTGGTACACTATAACATATGGATTTCGATGATATCAAACTAAAAGTTCATTTTTATAAGACAGGTTCGGGAACAGAACCTGTTAGAAAATGGCTCCAGTCACTATCGTCAGCGCACAAAAAGGCGATTGGTGAAGATATTAAGACAGTTCAGTTCGGATGGCTTCTTGGCATGCCTTTAGTTGAAAAAATTAAACCGTTTCTATGGGAGGTGCGCTCTAAAATCCCAAATGGGATTGCCAGAGTTTTATTTACAATTGATGGAAATGTCATGATTTTGTTGCATGGTTTCATTAAAAAATCCCAAAAGATTCCTAAAAGCGAATTAAAAACAGCTCTGTCAAGGTTGAAAGAGTATCAGGAGGATTAAAATGGAAGGTAAGCATATCGGAAGCAGTTTTGACAGTTTTCTTCAGGAAGAGGGTTTAATGGCTGAAGCTGAAGCAACTGCTCTAAAGCGTGTACTTGCTTATCAAATTAAGCAAGAAATGGAATTACGGCATATCTCAAAAACAGCTTTGGCAAAAATGATGAGAACAAGCCGTTCTTCGGTAGACAGATTGTTGGACCCCAAAAATTCTTCAGTAACTCTTCTAACTTTGGAAAATGTTGCTGTTGCCCTTGGGAAAAGACTAAAACTTCAATTTGCGTAATTGCCGAACCAAGCGTTGGAGTTGACCTGGGGTTACTGAGCGGCTCTCGAAAGTGTCGGCTTTAACATAAATTTTAATCATACTAAGTTTGCTGGCATAAAGCCCCAGGCAACTCAACTTAGGGGACGGGGGTCGGACCACGCTAAGTAATTGACATAGCAAATAAAATGGCATAAAAACGTCTCTGAAACGGTCTTAATCGACCGGTTTTCCTCCAAAACTGCCCTATTAAGAGAATCGACGAAAAATGGCTCGTACAAAAAGACATTGTATAGTGATAAAGAAAATAAGTGGACACAAAGCTCTGCTGTGGGGAGTAAAACGTTTATTGATATGTTACTGTGGCCCGACCCCAGAGCCATTCAACAGTAGGAGAGGCATATGACCTCGTTCAATTTTCTTCTTGTCGATGATGAAAAGCCGTTTATTGAAACTATCGCCCGACGCCTGCGTCAACGAGGGTTTACGGTGGACTGTGCTTTTTCCGGGATGGAGGCGCTGAATCGGCTGGAAAAGAACGACACCGTTGACGTCGTTTTTCTCGATGTCAAAATGCCTGATCTCGACGGCATTAAAACGCTTGAAATACTCAAGAAAAAGTACCCTCTCGTGGAAGTCGTTATGCTCACGGGCCACGCCGCAATTCATTCTGCCATCGAAGCGTTGAAGTTCGGTGCCTTCGATTATCTGACGAAACCGTGTGATTTAAATGATCTCATTTCCAAGGCAAAACAGGCCGCTTCCAGAAAAAAAGAACGTGAGGCTAAAATCCTCAGTGCAAGGATGAAACCGTACATCTCAGACCGAGAACGTGACGAACTGATATCTAACATATTGGAAACTTAAGGAAAACTTTGCGAGAGTTTGGTCGCGGCAGGAATGCAGTTTACCCTATTTCAATTTTTGGCAAAAATGGCTTTTAATAGTTGGTATTTATCTGGTTGGTTTTGGACTTTTTTTAACCTTTTTCAGCCAATCAAGTTTGATGGATTTTCTTTTTAATAAACAGATCGATCCAATTTTTTGGGTGAATGCAGAATTACCTGAGAACACATTGAAATTTCAGGGTTGGATATATGGAGTCCTGGGAGCAGTGATTGCAGGGTGGGGAACATTGATAGCATTCTGGGCTTTTTACCCTTTTAAAACTCGTGAGAAATGGGCTTGGAATGGCTTGGCATTTGGAACTGGTATCTGGTACTGTGCTGATACGGCAATTTCTGTCATATGCGGTGTTACATTTAACATTGCTTTTAACACAATAATGCTCGTCCTATTAGCGACACCTCTGGTATTTACAAAAAAATACTTTGCTAAATAGACGGGCCGATGCCCAACCAGCGGTTGCAGCTGACCGCGTAGGAGCGGCGGCGGTTTTGTTGAAAACGACCCGTCGCGGCAGCTAAACCTGAGGAGACAGCAATGGCAGATTCGAAAAACATTGTGGATTTTTACTGGGATCCGGTCTGACCCTGGTGTTGGATCACATCCAGGTGGATGGTAGATGTTGGACGACAAAAACAGATTCAGGTAAATTGGAAGTTCTTCAGCCTCAAGCTGATCAACAAGGATCGAGAGGTGCCGGAAGATTATAGGATACTGTATGAGATCGGTTTGAAAGCCCTGCGCGTTGCGGCGGCGGTTCGCGCTGAATTCGGCAACGAAAGCGTCGGGAAAATATATACTGCCATGGGAGCATGCTATCATCACGATGAAGGGGACATCGATGAGCCCGAAGCCCTGGAGGAAATCCTGCAAATGTGCGGTTTGCCAACCAGGTTGGCGGCTGCCGCTGAGAATGAATCACTGGATAAAGACATCCAGGCCGACATGGATCAAGCTATCGCCAAAGCCGGCACGGATGTCGGGGTGCCTCAGATCGTGCTCGATGGCGGCCGGGGACCCGGTTTTTTTGGCCCTGTCATGAGCCCGGCACCAACCGGCGAAGATGCCGTTAAGTTCTGGGACGCGATCATCGCGGCCGGCAGTATGCCCGGATTTTTTGAGCTTAAACGGACCCGGGAAGTCGGACCAATCTTTGGAGATCGTCCGGAAGGATAAGGCGGGTTAGTGAACATTTTGATAAGCGATATCAATCTCAACGTAAATCAAAGAAGCGGCTCAAAAAAAAGAGAATTAAAAAAACTGCAAGATAACAAAAGTTTGATCGTGCCAAGGTAAATCCGAGACCTTGGGAATGGGAGTAATCCCATAAAATGTGTTATAAGAAAAGGGGCTCGGCAAGGAAAATGATTGCAAATGAAAGCTGTTATCGAAGCTAAAAGGCTGACACGCAAGTTTGGCAATTTGGTTGCGGTGAACGGCGTGGAGTTCGAGGTTTACCCAGGCGAGATTTTCGGGTTTTTAGGTCCCAACGGAGCTGGCAAGACGACAACTGTACGCATGCTCACAGGCGTGATCGATCCCACGGAGGGTACGGCTACAATACAAGGTCACGACATCCGTAAAGAGCCGTTGCTTTCGAGAGCACACATCGCCGTCGTTCCCGAAGAGGCAAATGTATACCTCGATCTCTCTGTCTGGCAAAATCTTATGCTCATGGCAGAGTTGCACGGTGTTGCGCGAGATCGACGCCTCCAGGAAGCAAATCGCCTGCTTGACGCACTCGGACTGGCGGAGAGAAAAAAACAGAAGGCGCGCGTCCTCTCCAAGGGACTCCGGCAAAGGCTTATGCTGTGCGCTGCGTTGGTAACGGCACCAGAAATACTATTTCTCGACGAACCCACCAGTGGGCTGGACGTCCGGAGCGCAAGGCTGATACGCCAGATAGTGGGCGATCTGGCCCGGAGCGGCCTGACTGTGTTCTTGACCACGCACAACATGAGCGAGGCTGGCGAGATGTGCTCACGTGTAGCGATAATTGACAAAGGATGCATTGCTGCCATAGACACCCCGGAAAAGCTGAGTGCCACCATAAGTTCCCGCCAATACGTCGAAGTGCGTTTTGCGGGTGCCGTGCCGCAGCATAATGAGCTCGAGTCGCTGCCCGGCGTCTCACAGATTGATGCGGACAATCGCACTTTTCGCTTGTACACCAAGTTGCCCGGCCAAGTGGTGACCGAGGTCGTCCGATTGGCGGACAGCAGGGGATTGGAGATCACGGATCTTGGCAACCGCAAACCCAGTCTGGAGGACGTGTTTCTTCACCTCACAAGCGAGTGCAAGGAGAGGGGTGTACAATGACGGTTCAGAGGGAGAGCGCTCAGGCTTGGCGTCGGCAGTTGCATGGTTCGCTGGTCATTCTGAAAAAGAACGCACGCTTGTACTACCTGAAACCGCCGGTGCTGATCTTCGGGGTTCTTTTCCCGGTGTTTTTCTTCCTTGCGTTCAAGATGGGGCGTCCTATCGCGGCTGTAAACGTCGTGCCAGGTATGATTGCTATGGCACTTTGGTTCACGGCGAGCGCAGTCGGGCCTTTGGTAACCCCTTGGGAACGGCGCGCCAAGACCTATGAACGTCTGATGTCCACTCCTGTGTCGCTGCCCGCGATCTTGGCGGGGGATGTGATCAGCGGGTTCGTCTTCGGGACCTGTCTTTCAGTTATTCCGGTTTTGCTGGGGATCGTTCTGACAGATGCGTGCGTCGTGAACGCGCCACTGCTCATTGCCGGAATCGTGATGGGCGCGCTGAGCTTTGCTTCTTTGGGCGTGCTTCTCGCCGCACCTCCGGCAAGCAGTCCCTCTAACATCATGCTGTTGTCGAACTTGGTCCGGTTACCGTTGCTTTTCGTGAGTGGGATATTCATGCCGATTGGACAAATGCCCGTCTGGGCTCGGTGGATTGCACCGTTGTCACCGTTATCCTACGCAAGCGCTTTGATTCGCTCTGCTTTTGGACGTTCCGCGTTCTTTCCGGTCTGGCTAAGCCTGCTTATGCTGGTCCTGTTTACACTGGCATTATTTCTGGCGTCCTGTAAATTCCACAATATGTGGCGGGCAAAGGGATTATAAGGAAGATTCCCGGGATGTCGAACAAAATTAACTTATTGAAAATCAATGAACTGAATGTTAAACGAGGAGTTGTTTAAGGACTCAGAACCACCTTTTTTATAACTGAGAGGATTTACCATGAGAGCAGCAGTTTATAGAGAATTCGCAAAACCATTATTTATCCAAAATGTGCCCGATCCAACTCCGGCAGAACGTAGTGTTGTCATTCGGGTAAAAGCAAATGGAATTTGCCGAAGTGATTGGCACGGCTGGATGGGCCATGACCCGGATATTACCCTGCCCCATGTTCCAGGTCATGAACTTGCCGGCGCCATCGAGGCGATTGGAAAAGATGTCGTCAGATGGAATATTGGCGACAGGGTAACACTGCCGTTTGTTTGTGGTTGTGGAACTTGTCCTCAATGTGCCTCGGGGAACCATCAAGTTTGTGATCGGCAATTCCAGCCAGGGTTCACGCATTGGGGTTCTTTTGCTGAATATGTCGCCATTGATTACGCGGATGTCAATCTGGTACGTTTACCGGATGAAATTGATTATGTCACCGCAGCGAGTCTGGGCTGCCGTTTTGTGACCTCCTTTCGGGCAATAGTAGAGCAGGGTAAGGTCTCTGCCGGGCAATGGGTTGCAATACATGGCTGCGGAGGTGTTGGTTTGTCTGCAATCATGATTGCCAACGCATTGGGCGCAAATGTGGTTGCGATTGATATTAGAGATGAAAAACTCGACTTTGCCCGGTCAATGGGTGCGGCTGCAACCGTCAATGCTGCAAAAACAGAAGATGTTGTCGAAGACATCCTGGATATTACCCAGGGCGGTGCCCATGTTTCTATCGATGCGCTCGGCAGTCCGGTTACTTGTTTTAACTCGGTAGCCAATTTGAGAAAGCGCGGCAGGCATGTTCAGGTTGGTTTGATGTTAGCAGATCACAGCCATCCTGCCGTACCAATGGATAAAATTATTGCCAATGAACTCGAAATTGTTGGAAGTCATGGCATGCAGGCTCACAAGTATTCCGTATTGCTGGCAATGATTCAAACTGGGAAGTTATTTCCGGAAAAGCTGATTGGAAAGACAATAAGTCTGGAAGAATCATTAGAAGAGCTCGCTAATATGGATAGCTTCGGTGGAACAGGTGTAACCGTAATTAACGAATTTTGATGGGACCTTGGAAACTTTGTACTGGTCTTTCAACAAGTAGCGGTCAAAGCAGCTAATATTTTTTTCCCTGCTCAACTTCGCCAATCGCTTCATCGATGATATCGATGGCACGGTCCATTTCATCCCGGGTGATGACCAGGGCCGGCCTCAGAGTCAGGATATTACCCTCGATGGTTTTGGCGGAAAGACCTTTTTCCAGGCACTTAAACATGATAATTTCGGCTTCATCCACCGCCCTTTCTTTCGTTTTCCGGTTTCTGACCAGATCGATGCCGATATGCAGACCCAGGCCGGCAACTTGGCCCATGAGGCGGTGTTTTTCGCTCAGGTCATTAAACCTTCGTAGAGCATACGCACCCAGTTCAGCGGCATGATCCGGTAAATTATTTTCTTCGATGTACCCAATCCCGGCCAGTGCGGCCACCGAGCACAGGGCATTTTTCTCATGGGTGTAATGACCAACAGACCGGTGCCGGCAAACGTTAAATGTCTCATGGGTAACGATCCCGGCAAAGGGCATCAGCCCGCCGCCGAAGGATTTACCCAGCACCAGGATATCCGGTGTCACAAAATGCTCACAGGCAAACATCTTGCCGGTGCGGCCGAAGCCCTCGATGATCTCATCGAAAATCAGCAAAGCCCCGTATTGCTCGCACAGTTGTTTTACGCCTTGCCAGTATCTTCTGGAAGGAATGACGGGTGTCGCTGAAATTGGCTCACCGATAACGGCCGCCATTTCAGGTTCCCGCTTCAGAACCAGTTCCATCTGGCGCAGGCATTCCGCATCCACGTCTTCCTGTCTCGAAAACCCCCAGGGGTTGCGGTAATAATTGGGAAATTCAACCCGAAATGCGCCCGGAACCATGGGGCCGAATCCGCCGCTGAAATGTTCTTCACCACCCACGCTTGCCGCCCCGAACCCTGCTCCGTGAAACGAATCCCAAAAGGAAATGGTCTTGAAGCGGCCGGTTACCTGTTTGGCCAGCATCAGGGCCATCTCTACGGCTTCCGAGCCGCCCGGACAAAAGAGAGATCGACAAAGCCCGGCGGGGGTAATCTGCGCCAGTTTTTTCGCCAGTTTGATGGCGGCAATATTCGTATAGCGACGTGGACAAAAGGTCATGCCCTCATCCAGTTGTTTCTTTACGGCCTCAATGACGGCCGGGTTGTTGAACCCGGCGTTATGAACGCCGTTGCCGTGCATATCGATATATTTTTTGCCGTCTATATCCTCAATGTATATCCCCCGGGCCCGGGAAAGCACGTTTAATACGGGAGTGGACAGACTTTGATGCAAAAAATATTTGGCGTCTTCATCAAACCACTTCTTTGATGGTCGGCTAAATTACGTTCCCAGTATTTTCTGCGGTTCTCTGTCGTATTGACATCACCCTGTTCTCTTTCGATGCGTTTGTCTCTTTTATCGGTTTTTTTTTGCATGATTCCGACCTCCAGGTAATGTTAGAAAGATCCCACAAACGTTTTTATTTGGTTAAATTTCTTAGAGCAAGCAAAAAAAAGGAATGGATTCTATTTTATTTTTCTTTATTTGACAGGATCAACAGGATTTTCAGGATATTTTTTCCAGGCTTGCCTGAAGAAAGGCTGGAAATCCCAACCGCCTATTAATTTGTGGCATAGATCTTGACACTTATTCTATAGATTAGCTATAAGGCTTTTGTATTGAATGTGATACCGAATCTTTTGGTCTCTCAAAAATTCAAGAAATAGACGGAGGGTTTTACGATGCTCGAGGCCTTCAATATTACGAAGCGGTTTGGAGCGTTGAAGGCGGTGGACAATCTGAGTTTTGAGGTGCAAAAAGGGCAGTTTGAGTCAAACTAGTTGGGGGGAGACTGAGAATCTTCTGTATCTTTCAGTGTCAGGAATTCAGCTATAAAAGTGTTTGACAAGGATAGTAGTTTCTTCATAACATGTAGTAGAGAGTCAAGATGTACATACAATCTGATCTTAAAGACAAGCAACTGACAACTAAAATTCAGGACATTGTTGAAAAACAGTATGATGTGGGCCCACTGACCCGCATCAGGGAGATATTCGGTGGATTCGTAAACAGGAGCTATGCCGTCTGGATGGGCCAACAGGGACGGTCAAAGAAGTTTTTCATGCGCGAATACAACCCCAGCATCGCCGAAAGCGAGATCCGGTTCGAGCATGCTCTGCTGAACCATTTGCGGCAAAACGGCCTTGACATTGTTTCGGGTGTTATCCCATGCCGGGATGGATCGACATTTGTCAAAACATCGGTCCAGGGGCGGAAGGCAACCTACTGGGCCCTGTTTGAGTTTCTTGAAGGGGAGGACCCGTACACCTGGGTCAAAACGGATTTGACCGATGCCGAGTTTGTCTGCGCTGCAAACATTCTGGCACGGATGCATCATGCCGGCCGCGATTTTATCAAACCCGAGGGCGCCGACCGGGCCCAGCCCCGGATTATGAAATTTATTGCCACTTTCAAAAGTATTTTTTCCGACTACGCCAAACAGGCCGGCGACAGACGTTGCGACATGCTGTTCAAAACCAACAAGGCCATGATTTTTTCCGTTATTGACGGCTGTATGGCCGCCGATGAAAACTATGGCGGCATGCTGGAAGTGCCCGTGCATTGTGACTACCATCCCGGCAACCTTAAATACAAAAATGAAAAAGGGGTCGGTATATTTGATTTTGACTGGGCAAAGATCGATTACCGGGTGTTTGATGTGGCCCTGGGGTTGGTCTATTTTACCAGTGAATGGAACGGGGCCGCGGCAGGCAGTCTCCGGATGGATAAATTTGCTCTTTTCTTAAAAAATTACAATGAGCAGTGCATCCGGCTTGACGGCATTGCGCCGCTGACGAAAAACGAGCAGGAAAGTCTGATACCCATGCTGGCTACCGGAAACCTGTACGCACTCAACTGGGATCTGATGGATTTTTATGAAACCGAGAACGGGGATGATGACGAATATTACACCTATATCGAGCACAATATCCTTTTAATGCACTGGATAGAGGCCCATTTTGCCGATATCAGCCGGGTCATTCAAAAGGTCTGCACATAAGACGGCAGGTTGTTCCGGTGAGAGAACAAACTACAACTAAATTGGAGATGATCCAAAAAATTTTACCCTGCGCTTTTTTCGATAGCGCCTTAGGGCACCGGTGAGATACCGGACAACGCAAACGGAGAGCTGACATGCTCATAGCTAAAAATATTACCAAAAAATTCGGTGAACTTGTTGCTGTCAATAACTTGAGCTTTGAAGTAAAAAAAGGGCAGGTATATGGCATTGCAGGGCCCAACGGAGCAGGTAAGTCAACCGTATATAATCTGATCACAGGCAATTACAGCTATGAGGGCAAGATCGAATTTAACGGGCAAGACATCACCGGTCTCCCCCCCCACCGCATTGCAAAAGCAGGCATTGCACGCACCTTTCAGATACCTGAAATATTTCCAAGCCTTACCGTACAAAAAAGCATTCGTCTCGGGAGCCGCTTCGGTGCCAGGGGCGGGCTAGATCTGGAACATACCGATAAAATTATAAGTTTTGTCGGACTTACCAGTGAGCGCTTTCAAAATACCAAGCTTTTAAACCTGCTTGGAAAGAAAAAACTGATGATAGGTGCTGCTCTGGCTACAAAGCCTGAAATTCTCATGCTGGACGAACCCATGGCAGGTTCCAACGCACATGAGATTATAAGTATGATGGATCTGATCAAAAAGATCAATCAAGAACTCGGGATCACTATTATTATTATCGAACATTTTATGAAAGTGCTCACCGAACTTACAGAAACTCTTTTAATTATTGAGTCGGGCACTAGGATTTGCTGTGACAAGCCTGAAATCGTAACCAGTGACCCTAGGGTTATCGAATCTTATCTGGGTGATGCCTATGCTGAAAGTAAATAAGTTAAATGCCTATTACGGAGAGTCTCACATTTTAAAAGATGTTTCCGTTACTGTGGACCAGGGCCAGGTGGTGGTCATGATGGGGCCCAATGGCCATGGGAAAAGTACTTTATTAAAATCAATCTGCGGGCTGGTTGAAAAAGTTGGCGGCGAGATTTCATATTCTGGAGAGGATATCATCGGTTCAGCGGCAGATAAAATTGTTAACCTGGGAATCACTTACATTGCTGAAAACCGTGAATTATTTCCCTATATGACTGTCATAGAGAACCTTAAACTCGGCGCGTACTCTAAAAATGCCAGGGCAAATGAGAAGAAAAATATGGAATGGGTGGCTTCTCTTTTTCCCAAACTTATAGAGCGTCAAAAGCAATTAGCCTCCACAATGAGCGGTGGTGAAGCCAAAATGCTTGCAATTGCAAGAGGGCTTATGTCCGATGCGGATTTGTTATGTATAGATGAGCCGGCACTGGGTCTGCAGCCAAGTTACAGGTCAGATGTTTTAGAGATTATAAAGGCAATCAGCAAGCAAGGGAAAACTGTATTTCTTGTGGAACAAAATATCCCGCAGTTAACTGAGATGGCCGATAAAATTTATATTATGGAAGAAGGTTCCATCTCTTTTGAGGGCAGCAAAGACGATGCATTAAACAATGAGGATTTAAAAGAAATTTTTCTTGGGTTGTAAGGGATCCCTAATACGGAGTAAAAAGATGGTTTTTGAAATAATCGATGTAATCATAAGCGGCCTTATTAACGGTTCTGTTTATGCATTGATGGCTGTTGGCTTGACACTTGTGTATGGAGTGACCAAGGCATTTAACTTTGCATATGGATCTTTTTACAATATGGGTGGCTATTTTGCATGGATGCTCCTTATCCCTATAGGGATTATCGGAGGATATTTTTCTGTTTTCTTTGTAGCCATCCCTGTCTTTTTTGCTGTGGGTTACCTGTTGGAAAAGGTATTGGTATCTCCCTTACGAAAATATGATGACTGGGAGATGAAAGTCATGATGCTGACCCTGGGCCTGTCGCTTTTTATGGATTTTGGCTATCAGGCTGTATTTGGGCCCCGCATTAAATCTTTGCCGGGTATGATCGAAGGGACCCTTGAACTTGGTCAAGTGGTTCTTTTCTATCAGGACATAGTGATTTTCATATTGTCTGTCGGCGGCATGCTTTGTTTCGGATGGATTCTTAACAACACCCGTACTGGAATGGCTGTCCAAGCTGTTGCGCAAAATCCGGCCGGTGCTAAAATTGTGGGTATTCCCAAGGATTTTATTTTTGCCGCCACTTTTGCAATTTCAACGATAATGGTTGGTCTTGGCGGAATTTTGCTCAGCCAGAAAACCTTCATTGACCCCATGGGCAGCACCAATATCATGATAAAAGCATGGGTTATTACTGCTTTCGGCGGCATGGGCTCAATCAGCGGCAGCCTGTACGCCGCTTTTATTTTGGGAATGCTGGAGGCTTTCGTTGGATGGCATTTTGGAATGATATATGTGCAGATTGCTACTTTAACATTGCTTTTAGTCACCCTGGCTGTACGCCCCCAGGGTTTGATGGGAAGAGAGTAAATTATGAGTTTGAAACGCATGGTCCTGATTTTAGTCGGTTTTTATTGTGTAATGGGAATTATGCCGCTTTTTTTTGGTAACACGGATTATATCATGAACATTTTAATCATGATACTGATATGGGCGGTTGTTGCCTCCTGCTGGGATGTTATTATGGGTTTTGCCGGGATTTTTTCTTTCGGGCAGGTCGCCTTTTATGTCATCGGCGCATATGCTTCGGCCATACTTTCCGTTTCGCTGGACATACCGCCTGTCTTTGCCATAATGATGGCAGGCGTAATCACAGGAATGCTGGGTGTGATTGTGGGCCTGCCCTGCCTCAAGCTTGCAGGGCCCTATATCGCTTTAGTTACATTTGCAGTTCATATGACTTTGATACCTTTTTTAAGGGGCCCCCTCGGCAGGGCAATTGGTTCCGGAGGATCCCAGGGAATTCTCACTATACCCCCCATTAATCTTCTCGGATTTGCATTCAGTTCCGAGCAACTGGTGCCGTTTTTTTATTTAACGCTTTTCTTGACGATTATCTGCACGCTGATCCTTGCTTTGATTATAAAATCCTATTGGGGTACGGCTTTTCTGGCCCTGAAAGATTCCGAGAATTTTGCCACCAGCCTGGGAATCAGTGCTTTCAGGTACAAGCTGATGGTGTTTGCCATTACCTCTTTTATAACAGGCCTGTTTGGGGCTGTCTATGCACATTATGTCGGCATGTTGTCGACAAAAATGCTGAGCATGGATGTATTTACAATTTTGATGATCATGATGGTAATCGGCGGTATCGGCAAATATCCCGGTGTTGTTGTGGGCGCAGTTATCACTGTAACCATCAATCAGCTCCTGGCTCCGCTAGGCATGTATCGCCCCTTAATAATGGGCGCTATTGTAGTAATTCTTGTTCTATTCCTTCGGGATGGCGTAATAGGCCTGGCTCAAAAGTTTTCTCCTTTACAGCGAAAATTCACGGCCGGCAATTAACCGCTCAACTTTGCGCGAAAGGTAAGTAAGCGTGACGTCTTATATTTTGTTGGTTTTTTATTTTGACCGATATGATAAGAAGTCGTTAAATATCAATGTACCATCTACAAAAAAGGAGGCGTTTTATGAAAAAGCTAAAGTTTTTGGTAGTTATTTTGGCAGTTTTTATGTTTGCCGGCCCTTGGGCCTTTGCGGTTGAAACCATTAAAATCGGAGTTCCTCTGGCCATGACCGGAGCATATGCCGGTTCAGGAGACAATTACTGGAAAGGCATCGAGATGGCGACAAACGAAATAAATGGAAGCGGTGGTTTACTTGGAAAACAGATTGAGATTATTCGCTTTGACTCCCAGGAGTTTTCTCCTGAAGTAGTTATGCAGGGAGCTAACTACCTGTGCGGTAAGATGAAGGTGGCCTCAGTTCATGCCGGATGGGCTGGTTGGGGACAAGATATACGAGCCTACGGTAAATATGATGCACCCTTTTTCTGTGATGATGGTGCAATGCCTGCTGTTGACGTATACAAGAGCAATCCTGAAAAATATTACAATACATATTTTATCACCGATACCGGTGGTGACCAGGCGAACAGCATGTTCAATATGCTGACGGCTCTGCCCTATGAGTATCCCAACAAAAAAATCGTGATCATCAACACCGATGATGCCTGGGGAATGGAAGTGGGAGACACCCTGTCAAAACGATTTAAAAAAATAGGCTGGAAAGTGGCAAAACGTGAAACCGTTCCTTACGGCACAAATGAGTGGGGTCCGATTTTAACTAAAATCCGGAGGATCAATCCGGCGATCATCCATGTTGAGATCCCCAGTTCCCAGGAAGTCATGACTTTTTTCCGTCAGTTCATTAAGCGGCCAACCAACTCGATCCTTAGCTACGGCTGGAGCATTACTCCTCTTGAAGTGTTGGCAACCATGGGCAAAGATGCAGATGGTATTGTCGGCGAAATGCCCGCGGGTATGCCGGCACCTGTGGCGCCCAACGCCAAGGCTCAGGCCTGGGTGGATAAATACATGGACATCTATAAGCATACAATTCCGGCCGGCTCCTGGATCGCCTATACCAGCGTGATGGCCTGGGCCGATGCGGTTAAAGCCGTAGGAGACGAATATGATTTTAAAGCAGTTAACAAGCATCTCAAAGAAGCCGGTTACGACGGGTTACAGGGCAAGATCAAATTCGGTGAGAACAATACCATACATGCACAGCCCGCTGCTCCTATCGTTCACTACCAGGTGCAAAACGGACAATTGGTTGCGCTTTACACAGACCCACCGCTCAAACCGTATAAAGATTACAAGTTCCAAGTACCTCGCTGGATAAAAAAGTAATGCGAATGTGACACTTCAAAACCAATTGCAATCTGGGTTGGGGATTGCTCCCTTGGCCGGTTCGTCTGCGACAGGCAACCGGTGGGGGTAGGGGGCAATCCCCATTAAGCGCAGTTGTTTTTGCCCAGGAGGGAGTAGATACCCGGATCCAGCTTCCGGCCCGTAGGGCCTACAGCCCGGAGGGAGGGCCCGGCACTGATTTCTCCCTGAAAGGGGGTGTTGGCTTTATTACATATAAGTGCCTAAAATGAACTAAAGTGAGCTAAAATGCCTAAAGTTAAGGAATTCTATCTTTTTTTATAAACGACAGAGCGACCTGTCGGGTCGTAGCCGAAGGCGAAGCCTGAAGCGATACATCAACTTTAGATCACTCCACACTTTGTATTATTTTCAAGGCAGAGCCAGTTATCTCTGACCTGGCTCTCCGAGGCGTAGGATCGTACCCCTACGAGCCGGAGGCCCAGAGGACCAGGTTTCCGATGTTAGAATAAAAAAAAGAAGAACATCGAATGTTGAATGGGAAAAGATGAACCTGGGTTGAGCGGTTCAGGGTTGAAAAACCCTCAAACAGCTCGTATCAGTGGCATCTGTAACCGATTTTTTAGTATGAAGAAGGTACACGACACTCATGAGTACAGCCATCTTAAGCATATTATCTGGAATAGGAGGTATGTTTGGATGGGGAATATACGATTTTCTAGGAGCTGTTTATGCCAAACAGATAGGATCTTTTAAATCTTTCTTTTGGTCACAACTGGCTGGTTTAATATTTGCCCTTCTACTTATATTCGTTTTTACAATAAGCCTCAATGTCCCTATTCTGGTAATCATTTTGCTCCCAATCGCAGCAATTGTTTATTCTGCTGGATACTTGTTTTTTTTCAAAGGTTTTGAGATAGGCAATGTATCGATTGTTGCCGCAACCATGAATCTATGGGCTGTATTTACAATGCTGTTTGCTTTTATCTTTATGGGCCAGCGGCTTTCTACAATACAGTCCTTAGGCGTCTTCATGATTATTTCCGGCGTTACTTTGGCATCCTTAAATTGGAGCGATATTAGAAATCAAAGATTTCAACTTTCATCAGGTGTCAAAGAAACAGCTTTAGGGGCTTTTTTCTTTGGTGTCTTTTGGAACATTAGCGAGGTTATATCTGAAGAAATTGGGTGGCTATTAACGACCCTATTTGTAAAGGTTGGGATTATTTTGTTCTTGCTGATCTTCTCCTTTCTCATAAAACGAGAGCTGGACTTAACTAAAGCTACCACTAAAACAAAATGTATGCTTGTAATAATGGGTATTATTGAAGCTGGTGCGGTAGCGATCGTTAATTACGGATTAACGATCGGAGATGCAATATTGATTACGCCTATAGCTTCTGCCTTATCGATAGTGACCATAACACTGGCCATTATTTTTTTGAAAGACAAAGTCACGAAACTTCAGGGGCTAGGAATCATAACAGCTATTGCCGGTATAATTGTCACTGCATTTTAAATTCTGGCCCGATTTTTCTTTTGGCAGGTTCAGGACTCAAAACTTTAGGGCATCTCCAACATATTTGCCAGGGAAGCGTCGGACACTTTATATCCACTCTGTCTGTACTGTACCCTCAAGATGGATTTAATTTCGGAGGAGGAGAATAATGGAAATTGTGGATTGTAGAAATTCCAATACATCGAAAACTATAGCTGATGAACCGTAGGCGTTCACGGGTTCAAACTTTGTCCTTAACCTTAACCTCAACCCTGAACGTTGAACCCTGAACCTGTGAACGGCTACGATGAACCTCAACCAGCTTAAAATTTTTTATATGACCGCCAAAAAAGGGAACCTCAGTGTGGCGGCCCAAGAGCTTTTCATTTCCCAGCCGGCGGTCACCAAAGGCATCCAGCGACTGCAGGAATTTTACGACATTAAGTTCATCGACCATATCGGCAAAAAACTGACCCTGACGGATGCCGGTGAAGTGCTTTACGAAATCGCCGAAAAGATATTTGAACTGGAAAGCCGCGCCGAAGAGAGTATCCGTGATTTTCAGCAGCGCAAAAGGGGACATATTCGGATCCTTTCGAGCGAAAGCTTCGGCGCCTACTACCTTCCCCATATCATTATTCCGTTCAGCAAAGCCTATCCACTGGTTCGGATTTCCATGAATATTCTGCCGACCGAACAGGTGATCGAAAATACTGCGACCCTGAATAATGACCTTGGATTTATTTCTTATCCGGTGGAGCACCCAAAACTGCTGCTCAGAGAAGTCCTGGAAGACCGGCTGGTGATCATTACATCGCCTGACCATCCCCTGACCCGCAAACAGACCCTTGCCCCCCGGGATCTTAAAAACGAGGTGCTGATCATGCACGAAACAGGTTCAGCACCTCGCAAGGCCATCGAGGAGTACATTCGAAAAAACGATCTTTCCGTAAAAATTCACCTGGAAATTTCCAGTAATCACGCCATAAAACGTGCGGTTGAAGACGGACTCGGTATCGCTCTGATTTCAAGGCGGGTGGCCATTGAAGAGATCCGAGCCGGAAGACTCGCCGCTATTCCCCTGTCGGATCCATCCATGATCCGCAAATACTACATGGTCCACCACAAGGACAAATACCTTTC
>PVMK01131493.1_pt1 | contig 20501 bp, 25 predicted proteins | sample 1853481 | NCBI WGS metagenome assembly PVMK01 (sample SAMN08533507, study PRJNA380276) | Marine sediment metagenome, whole genome shotgun sequencing project. | reverse complement strand
ATATAGTTCGGATCCGATCAGTGTTTTTGCCTGATCATGGCTGGTTACTTCTTTTAAGGCTAAAAGCGCCCCGCGAGAATGCGATTTGATCCAGTCAATTTCATAGTGGTTTTGGCTGCCGTCAGGGCTGCTAACCAGCAGGGCTGTGCCCGATTTGAAAATTTCTAAAGATTCAGCATAGGACTGAACCTTGCTGATGCCCTTGACACCATGGGTACCCACAATCTTTCCAATGAGCACAACGTCCTTTTTGGGCTCCGATTTATTCAATAATTTCCAGAACAGTGCGTTTTTTTATTTTGGCAGAAGCTGCGCCCAATATCGTTCGCATAGCTCGCGCCGTTCTGCCCTGTTTGCCGATGACTTTCCCCAGGTCCTCTTTGGCCACTTTAAGTTCCAGGACCGAGGTTTGATTCCCCTCAACCTCTGCAACGCTGACTTCTTCCGGATGATCCACCAGTGCTTGAGCAATAAAGTTGATCAGATCTTTCATAGCGCCATCTCCTTTTTTGCAGGTTGAGAAACAGGGGGGATGAACGACTAGGTATTGTTAGCAAAAAAGCTTTCCCTTTTCAAAAGGCTTTTTACCGTATCTGACGGAATCGCACCTTTTTCCATCCAGTATTTAATTCGATCCGGATTTAACGATACCTCTGCCGGATCCTTTAACGGATCGTATGTGCCCACTTTTTCCAGAAATTTGCCATCGCGGGGTTTCTCGCCGTCAGCAACAACGATCCGATAAAAAGGTTTTTTCTTGGTGCCGTGTCTTGCCAGTCTAATTCTAACGCCCATTATGATTTCTCCTTCAGAACGGCAGCATTCCTTGTCCCATACCGCGCATGCCGCCTTGATTTAATTTTTTTAACATTTTCAAAACTTGGGTATAATTTTTTAAAAGTTTGTTTACGTCCTGAACCCGGGTTCCGCTTCCCCCGGCGATTCGTTTGCGGCGACTGCCGTTAATCATGGAATGATTCCGCCTTTCCTGGGGTGTCATGGAATTGATAATCGCCTCGATTCTGACAAACTCCTTTTCATCCACCTGCAGGTTCTTCAGCTGTTTCATCTGCCCCATGCCCGGGATCATTTTTAGCAGATCGGTAAAGGACCCCATCTTACGGATCTGAACCATCTGGTCACGGAAGTCCTCCAGTGTGAACTGACTTTTTCTGAGTTTTTTCTCAAGCGCTTCAGCTTGTTTCTGATCGACGACGTCCTGGGCCTTCTCAATCAGGGTGAGGACATCTCCCATGCCCAGAATACTGGAAGCCATGCGATCCGGGTGAAATGCTTCCAGGTCGCTGAGCTTTTCACCCACGCCGATAAACTTGATCGGCTTGCCGGTTATGGATTTGATCGAAAGCGCCGCCCCGCCGCGGGCATCGCCGTCCATTTTGGTCAGCACCACACCGCCGATATCCAGGGTCTCGTTAAAGGATTTGGCGATATTGACAGCATCCTGGCCGGTCATGGCGTCGGCCACCAGCAGGATATCGGCCGGCTTGACGGCCGCTTTTATATTTTCCAGCTCGGCCATAAGCGCTTCATCGATATGCAGGCGTCCGGCTGTATCGAGCAGCAAAGTATCGCATCCTTGCTGATGCGCGGCGGTCTGAGCCTCCTGACAGATTTGAACCGGATCCTGGTCTGTGCGGGATGGAAAAACCGGTACATCCAGTTGATCGCCCAGCTTTTGAAGCTGGTCGATAGCCGCCGGGCGATAGACATCCGCCGGAACCAGGTACGGTTTGCGGCCGTTCTTCCTTAAAAATACAGAAAGTTTACCTGCTGTGGTCGTTTTACCGGACCCCTGAAGGCCGACGAGCATCACCGATACCGGACTTGTTCCCGACAGGTTCAATTGCTCATGACGGGCGCCCATTAATTCCGTCAGGGTTTCATTGACTATTTTGATAACCTGCTGGCCGGGTGTCAGGCTTTCCAGAACCTCCTGGCCCATCGCCCGCACTTTGATGTCGGCGATGAAGCTTTTAACGACACGATAGTGGACATCGGCTTCAAGAAGGGCCATGCGGACTTCTTTCAGCCCTTCCTCGATATTTTTTTCCGTTAATTTGCCATGCCCTTTAAGCTTCCGGAATATGGCGTTTAGTCTATCGCTTAAGCTGTCCAGCATGCTTTTACCTGGCTGAGGTCATAAATTCTTGAAAATATAATGTAATAAATGCTATGTCAAGAAAATTAATTCCTCTTCGCCAGACCTGCTAGAGAGGTTGTTCTGGTGCGGGGCATTGATTAATCCTACTACATGGAATAATGGAATGTTGGAATAATGGAATAATGGTCAAAGCTGTCTGAAGCTACTTTTTTCAGTTCGAATAGAAAGTTGGTAAATATCTTACAGGCCAAAACATAAAGGGCAGTGGCGTCTTGCCAAACCCTGAGTTTTTTAAAAACCTCGATTGATTTTTTTCAATGCGAAGCAACACTGAGACCCAATATTCCTGTATTCCATCTTTCCATCATTCCAATCGCACGACCTGGAGGCTCTCGACAGGTTGTGAGCGACGCGAACTAAGTTAATATGTTGAATGATAAAAAGAAAAACATCCTTGAACTTGACCGCAACCAATTAATCACCTGGCTGGACGATCAGGGAATTGAGCCGTATCGTGCGAATCAAATTCTAAGATGGATTTATTTGCGTCAGGCGGATCGATTTGACCTGATGACCGATATCGCCAAAGACATTCGTCCGCTTTTGGAAGATCATTTTACGATCAGCCGTCTGCAAATCGAAAACATTGAAATATCAAAAGACGGTTCACGCAAATATCTGTTTAAACTGGAAGATGGAAAACACATTGAAAGCGTCCTGATACCGGAGCGCGATCATTACACTCTCTGTATTTCCAGTCAGGTGGGCTGTGCTCAGGACTGCCGGTTTTGTTTAACCGCCAGTGGCGGATTACAGCGTAATTTGAGCAAAGCGGAAATCGTTTCCCAGGTAAGGGATGTCAAAAATGATTTGGAAGATTCGATGCCGCTGAGCAACCTGGTTTTTATGGGAATGGGCGAGCCGCTGGCCAATTATAAAAACCTGGTGGACGCTCTTCAGGTGATCACCGACAGCAGCCTCGGGCTTGGCTTTGCCGGCCGACGGGTAACCGTATCAACGGCCGGTCTGGTAACCCGGCTGGCCGACCTGGGTCGCGATACCCGGGTAAACCTGGCCATCTCGCTCAATGCCACTGATAACCCTACCCGCAGCCGCTTGATGCCGATCAATCGCAAAGTTTCCCATCGAAAAATTGCTGAAAGCCTGTCAACATTTCCCGCTGACCGGCGGGCGCCGGATCACCTTCGAATATGTCCTTCTAAAAGATGTCAACGACTCGGTTAAAGATGCCGGGCGTTTGGCCGGGCTGTTGCGGCCGATCAAATCGAAAATCAATCTGATCCCCTTCAATTCCCACGAAGGCTGCCAATATCAGCGCCCGGATGAAGATACCATTCTGCGATTTCAGAAGATTTTGATTGACAATAAATATACGGTCATGATTCGCCAGAGCAAGGGGCAGGATATTTCGGCAGCCTGCGGGCAGCTCAGGGCCAGAAGTCAGAGGGACAGAGACCAGAAGACAGAAGACGGGTGACAGATGACAGTGGGTAGATGACAGGATTCAGCGGACCCGCCGTCGTTGAAGCTATGGCGCGGCAAGCAGAAGACCCATCTTCGCCTGACGGCTTTGCCGCGGCAAGCAGAGGTCAGATTGCAAGAGACAGATGAGAAAGGACCGAGTATTGTGCGCAGATGACAGTGGGGTTCACAATATGTTGCAAGTATAGGAGCGTATCAAAGGTTGTAACGTTACGGATAACCAGCGGGCCTGAGGCCTTTCAAGCTGGAACTGCCTCTAACGATAAACCCCAGCAAGTTTCTCCCGGCTGGTTTATCCGCCTTGTTATAACCTAAACGATCGCTTAAACTGCATTTGAACTAAGTACCTGTACCTCTTTTTCAAGGCGCTCTGCCAGCAAATCTTCGGTTACTTCAAGATCAAAACGGGTTTGGAGATTTAACCAAAATTGAGGCGATATTCCAAAAAACCGCCCTAAACGCAAGGCTGTATCAGCTGAGATTGATCGTTTCCCATGAACAATTTCGTTAATCCGTCTTGGAGGTACGCTTATGTCTTTGGCAAGTCGATATTGACTGAGTCCCATTGGCTTCAGAAATTCCTCAATAAGAATTTCGCCAGGATGAATGGGAGGAAGTTTTTTATTTTTCACTATTGCCTCCTAATGATAATCTGTAATTTCAACATCATATGCATCACCGGTTTTCCATTTGAAACAAATTCGCCACTGATCGTTAATGCGGATGCTATGTTGTCCTTTTCGGTCACTTTTTAAAGCTTCTAATCTGTTACCAGATGGAACGCGTAAAGAATTTAATTCGGTAGCCGCATCCAAAATAACCAATTTTCTGCGTGCAAGATACTGAATATTTTTTCAGTTTCTTTATCCCGGAAAGTTTTTATCATGAGGATATATTAACGCAATTCGTTATTAACGTCAAGCGTTATGTTTGAAGGCTGAGATTTTTATGAATATGCCAATGGTTGGTGTTTAGATTGAGTCTGAGGTTTTTGTAGCGTTATAACGCCAAAGCTAACCTGCCGGCCACCTGACTTTTGAGTCTGCACAGCCTTTACGTAAAACCGCATAGTTTTCCCGGGCCTGCCGCGGCGAAGCCTTGGCGAAGACGGGTCACGTTCAGCGAATTGTTATAAGGTTTTCTGTGCCAATTAGATATGTCATATTAAATGGTTATGGTGAAATAAACACAAACAATATTCAAGTTTGACACCGATTACGATAATGCGTAAAATGTTGTTAAAGTTTGGAGGATTGCCATGGTAAATTATACCGCAAAATATACTAAAATTGCTTCCGGTTATATGGGGCAGCTTGTTGAGTGGCCTGAAGTTGTTACCGAAGGTAAGGATCTCGAAGATTGCCGCGCTACGCTTCGTGACGCACTCAATGAGATGGTACTTGCGTATGCAGAGCTTGGGAAAGAAGTCCCACTGGGCAACGCTCTCATCGAACAGCTCCCCGTAGAGGTCGAACATGTCGGTCAAACGACGTGATTTAATCCGCTATTTGGACAAGAACGGCTTTTACCTGCTTAGAGAAGGCGGTAAACACTCTATTTATACAAACGACAAACGACAAGAAAGTAATTCCGGTTAAAAGGCACAAACAACTCGACAGAATCACAGCCAACGAACTCTGCAAACAGGCCGGACTAGATCCAAAATTTTAACCTCCCGTTTTCAAAGACCTACTTAATCTGATTCCCGTAACCTTATAACGTCAGGCATAAGTGGCGGGCGGATGGAACCCAGCTCAGTGTGAAAAACACCTTGCTAGAAATGAAACCGGGTTATTTCGGAGCCGCACGATATAGCCCGTCCATCTTCATGCCATTGTTATGGGTTCATGGCTGGTGAGCGGTGTATTCGTCCAGGAGTCTTCTGATCATTTTCTGATACTGGGTATTATACTTTTTCGCTTCATTTTTAAAAAAATCTACACTGGCTCTGCTGAGCGAGATTGTAACTTTAACGGTTTCTTCTTTTAAAGCCAACTCCTCCGGTGATGGCAGAAAATCTTTTATAACCTTTACTTTTCCCATTGGCTCATCTTTGTATTTTATTTTCCCTTTCATATATTCTTTTTCCTTTCCGCCAATATCCAGCGCCAAAGATCCGGATCTTGGTTTTTCGATATGTAAAGCGGACAGTCATGATTCCGCCTGCGACCTTCCCTAAACAGTAATATCGTTTTTCATCATCGCTGTGATCCATATCCTCTAAAATGACACGACGTTTATCTAAGAATGCGAATTGCGCCAGGGAAAATGAAATGCCATGTTTCCTCTGGTTTGATTGGTCCTTTGCATCATCCCATTCGAAATCAGATGTTTTTGTCATCGATACAAATTAATTAATATATGGTCTATTGTCAATATAAAAATATGGCTAATAATATGTATTTTATTTCCATAACAGTGTTGATAAATGTAAAAATATTCCATGATATAGGTCTATATATCTGGAAAATATTTCCATTTATATAAAGTTTTATGGCGGCAAAATTCATCCGAAAGATATGGGGAAAAATGAAGTTGAGCGGTTTTTGAGCCATCTTGCCGAAAAGAAGAATGTTGCTGTGGCAACCCAAAAACAGGCATTGAATGCATTGATATTTTTGTATAAAAAGGTTCTTGATACTGATTTGGGAGATGGTATCGCTCCAACGCGGTCAAAACGCAGGATGAATCTGCCAACAGTATTGACGCAAGAAGAAGTTTCTAAGCTGCTTGGCAATATGAAGGGAAAGCACGCTCTGATGGCGAAACTGTTATATGGTTGCGGCCTCAGGCTTATGGAGTGTGTTCGTCTGCGGGTCAAGGATGTGGACTTTGGCCAGGGCAGGATTTTTATACGTAACTCAAAAGGTGGCAAAGACCGCACAGTAATTCTGCCGGACTCCATACAGCAGGAATTACAAGAGCAAATTGATTATGTTATTGCATTACATAAGGAGGATATCCGGGACGGATTCGGGGAAGTTTACATCCCTGCGGCGCTTTCTCGCAAATACCCTAATGCATCCAAAGAGACTGGATGGCAGTATGTTTTCCCTTCAAAAAAATTGTCAAAAGATCCCAGGTCCGGCAAAACCATGCGTCATCATGTTATGGAATCGGGTCTGCAAAAGGCGGTCAAACATGCTTTAAACCAGGCCAAAGTTCATAAAAAGGCCGGTTGCCATACTTTTCGTCACAGCTTTGCTACTCATTTACTTGAAACCGGCACTAATATCCGAGTGATTCAAAAACTTATGGGTCATGCCGATGTGAAAACCACTGAAATTTATACTCATGTCATGAAAAAAGATATCGATTCCGTTAAAAGCCCTCTGGATTTGTTATGAGGGATTTCAATTGCTGCACAACGTTCAAGGGCTTAACTTGGGGACATCTGTCCTCCGTCCTGTCCTATGACATCTGTCTTCTGTCCTCTGTTTTTACGTTATCATCAACTTGCGCACATCGCCGGGTTGAATGGCGATGACCTGGATGATCTTTTCCTTTTTTAGGGTTTTGATTACCACATCCACCGGAGACAACTTGGGGGCTTTGCTGTATCCGGTGCAGATGGAAGCCGCCAGCAGGACGGCATTGTCCGGGGCGCTATGAGGCACCAATCCGATGGGGCTGGAATAATCTTTGACATCGATGACCGTATCGATTTCCGGGTTGTGGTACTTGAGGATTTGTTCATTGTCTTTTTCGGTTCGACCGACAATCAGCTTGTTCTCCGGGTTCAGGCGGAAATGGCGCCCGTATTTCAGAAGATGGAGCTCTTCTTCGGTACAGGTGTCCTGGTGCCCGAAGATCTCACGCAGCCGGCTGGAATAATTTTTGTCGGTCAACAGACAGCCGCCGGCCGGGGCAGGGTACTCCGTAATCCCGAATTTTTTGGCCAGTTCCATCTGGCGTTTGCGACCCCTGCCTGCAATATCCAACAACTGCTCCCTGTCCACCAGCCCCTCTTTTTCAGGAATGGTTTCCGGCATGTTTTTGGCACTCAGCGGACGCAAGATGTAGCCTTTATAACCGGAATGCTTTGCCACATAGTGCAATGACGGCTTGTTCTGGGACATCGGCCGCTGGCCGAGAACCTCGCCGCTGAAGAGAAAATCGAAGTTGCCTTCCGGCATCATTTCCCCCGCCAGTTTAAACATCAGGGTATGACAGTCCATACAGGGGTTCATATATTTCCCGTATCCGGCCGGTGGATTCTTCAACATTTTAATATAAACGTTGTAGATGGGTTTTACGGTCAAGGGGAATCCCGGTCATTTCGGAGGCTTTGCGGGCCTTGGCGGCATTAAAAAACGGCGTTTCGAATGTGACCCATTCAACCTCGATGCCCTGTTGGCGCAGCACCAGCCCCGACATCATGCTGTCGAGCCCGCCGGAACACAGACCTAAAGCGCGTACTATTTTTTTTGTGGCGTTCATGGGTTGCTTTCCATTTTTAATTGTTGACTGTCTTTTTTAAAGAAGCGTATATCCATTATCCATGGTGGATGTATTTAGTGATGGATCTGACTCTGGCCGCGGTAAGCATATAGTCCCCATCGCGGCTGAAAGCCGCTCCCACAATCAGTCGTCATCGGGTGGGACACCGCATTGGTGCTATGCGACGCAGAAAGAATTCCCAACAGAAACGGATACCTGAATGGAACTCAAAACGCGGACCGACAAGATACGTAAAATACTAAGAACCATCTATTCTGACGTCAAGACCCCGTTAATTCATCAAACACCCTTTGAACTGCTGGTTGCCACCATTCTATCCGCCCAATGCACCGACAAACAGGTGAATCAGGTCACCCCGGTGCTCTTTAAACGTCTTAATACGCCTGCCGATTTTGCTGCTGCGCCCCTTAAATCCATTGAAAAGTTGATTCGTCCCACCGGCTTTTTTCATAATAAAGCCAAAAACATTAAAAATTGTTCGAGAGCGCTTTTAGACCAGCATAACGGCCGGGTGCCACAGACCCTGGAGGAACTGGTTAAACTGCCAGGGGTGGGGCGCAAGACCGCTAATGTGGTTCTGGGAGCCGTTTTCGGTATTTCCGGCGTCGTGGTGGATACCCATGTGGCCCGAATATCGGGAAGGCTGGGACTGACCGAGAACAAAGATCCGGTGAAAATCGAGTTCGATTTGATGGAAATTGTCCCCAAACGCGCCTGGAATGATTTTAGTCTTCAGTTGATTTTTTTCGGCAGAGAGACATGTATGGCCCGAAAACCAAAATGTTCGACTTGCCCTTTAGATAAACTGTGTCCCTGGCCGCTCAAGACAACCTGAACTCAATATAGTCGTTAATTTTTATTATTAGCAAGGCGAACTCAACTCATTCTCCAAGGCACATTTAACCGCAGCCTTCGCATGAATTTCAGTGGTATCATACAATTTGTGCATGGTGTTTGTACAAATAATGCCAAAATCAGCACCGCCGCTTTCAAGGCTGCGGGCCGCATCGATCAAAATTTTGGCGGCCTCATCCCAGCGATCCTGATGCTGCAGCGCTTCCATTTCGGCAAACTCCACCGAATACATGATGCTTTTGGCGGAATGCAATCCACCCAGTTCAGTTCGAATTGTTTCGTTGATAATTCGGTAATACTCAATTGAAGACTCCCAGCTCATACCGCCAATCATTCCAATGGTTTTCATTACATTCCTCAGATTCGGGTGGAAAAAGGTTGCTTTGGGTGATTTTGATGCTTTTGCATCGTTATACTGTTTGCGCCCGTTATTCAACCATCAAGATAATCTCATAATTTTGATGGAACTTTGAAACACTCGCACCAAATTTTCGGCACCAATTTTGGCGTTTGATGTTATTTATAGTAATTTTAAGTTATTTAGTCAGATTTATTTTCACTAACTTAATTTTTTATTGACTAAAAGTTACCAAAAAAGATAAAAAGACACTTTCGATCGAAAGATGTTTATTAAAATATATTGCAGGACCCGAGGAGAATCCAATGAATCCCCTCCTTAGCACCAAAGAAGTTGCGCGGTTGCTCAATGTCAATGACAAGATGGTTTACACCCTAGTTGCCGAAAAAGGCCTGCCGGCTTCCAAAGTAACTGGTAAATGGCTTTTTCCGAGACATCTGGTGGAACAGTGGGTTGAAACCCAGACCATCAACTATCCGGACACCGGCAACCTTTTGCCGCTCCAGCAGGGAATACTCATACTTGCGGGCAGCAACGATCCATTGCTGGATCGTGCGATTTCTCTTTACAACAGCCATTTTCAAGCGCCTTTGGCCGTGTTCGGTAATCTGGGCAGCATGGGAGGCCTGCGGGCATTGCGGCAAAACCTTTGCCACATGGCCTCAAGTCACCTGTTGCAGGAAGATGAAGAAGAGTACAATTTTGATTATGCTTTTCAGGAGCTGGATTTAATGCCGGCCGTGGTCAATTTTTGCCGTCGTGAGCAGGGCATTCTGGTGCCGGAAGGCAATCCCAAAAAAATTTCCAGGGTAGCAGATCTGGCCGGACCGGGAATCCGAATCGTCAATCGACCGCTGGGTACCGGTACACGCTTACTGCTGGATCGGGAATTTAAAAAGGCCGGCATTGACGGTGAAAAAATTGATGGTTACGGCGACGAGGTTCACCGGCATCTGGAGGTGGGGCTGGAGATTTTAGGCGGCCGGGCGGACGCCGGTCCCGGCATCGGTGCGGTTGCCGGATTATTAAATATTGGATTCATCCCGATTCGCTGGGAACGATTTGATTTGATGATTTTAAAGGATCGATTCTTCGATGAAGGGGTTCAAAAGTTTTTAGGCCTTTTACACGAAAAGGAGTTTAAACAGCTGGGCGATAAAATTTCGGGTTATGATCTCAGCGTTTCCGGGAAGATGATTTATCCCGCTGCAGATGACAGAGAACAGAAGTCACAGATGACAGAGGACAGATGACAGAGGACAGATGACAGAGAACAGAGGGCAGATGACGGAGGACAGAGAGCAGAAGGCAGATTACGGAGAACAGAGGACAGATGACAAAGGACAGATGACAGAAGGCAGATGGCCGAAGACCAATAAAAGTGGATTGATTTTATATATGCATCAGCAAAATACAATTAAAAAGGGGCACGATGAAAATGATGAGTATGCGAAGTATTCTTGTGATTTTAGCGCTTTGTTTTTTTTGCAGTAATGGTTTGGCGGGGGAAAGAATTATCAAGATGTCCACGACAACCAGTACCCAGGCATCCGGACTGCTGGACGTTCTTTTACCCGAGCTGGAAAAAGATACGGGCATACAGGTCAAAGTGATTGCCAAGGGCACCGGAGCGGCAATCCGTGACGGCATGGACGGCAATGTGGATGTGATTTTCGTTCACGCCAAAGCCCGCGAAGAGAAATTTGTTAAGCAAGGCTTTGGGACCAGGCGCTTTGCGGTGATGCACAATGATTTTGTTATCCTGGGTCCTGCAAAGGATCCGGCCGGAATAAAAGGGCTTTCGAATGCCGCTGAAGCGTTCAAAAAAATTGCAGACGCAAAATCCGCATTTGTTTCGCGTGGCGATGACAGCGGCACGCATACCAAAGAGCAGGCACTCTGGGAATCGACCGGTTTGCCGCTGGAAAAAAATATGCAAACCATCGTAAAAAAAGGCAAGAAAAAAGAAATCAGTTTTATCAGCCCTCAGGGGATTGGGGCAATGGTACCTATCCATCGGGCAGGGAATGGGCAAGGCACTGACGTTTGCCGATGAAAAACAGGCCTATATCCTGGCGGACAGAGGGACCTACATTAAATATAAATTCGGGCGGGACGTGCCGATTGACCTGGTCGTTCTGTGCGAGGGCGATTCAGCCCTTGCCAATCCCTACGGGGTGATTCCGATCAATCCCGAAAAACACCCGCATGTAAAATATGATTTATCCAGGGCGTTTGCCGAATGGCTGGTTTCAAGAAAAGGACAGACAGTTATCGATAATTACCGGCTTTTGGGCAAGCAACTGTTTTATCCGGATGCGATCAAGTAAATAAACTTCTAATAAATATCGGCGGCAATCATACTCATTTGCGATTAAGATATTTTATCATAATTATAAAGTTAAAGGTTAGAGGTTTGAGGTTGGAGGCAAATCAGTTTTGATCATTGCCCAAATTCAAGTTTTTGCCTCCAACCTAAAGCGAAGCGCTCCTCAAGCCCCGCCAGTATTGCGGGCGGGGCGATCCTCAAGTGGAGCGTAGCGCAACGATCGTGGAAACACCATGAACCTTCTGATTGACAGTTTTATTTCTGCAATCTCTTTAGTCATTTCTCTCGATAGGGAGATGGTCGACATCGTTGTCGTCTCTCTAAAGGTCAGTGGCTATTCAACTTTTTTTGCAAGCCTGCTGGGGATTCCGATCGGTTTCCTGGTGGCATTTGAATCGTTTCCGGGAAAGCGCTTTATGATTACCTGCCTGAATACCCTGCTGGCGGTTCCAACCGTGGTGATCGGGCTCTTTGTATATGCGTTTATTTCCCGTCGAGGGGTACTGGGTTTTTTCGATCTTTTGTACACTCAAAAGGCCATTATTATCGGACAGACCTTACTCATTATACCGGTGATTACCGCTTTTACCATCGCAGCGATCAGCAGAATTGATCAGCGTTATCGTAAAACGGCCATGACGCTGGGGGCCAACCGTCTGCAGACTGCTTTTGTGATTTTCCGAGAAGCACGCTACGGCGTTGTGGCTGCTGTAATTGCCGCCTATGGTCGCGTGATTTCCGAAGTGGGTATCAGCATGATGCTGGGTGGAAACATTCGGGGCTTTACCCGCACTATGACGACCGCCATGGCGCTGGAATATGACAAAGGGGTCTTTACCCTGGCAGTGGCTCTGGGAATCGTGCTTCTGAGTTTGAGCTTCGGGGTGAACCTGTTGTTTCATTTATTTCAGGGAAGGGTCCGGTCCTGATGCTTATTAATATTTCACAGCTTACCAAAAAATACAGCAGTCGCATGGTTCTGGATATCCCCGCGTTGAGCTTTAAAAAAGGGAAAATTCACGGACTCCAGGGGCCCAACGGTGCCGGCAAGACTACCCTTTTAAGTATTTTGGCACTCCTGGAGATTCCCACCACAGGCAGTGTTTCTTATAAATCAGAACCGGTGCAGTATTCCGAGCCTTATCTGCAACGGTTGCGAAAAGAAATCGTTCTGGTTGATCAACTGCCGCTTCTCTTTACAACCACCGTATTTAAAAATATGGAATTCGGCCTTAAAATTAGAGGAATTGAAAAAGAAGAGCGCAGACGCCGAATTATCAAAGGCCTTGATATGGTGGGAATGAGAGATTTTGCCCAGGCGCAGGCGCACCAGCTTTCCGGAGGAGAAACCCAGCGGGTGGCGCTGGCTTCCCGGTTGGTTTTAAAGCCGAAAGTTTTGCTGCTGGACGAACCGACCGCCAATGTGGACATAGCCAGTGCCCAGCAGATCAAAGAAGCTGCTTTGATGGCGCGTCGGGAATGGGACACCACTTTAATCATTGCCAGTCATGACCGGGACTGGCTTTATGATGTGTGTGACCAGGTTTTGCACCTGTTTAAGGGTCGCTTATTTGGAACCGGTAAAGAAAATATGATTTTCGGTCCCTGGCACGCGCATAAAAACCGCCTGTGGGAAAAAAAATTGTCGGACGGGCAGCGCATCCGGGTATCTGAACCACCGCAACCTGATGCCCTGGCCATTGTCGAGCTCACCTCAATCACCGGCGCATCAGATACGAAGTTAACCGACGCTGACGTAAATATCCTGCAAGGAATTGTTTTGCGGTTGACGCTGGAAAAAACCAGCGCGGAAATCGTGGCGACCATTTTGATCGGCAACCTGCCGTTTACCTTAAAATTATCCCGGCAAAAAATCCAGCAGGAAAATCTTTATCCCGGCCAGAAGGTCCACGTTTATTACCATCCGAATGCTGTTACCTGGCTTTAAAATGGCTTCAAAGACACTCCTGCCGGATGTCAGGTGTAGGTGTCAGGTTTCGGGTGTCAGCAAAAAGATGATCGCAGCAGAAAACTAGCGTAGCGTTGGACAGCGCGAGCCGAGCGAACAAGCGGGCAGGAGGCCCGCATATTCGCTTCGTACCCATCAGGTCCTGCAATGACACGCTATCAACCCGAAGACTGACGCTATAGCGCGGCGCGGAAGCCTCAAACCTCTGAACCTTTTTTAAAAAATAACGGAAATATACCGGATGGCGATGAAAGTCATCGTAAGGATGAGGATAATCTTTATGATTTTGGCCGGCAGGAATTTTTGAAGACGGGCGCCGCAATAAATGCCCAGAAAGCCACCGGCGCCGAACAAGGCGCCCAGCGTCCAGTCCGGGGCAATGGACAGACCGGTATGGGCAAATAATGGCGCGATCCCTGCGTAAAAAGCGACCCCGGCGATTGATGTGACAAATGTGGCCATCAGAGTAGCGCCGGCGATGGTGTATATCGGCAAACCGAAATAGGCGACCAGAAACGGCGCAATAATGGCACCCCCGCCGATACCATAAGTCCCGCCGACAATTCCAACGAAAAATGACAGCACAAGCAGGCCGATCGTATTGAACGTAAAGGTTTCTCCATAGAAGCTATAGCTGTAGCGCTTGAAGGAAAATTTTACGGTTCTGACAGCCGGCAGTGGATTTGCTTCATTTTCGGATACGATCGCTTCTTTATTTTTCCCAGTATAAAATCGTTCTTCTACGGCCTTGGCCCTTTCAATTGTTACGTCATTTTTTTTGATCATGGCATAAACAAGTCTCAGACCGATATATAGCAGCACGCACCCCGCAAAAAATTTGAAATTTTTGGGATCCGGCAAATAAAGAATTCTTATTATGGCGCCAATGAATATGCCCGGAAGGGTTCCGAGTATAATTACCCAGGCCAGAGGCCAGGCCATCCGCTTTTCACGCATGTAGCGATAAACGCCACTGGGAATGGCAACAACGTTATACACCAGATTCGTGGGAGAGACTGCCGGGCTGGTAAACCCCAGCATGCTGACCTGAAACGGCAATAACAGGAAGGCGCCGGATACCCCGGCGGTGGAAGTAAATAAAGAGACGAAAAACGCAACGCAAAAAGGGATTAAAGGGGAAACCGTAACACCTGAAACTTCAAAAAACATACGCACAATTCTCCAGTGGTTTGATGCTTATTAAGATATTTTCTAATTAATTGCAAATATGAAAATGTATGGTTTCGAAATTAAATATGACAGACTCCCAAAAAGTCTGCCAAGCTGTCATTGCGACCTGCCCGCCATCGCGAGCCGCCACGTCCGCCATCGGCTGCGCCTCAGGCAATGCCGGGCGGGCTCAGGCGAGGCGGGCGGGGCTTAGCGAAGCAATCTCTAACAATCCAAGTCTCTGAAGTCATGGGATTGCTTCGTCACTTCGTTCCTCGCAATGACCGGCGATAGGATTTTTTACGAAAGCATTAAATATATGGCACCATACTATATTGGTTTTTTACTTTGCATGACGGTTGAAATTCGTTAAGATTTATAATAAAGATTACAACTTTAACAAAAGGTAATATAATACCCACTTTATGGAGCATCTGGATGGTGGGACGGAGATCCTGAAATAGATAGATGATATCTAAAGCGCGATTGAATCTGGTAAAAGAGAAGGGCAAAACAGTGAAAGTCGGTAGAAACGATCCCTGCCCCTGCGGCAGCGGCTTAAAATATAAAAAGTGCTGTCTGGGAAAAGACATGCAGGAAAACAGGGATCCCGGGGCGCAGTATGCCCAGAGATACAAGATTCGGCTTAAAGAAGAAGCTGATATAGACGGGATCCGCAAGGCCGGTCAACTGGTGCTCGATACCTTTGCGCAGATCGAGGGTAAAATTCGTCCGGGGATAAAGACCGATGATATCAACACCATCGTGCATGAATTTACCATAAAAAACGATGCTCAGCCGGCGCCTTTGAATTACCGTGGATTTCCAAAAAGTGTTTGTGTTTCCATAAACGAGGAGGTTTGCCACGGTATTCCGGGGAAGCGAGTTTTGCAGGATGGTGATATCGTCAATGTCGACATTACATCGATTTTAAATGGTTATTATGCCGATGCCAACAATACCTTTTTTGCCGGCACACCCGGAGCCGAGGCCCGCAAAATCGTCCGCGTTGCCAGAGAGTGCCTTAAACGCGGCATTGCAATGGTCAAACCCGGCAATACCGTCGGGGATATTGGATGGGCAATTCAAACTTACGCCGAGGATCAGGGTTGCTCGGTGGTGCGCGATTTCGTCGGTCATGGGGTCGGGTTTGAATTTCACGAATCGCCCCAGATACCCCATTTTGGGCAAAGAGGGCAGGGCGTACGGCTGATTCCGGGCATGGTCTTTACGATTGAGCCCATGATCAATCTGGGTGCCAAAGAATTGAAAATCCTGCAGGATAACTGGACGGCGGTTACCAAAGATGGGTCCTTATCCGCACAGTTTGAGCAAACAATTCTGGTAACCCAAACCGGTTATGAAAGCCTGACGCCCTACGACTTGTCCTAAAATTATATTGCAGATACCAGCCCCTCCGGCCGTCTGCCCGTTTTTTTGGCGATAATCTGTAAAATCCCCAGCATGACCAGCACAATCACAATGATACAGGTGCACATGGCATTGGCACTTGCGGTCCAGCCGTCATTGTCGAGCATGATGATTTCGATGGCCGCCAGATGGACGGTGGCCGACACCAGGAAAATCACGGCACTGATGGTGGTCATTGAGCGCATGAAAAAATAGACAAAGTTTTGAAAGAAGGCGACCCTTGAAAGCGGAAATATGATTCTGAAAAACGTTCGGATGGTATCTCCGCCCAGGCTGATGGAGGCTTCCTCGATGGAAGAATCGATATTTCTCAAATTGGAAATACTGGCCAATATGCCCAGGGTAAAGTTACAGATCACGATGTTGATCACAATGATCCAGGGCGTGCCGTAAAAAAAGTAATAGGGTTTGTTAAAGGCCAGGATATATCCCAGCCCCATAACCAGTCCGGGGATCGCGGCCGGCATCACCGACAAAAGATAAATCGTCTGTTTGAAAAAAGGCTTGCGCGTCTCCATGACATAGCCGGCAACCAGCGTAATGAATGCGCCGGTAATACCCACGATCAAGGAAACCCACACGCTGGTCCAGATGGCGGAATACCCCGCAATCGACGGGAAATTGTAATGGGCTAAAGGTCAGCGACCAATCATAGGGCCAAATTTTAACAAAAGAGCCCATGATGACCGTGGCAAATACCAAGAAAATAGCAAAAGTGACCAGGTAGCAATAAATCGAGAAGGAGATTTTTTTCAACGGTCGTGATGGCGGAATCACGGGTCTGGCAGCCCCGCTGATCATCGAAAATGTCTTGCGGGAGATATAAAAATTTAACATGAACGCCATCAGCGACGGCACCAGCAGAATGATACTGATGGTGGCTCCTAGATCGAAGCGGTAGAGATTGGTAACCTGGGCATAGATTTCGGTAGCCAGCACGTTATAATTTGCGCCAATGACCACCGGATTGCCAAAATCGGTAATGGTCAAATTGAAGGTCAGGGCAGCCGAGCTGAAAATGCCGTATTTTGCAGATGGAAGCGTAATGCGGGTGAACACCTTGAAAGGCGATGCGCCCAGACTTTCGGCCGCCTCATCCAGCCGGATATCCACCGCCGAAAGGGTTGTAAATAAGATGACAAAGGCGTGGGGCAGGCAATAAAGAACTTCTGAAACAATAATCCCGGTGGCTCCGTAAATATTCCAGTCGGTTTTTAAAAGATGCGCCGTAATCAGGCCATTGCGGCCGAACAGATAAATCAGCGCCAGCGCTTGAACAATGGAAGGTGCCACCAGCGGCAACATGATGACATTGCGGAAAAAGGTTTTTCCGCGCATCGTCGTTCGGGTCATGGCATAAGCGTAAAAGAAAATAATAATCGTGACGATAATCGTAGTGGCAAACGACACATACAGACTATGCCACAGCGCTCTCAGGGTATATGCCGTGGTGAAATATTTATGGAAATTGGATAGGGTGAAATTAGCCAGGGCGAACTCGCCGCCTTTGAAAAAACTCAACTTAAGGATGGCCCATAAGGGGAATAGCATAAAAAAAAAGAGAATCAGGCCGATAAAAATGGTGACGGTAGGAATAATGAATCGATCAACTTCCATGCGTGCGGCAGAAACCTGGTACTGTGGGGTTATGTCAGCGGCTGATGGGGAAGTAGTCATATTACAAATCTCAAATTTGTGACGTATCAATTGCTAAATGGACACGAACTTTTAGGGGCATTGCATCAAATTGGCCTCCGGCCCGTTGGGCCTACGCCCCGGAGGGAATGTTGGAATACTGGAATAATGGAAATATAAATTCCAAGACGTTAGATCAGTTTTCTGAACAACTCCGAATACTGATGAAATTCATCCGGCGGGAAATATAGTTTAAATTTATCTTTTCGTTTTAAATTCAGCTTTTCAAAGGTTTTTTCTGAAATGTCCACCAGCATTTCTTCTTCTTCCAGGATGAACGTAATCCTTACGATCGCCCCCAGAAAATTAATAACCTCGGCCTCAACTTCAACAATATTGGAGGCCAAATAATTTTCAACGGAGCGGGTTTCATCGACCAGTTCAATATTTTCGGGCCGAATGGCAAGATAAATTGTCTCGTTTTCGGTATCATCGAGGTTGGAGACCGCCAGCTCCAACCGACCAAACCGGACCTTGCCGTTTTTTTTCTTTCCGGTGATAAAATTGGAGGTCCCCACAAATTCAGCAATAAAGCTGGTTTTAGGTTGTTTATATATTTCCCAGGGCGAACCGATCTGTCTGATCTCACCGTCCCGCATAATGGCGACCCGGTCTGCCAGCGCCAGAGCCTCTTCCTGATCATGGGTGACATAGATCATCGTAACGCCCAGTTCTTCCTGCAGCTTTTTGATAACGGTGCGAAGGCGCACCCTTATCTTGGCATCCAGCGCGCTTAAGGGTTCATCCAGCAGCAGCACATTGGGTTTGATGGCAATCGCGCGCCCCAGCGCCACCCGTTGCTGTTGCCCGCCGCTCAGCTGTGAAGGATAATGGTGCTCCCATTCCGTCAGGCCCACCAGTTTAAGGATTTCGCTGACGCGTTCATCGATCAGCTTCGGGGGCATTTTGCGCATTTTTAAACCAAAGGCAACATTCTGGTGCACCGTCATATTTGGAAACAGGGCATAAGACTGAAACACGATTCCAAAATCCCGTTTTTGCGGAATCACGTCATTGATCACTTTTCCGTCATAAATGACATCCCCGCTTGTCTGCTGCTCGAATCCGGTCATGATTCTCAAAAGGGTGGTTTTACCGCATCCGCTGGGGCCTAAAAAGCATACGAACTCACCGGGCTCGATCACCAGATCAACATCTTTGACCGCAACCAGCGATCCAAAACGTTTGTTGATGTTTTTTAAAACAAGCTGTTTGGAAGTGGTTTCCATAAAAATGTTCTTTTGAAAGATAAAACTTCATAAATCCTCCCCGGGGAGGATTTATGAAGTTTTTAAAAAGGTCATTCAAGTCATGCTTATTTCAGGAAATGGTCTTGCCAGACTTCCAGGATTTTGGTGCGATTTTTGGATTGCCACGGGAAATCCATGGGGGCCAGTTTAATCGTTTCCAAAGCCGGTAAATCTTTGGGTCCTGAAATACCCGGATAGGTAACTCCCAGCTTAAACTTGGCATATTCTTCCATGGCGTTTTTGCTGATAGCCCAGTCCAAAAATTTCTTGGCGGCGGCTTCATGCTTGGCACCTTTCAGCAGTGCATTGGCTTCGAGTTCAAAACCGGCGCCTTCTTCAGGCATCACCAGTGCAACCGGAAAGCCTTTCTTTTTTAATGAAGAATATACGAAAGCAAATGAAGCGCCCACCGCATATTCTCCGGCAGCGGTCAGTTTGGCCGGCTTGGAGCCGCTCTTGATGTACTGGCCCATGTTTTTGTCCAGCTTTTTAAGAAAATCCCAGGCTTTATTTTCTTCGATGGGCTTGTTTTTATAATCCGGGTCCAGCAGGACCAGGAGGCTGGCGACCTGCAAAAACCCGGTGCCGGAACTTGCCGGGTTCGGCATGATCAGCGCCCCTTTATAGACCGGATTCAAAAGATCATGCCAGCCTTTGGGCATCGGCATATTTTTTTGCGCTAAAACTTTAGTGTTGGGAACCAGAGCGGCTGCATACAGGTCGATGGCCGTCCAGTAGCCTTTGGGGTCCTTAAAGTTTGCCGGGATTTTATCCCAGCCTTTGGGTTTATAGGTTACCAGCATGCCCTTGGGAACAAATTCCGACATATTGGTTACCGCCCACCCCCAGATGCAGTCGGCCTGCGGGTTGTCTTTTTCGGCCAGCATGCGGGCACCCAGTTCTCCGGTTGAAAGTCGGATTGCCTGAATATCAAGATCTGGCAACTGTTTTTTAGCGACCTTCAGATATTCGACGACCTCTTCATTTTCCAATGATGTGTAAATCACTACTCTTTCCTTTGCTGCGGCAATTCCGACTAAAAGAAATACGGAAATCAATCCGCACATGAAGAATAATCCTAACTTTTTCATAATAAACCCTCCTTTTTGTTTTACTGAATTAAATTTATTTTTTAAATCGGGCTATATGATAAGAAATAGATATATTTGATGCCAGCGACCTGTCAAGAAAAATATAAAGATTCGCCTTTTCGAGAAAGCCTACCGGGTCAAAACTCAAAGGCCGGCGTTGGGTGTGATACCATAAAGGATAAAATCTCATCAGCCGCAGGCTGGAACGTGTCTATGATCTGACGATGTGCCCCGAATCCTTTATATATGCCTGGACGTGATCTCTTT
>PVMK01129965.1_pt1 | contig 20503 bp, 20 predicted proteins | sample 1853481 | NCBI WGS metagenome assembly PVMK01 (sample SAMN08533507, study PRJNA380276) | Marine sediment metagenome, whole genome shotgun sequencing project. | reverse complement strand
TGGTGCATCTTCCGAACGGCATGTTTGCCGAGGGTGGTTACCAGTGGGCCCTGTTGTTGATGGCGTGCTCTTTGGCCTTGATGTTTGAGGGCGCGGGAAATGCGTCGCTAGACAAGAAGTTGACTGGCTGATGTAAGAGCGTCCTCTTGCATCAGGATAGATGGAAGGATTGCGCCTGCTCTCAGTGAGAGCAGGTACTTTTTGCGCCACAGGCCGCCGCCGTAGCCGGTGAGTTCGCCGTCGGAGCCGACCACACGGTGACAGGGAATGATGATGGCGATGCGATTGTCGCCGTTGGCGCGCCCGACGGCCCGCACTGCGGTTGGCAGACCGATTTCTTCAGCGATGTCGGCGTAACTGCGCATTTCGCCGTAAGGAATGCGCAGCAGCGCCTGCCAAACCGACTCCTGGAACTCCGTCCCCGGAGCCTCGATGGGCGTGGTGAATTGCTGCAGGTTGTTGTCGAAGTAATCGTCCAGCTCGGTCTTCACCTGCTGCATCAGGGGGTGATCACCCGGCAGGAACACACGCCCCATTCTCTGCCGCAAGCGTTTGAGTTGTGTGTCCAGCATGCGTCGTTCGGCAAACTCCAGCAGGCACAAGCCCTGGTCCGATACGCCCATGATCATCGAGCCCAGCGGTGTGGCGACCCGGTTGATCCAGATACAGGATTCGCGGTCCACGGCTGATGGAGGATTGCCAAACACCTGGCTGAACGCTTCGCGATAGCCACTTTCCGAATCATAACCAAGGGCAACCACAGTTTCAGTAACAGGTGCGCCGTGCTGAATCTGGCGCAGCGCCAGTCCCAGGCGCCTCAGGCGTGTGTAAGCATGGAAAGTCAGCCCGTGATTTGCGATGAACCATCGCCTGACGGCTGGAGCATCCATGCTCTTGCCACTGAGGTCCTGATCGTGCCAGCGCCTTGCAGGATCCTTATCAACCGCATCCATCAGGGTATCCAGCCAGGATGGATCTGCCGCGCTGGATTGCAGTGGTTTGCACTTGGCGCACGGCCGGAACCCGGCGGCCAGGGCTTCACGGGCGGATTCGAACTCTCGCTGTTGTTTGTTTCCGGTATTGCCTGACGAACAACCCGGCCGGCAGAAGATGCCGCTGGCAGTGTCGGCGATAAGAAGTGCCTGGTCCTGCTTCAGTGTTTCTGATGCCATGCTTATTTTCGCCTGTTTTAAATCGCCAATCTTCATGGGTGAAATTTTAGCCGATCTCGGTGTTTTTTATGCAAATTTCCCTATAATGCGTGAATGAAGGGATTCTTCAGTGATCTGGGAAAACGTCACGTCATCAAGGTAGGCATCGCTTATCTGGTGGTCGCATGGCTGGTTTTGCAGCTTGCCGATGTCATATTTCCAGCCCTGGGCCTGCCCGACTGGTCGATCACCCTGGCCCTGGGTTTGCTGGCCATGGGATTTCCGGTGGCGATGGTGCTGGCCTGGGTTTTCGACATCACCCCTGAGGGTATTCAACGCACCGGTGAAGCTGAACATGATCAGAATATCACGGCAGCAAAAAAGGCCGCTGATCCGGTTCCGGCTCCGAACCACAATGGTGGTCAGTCCATAGCCGTATTGCCGTTTCCGGATTTCAGCGCTGAGCATGACCAGGAACATTTCTGCGATGGGCTCACCGAGGAACTGTTGAACGTACTCACAAATATCCCCGATCTGCGAGTCGCTTCGCGTACTTCCTGTTTTGCCTTCAAGGGCAAAGATCTTGACCTCGCGGCGGTGAGTGAGAAGCTGCACGTGGCATATGTACTGGAAGGCAGCGTACGCAAATCCGGCAACAAGGTGCGAATAACCGCCCAGTTGATTGAAGTGGCTACCGATTCGCACCTGTGGTCCGATACTTACGATCGCGAACTTGACGATATTTTCGCCATACAGGATGACATCGCAGCCCGCATTCTCGAAGTGCTCAAACTGAAGCTGGGCGCCGGTGGCAGGTCTGACCCTACAACGACTGATGCAAAGGCTTACGAGTACTTTCTGCGCGCCCGGGGTTACATGATTACCCAGGTTTCGCAAGACAGTATCCGCGCCATGTCTTTGTTTCAAAAGGCGGTCGAACTTGATCCACATTTTGTGCGTGCATGGATAGGGCTCGCTGAAATCAGTGCCGAGCAGGCCCTTTTCAACTGCGGGGGGAACGATGCCCGCCAAATTTCTGAAGATGCTGCAGCACAGGCTTTGAAACTCGCGCCCGAACGCGCGGAAAGTTATATGGCGCGTGGGTTCAGCCGCCTGGCGAAGCTGGAATATTCAGAAGCGGAAAGCGACTTCTTCAAGGCGCTGGAAATCGACCCCCGGCTGGCCCGCGCCTACCACTATTGCGGACGGGCCGCGCACTTGAAGGGACGGCTGAACAAGGCCCGTGAATATTACGCCAAAGCGACTGAACTCGACCCCGAAAATTGGGAAAGCCCCCTGATGGCCATCCAGGGCTATGATATGGAGGGTGATGAGGCGGGGGCCAGACACGTTGCGCAACTGGGTATTGAACGGGTACAACGGCATCTCGAAGATTACCCCGACAATCCTCGGGCTTATTACCTGGGAACCAGCGGGCTGGCAACACTGGGCGAAACGGACCGCGCCATAGAATGGGCAGAGCGCGCCCTGGCCCTGTCCCCCGGCGATGCATCGACGCGCTACAACACGGCCTGCTTCTTTGCCACGATTGGCGAAACGGACAGATCGCTGGATTTACTGGAGAACTCGATTCAGTTGCGCAGTTGGATTGAAAACGACTCCGAACTGGATTCCCTGCGCGACCACCCGCGTTACAGGAAAATTATCGAATCATTGCCGGAGTAGAAGCTTGCGACAATACTGAACAGAATGATTGCGAGCTTTGTTCCGGTTTTCACAGTAAGTTTCCACTTTGAGAGTGTAAGTAAAGCAAGAGTAATGATCGAGAAATGGCGTTGCCGTTACAATGAACGACGGCCGCACAGCTCGCAGAACTACATCACGCCAGCAATGGCATATTTTGGACTACGTGAAATGAGGAAAATCTAACAGGCCGGGTGGCCAAAGAACGGGGGCATTTCAGTATGACGGGTTTTAAAGTATTGGGAATACGCTTGCAGTTCGGCCTTCGGACTCCTGGTCTGATGGGAAAATACCTCAGGGAAACAGGGTATCCAGCGTTTTGTTGATCAAGGGTGCGAACAAGCTGCCTTTGTATTCCGCCTTGTCGGCCAGTTGCATTAACTGGCGCCTGGTATTGATGCCCAGCCAGCGAATGGGTTCCGGTTCCCATTTTTCATGACTGTCGGGTGGATTGACCCAGGGTGTATCCACTCGCTCTGTGTTCCGGCCCAGGACCAGGTCCGCCATGGTCCTGCCGGCCAGGTTGGTCGCAGCAACGCCATTGCCGAAGTAGCCACCCGCCCAGGCCAGTCCTGTGGCCGGATTATAATTAACGGATGGCCTCAGCGTACGGGAAACACCCATGGCGCCACCCCAGGCATGAGTGAAATGGATGCCCTCCAGAACTGGGAAGAAACGGAGCAGGGTTTTTCGCACGATGTCGAATTCGGCTTCAGCCGGATCGAAGTGGTGAATTTTTGAACCGTAGTGGTAGGAACCGCGGCAGCCAAAGGCGATGCGATTGTCTTCAGTCAGCTGGCCATAGGTCACTATATGGTCCAGGTTGCCGAAAGCATAGCGCGCTGGAGAGCCAATGGCCTCGATCTGCTCCGCGTTCAGGGGTTCGGTAACCACCATCATGGAATGCAACGGAATTAAGCGTTTCTGCTGGCCGGGCAGGGTGTTTGTGTAGCCCTCGGTGGCCAGTACAATTGTTTGCGCTGTCACGTTTCCGCGCGGAGTGCGCAGTTGCCGTCCGGTGATTTCCACTACGGGGGTCTGCTCGCAGAGCCTGACCTGCCGCTTTTCGACAGCCTCCGCCAATCCCCGCGCAAGGCGGGCCGGGTGAATCGTGGCGCAATGGCCCATTAGCAATCCACCCAGCGACTGGTCGATGTTCAGCAGGCCGCGGGTTTCATCCGCACCCAGCCAACGATAGTCTTTATCGCTGAAGCCCTGGCCGTGCATGTACTCCAGTTCTTCGCGCAAGCGCTTCAGTTGTGCTGGCTGCACAGCGACTTCCAGCGCACCGGCCTGTTCGAAGTGGCAATCAATTGATTCCTGTTGTGCTACGCGTCCGACTTCCACGACGGCATCGAACATTTGCCGTTGCAGGCGCACGGCGCCATCACGAGCGTCCGGATCACTGAGCCAGTGTTCGATTCCCGATAGGTAAGACGCACACCAGCCGCCGTTGCGCCCCGAAGCGCCGAAACCGGCAATTTCTGCCTCGAGGATGGCAATGTTCAGGCCGGGATCGACCTGCTTCAGGTACCAGGCGGTCCACAAACCGGTATAACCACCGCCGACAATGGCAATATCGACCTCGATATCACCCTCCAGCACGGGCCGTGGCGCGAGCGAACCAGGGGCGCTGTCGAGCCAGAAACTCAGGTTCCGGTAGGCCTGTTCGAAGTTGCTTTCTTGTCTGTTCATGGTCGTTTTTGTATTACCTCTGCCTGTTTTTATCTGTCGGTGTTGTTCGTTCAAAAAGTTTACCGCTCGCGCGTGCCTGGCTCGCCCTGATCTGGTGGCCCAGCCAGGTGAAGCCGGCCAGGCCCATCACCAGGTTGGAAACCAGGCTGGCGCCGAACAAGCCCGGAAGGTCGAACATCCAACGGCCAAAAAAGGCCAGTGGCAAGAACACGACGATTACGCGGAGGGCGGAAATCACCACGCCCGGGAGTGGTTTACCCATGCCATTGAATGACGCATTTACCATCATGACCAGACCGTAGGCGCCCCAGGAGAGCGAAACAATCCACAAGTACTGCAGCGCGATGCGCCCAATTACTTCCGATTCGGTAAACAGGCCGATCAACGGCCGCGCGATGATGATCAACGCCACCGCCAGCGCCAGGCCGAAGCCCATGCAGAAGCGGGTTGCTACGCGCCGTGCTTCCAGCAACCGGTCGAAGCGGCCGGTGCCGATGTTCTGGCCGAAGAAAGGACTTGAGACTGCAGACAGGGCATAAAACGGGATCAGGAAAATGGGTTCGATCCGCATGGCGATGCCGAAGCCCGCCACCGCATCGACACCATAGACAGCGATCATCGCAACAACGATTCCGTTGGAAACGGGAATGATGGCGTTGGTGATCATCGCCGGGATGCCAATCGTCAGCATGTGGCGCCAGGAATCAAGGATGACACGAACGGGTGCGAAGGGGCTGGCGTAAATCCTGAGGCGTCCATGGAGGTACAACATGGTGAAAACGAGCATGATGCCGGTGGAGACCACTGTGGCCAGCGCCGCGCCCTGTATTTCCAGCCGTGGAAAACCAAACAGGCCGAAGATGAATATGGGGTCGAGCACCAGGTTCAGCAGTGCGGCGGCGGTGATTATCTTGCTTTCCAACAATGCATTGCCGCGGGCGCGGATAGCGGCCAGTGAGGTCCACAAGGCCACGTCCAGCGGCGCCACCCAGTACCAGACATGCATGTATTGAGCGATCAGGGGCAGCAATTCATCGGTCGCGCCCAGCAAACTGAAAACAGGCCGAATGCTCAGCAAACCCGCAATGCAAAGGCCCAGCGCCACCAGTGCCCCGAGCACCACGGTATCCGTAGTCAGTCGCCGCGCCTGTTCCCGGTCATCGCGGCCCACAGCACGCGAGATGCAGGAGGCCGCACCTGCCTCGAATCCGATGCCGATACCGTAGATCAGCCAGATCAACGGAAAAGTAAAGCTGATGGCGGCAAGCGGCGCATCGCCCAGTTGTGAAATAAAAAACAGGTCGACGGCTTCGAAGGAGAAAAGAGCCACCAGGCTCAGAGCAAAGGGCGCGGCCTGGCGAAACAGGTGCGAGGCTACCGGGCCGGCAGTGAGGTCTTGTTTTTCAGTCGAGGTCACGTTTGAGATTCATATCAAACGAGACTCCCAAGAAATTTCCTTTCCCAGGGTGTTATGTCTCTGTTTGCGTGGTGCAATTCATTCCGCTTCACTGAGATGAACGCGTCAATGAATGGTTTGCCGAGCAATTTTGTGAGCGCCTCGCTTGCTTCCAGTCTGCCCAGCGCCTGGGCAAGATTTTCGGGCAAGTCTGCCGGCATGTCATAGGCGTCTTTTTCCACCGGTTCGCTTGCATCAATGCCGTTCAATAAACCCAGTAATCCACAGGCAAGGTGCGCGGCAATAAACAGGTAGGGATTCGCATCTGCTCCGGCAATTCGATTTTCTACCCGCCCATTTTTATCTGCACCGTAGGGTACGCGGAATCCCGTGGTTCGATTGTCATAGCCCCATTGCAGGTTAATGGGTGCACAAAGGTCTGGCACAAAGCGCTTATAGCTGTTGATACTGGGGGAGATTAAGCTGAATGCATCCGGTAGATGTTGTTGCAGACCGCCAATAAATTGTTTGAGTGCAACAGGCGCCAGGCCATCATTAAGCGCAAAGATATTGTTACCGTCTTTATACAGGCTTGAATGAAGGTGCAATCCACTGCCGGGCATGTCCGCGAGGGGCTTGGCCATAAATGTGGCAGTCATGTTGTGTCGCATGGCACAGGCCTTTACAGTGCGTTTCAACAGGAATAACTGGTCCGCGCGCCCGAGCGCATCGCCATGCGCAACATTGAGTTCGATTTGTGCCGGGCCCAATTCATGGACAATGGCGGCAAGCTGAATATCTGTGGCTGTGCACATGCCACGTAGTTCATCGAGAAAGCTGCTGAACTTGTCCAGCGCATCAATACTGAGTGCTTCGCCGCCAAAATCCGTGTGATGATCCACGCCTTGTGCTATCTCAATCGGTTGGCTGGGGTCTGCGACTGGTTTAATCAGGTAAAACTCGACTTCAGGAGCAATGATTGGCTTCAGTCCTTCCTCTGCGAAAAGCGCCAGGACACGGTTAAGTACATTACGGGGATCGAAATCGCTGCGAAGGCCCGATTTGTCCAGCGACTCACAAATAACCTGTGCATGGTCGTCATTTCGCCAGGGAACTCGACGATAGGTGGACCAATCGGGATTGAGTAAAAGGTCCTGATCTTTCTCATCGTAGGCAGGCATGACATCGGCATAGTTGCCGGTGAGGGTCTGGAAAAACACGGAAGCCGGCAGATGGGGCAATTCATCTTTATCGTAAGACGTGGCCTCAATGGTTTTCCCCCGGGGGATACCGTTCATATCAGGTACGAGCAACTCCAGAAAAGTGGATAGTTCTTCCGGAGGTGCTTGCCCCGGCACTTTCCTGTTTTCTTTATTGTCGATCATATTCAGACGGTTCCCCGTTCCATTGAGTGAGGTTTATTTCAATTATGCAGCTGATACGCCTAAAGCCCGGGCTGTATCATCCAGCGCTTTGCGGGCTTTGGCCACCAACTCGTCAACCTGTTGTTTACTCATGATCAGCGGAGGCGCGATGATCATGGTGTCACCAGTCGCACGCATAACCAGGCCGTGTTTAATACTGGCATCACGGCATAAGGCTCCTGCACCTTCATCTTCATCGAAGCGGCTGCGGCTGGCTTTGTCTTGCGCCAGTTCAATTGCGGCGACCAGGCCGAGACTGCGGATTTCACCTACCAGTACATGATCAGTGAGGGTTTCCAGCTGTTGTTTGAAGTAAGGGCCTATATCGTTCGCCACCCGCTCAATGACGCCCTCGTTCTGGATGATATCCAGTGTCGCCAGGGCCGCGGCACAAGCTGCCGGGTGGCCGGAATAGGTGAAGCCATGGCCAAACTCTCCGCCCTTTGATTTGATTACATCGGCTATCCTGTCAGCAATCATGACACCGCCCAAAGGCTGAAAACCGTTGGTCACCGCCTTGGCGAAGTTGATCATGTCGGGCTTCATTCCATAGTGCTCGAAACCAAACCACTTGCCGGTACGGCCGAAGCCGCATATGACTTCATCGGAAATGAACAAGACGTCGTATTTATTGAGTATCCGCTTGATTTCCGGCCAGTAACTATCCGGGGCGATGATGACTCCGCCGGCGCCCTGTATGGGTTCAGCAATAAAAGCGGCCACGTTATCTTCACCCAGTTCCAGGATCTTTTCTTCAAGGGCGTGTGCTGCTTCAATGCCGAATTCCTCCGGACTGAGGTCGCCACCCTCGCCATACCAGTATGGCTGATCAATGTGCACGACATTGGGGATGGTGTGGAACTGTTTGTGCATGAAGCTCATTCCGCCCAGTGTCGCAGCGGCAATGGTACTGCCGTGATAGGCATTTTTGCGGCTGATTACGTAACGCTTTTCCGGCTGATTCTCCAAGTCCCAATAGCGGCTCAAAATTCGCAAGACAGTATCGTTACCCTCAGAACCTGAATTGGTAAAAAACACGTTATTAATGTGATCGGGAGCAATGCAGGCCAGTCGTTCAGCAAGCTCTGTCGCCGGTGCATGGCTGCACTGGAAAAAATTATTGTAATAAGGCAGGGTTTGAAGCTGCCGGTTGACAGCCTCTGTGATGGCCGGCTGGGTATAACCCAGGTTACAGCACCAGAGCCCGGACATTCCGTCCAGCAATTCACCGTATTGTTCATCGTGGATATAACAACCCCGGGCACTTGAAATGATTCGGCTGCCCTGTTCACAGAGTTCCTGGTAATCGGTGAAAGGATGCAAATGGTGCTTACCGTCAGAAGCCTGGCGGGTTTTCAGCGATACCTTATCGGTCATATTGATTCCTGATTCAAAGTTTTGTTTTCAGTTTTTCTGCGTGCAACATAACGTTTGCAAGCTTGTTCGAATAATTTGAAAATAGATTGATAAAAGCGATTTTCCATCACCCGCCATTCCGGATGCCATTGCACGGCCAACAGAAAGTGCAAGTCGTCATCAAGGCGGTAGGCCTCAATCATGCCATCTTCGGCAACGGCCTCAATGATCAATCCGGGAGCTAACTGTTTAATCCCCTGGGCGTGCAGCGAGTTCACCATTCCCCCGCTTGCCTGTGTGCAACCATGCAGGTAACCACCTTCAGTCAGGCGTACCGGGTGTGCCGGGCCATACTGTGTTTCCAGGTCATCTTCTTTGTTTTCACGATGGTCCATCAATCCATCCATATCCTGAACCTGTTGATGCAAACTGCCACCCAGCGCTACGTTCAGCTCCTGAAAACCCCTGCATATGCCGAGAGTCGGAAGCTTCAGGTCAATGGCCGCTTCGATTAATGTGAAAGAAGCATTGTCCCTGTGTGGATCGCGCAAGGGTTCGGTTTCCCTGTTTTCTTCATCATAGTGGTGCGGTTCAATATTTGAGTAACCACCTGTGAGCAACAATCCATCCAGGCGCGAAAGCAATGCATGCGCATCTATATCTGTAGCCATAGCGGGCAGGATTACGGGTATCGCATCCATCGCTGCAGTAATCGCATGCAGATACTTGTCACCCGCCATATGAAAGCCATGGGGCCCGATAACGCGATAATCAGCGATTGCTCCAATCAGCAGGCCTGGTTTATTCATAAAGCAGCCATCAGAACTATTTTCCAGCCGGAATCAGCCATTTTCATCACCAGCATCAGTTTCAGACTGGTATTTGAGCAGAAACCGAAGTAATATTCAATATAAAATAAGACACCCCGTTCTCAACATGGCCTGGATTTAATTTTTTAAGATCAGCAAACAAGTGAGTACTTATGCAAGTTCCAGGCAAAGAGAATAAATATCCACTTCAACGCCGTCGCGAACCCCAGCAGAAACGAGCTCAAAAGCGTATCAATGAGATCCTGGAAGCAACTGCCCGCTTACTGGCCAGGGTTGGCCTGGACGATCTTACGACTGTTCTTATCGCGCGGGAACTCGGCATCTCCGTCGGTTCTGTTTATCACTATTTTCCCAAACAAATTTGCGATTCTCTACGCAGTGGGTGAACGCTGGCTGGAGGAAATGACGACTGTTCTTGAAACCGTTGAAAGCTGGGATCTGGACCAGACGGGTATTGATGGTTTTGTTGATCAATACTGCGACGAAATGCTCAAAACGTATCGCTTGCAAATCGCGGTATTACCGCTGGTACAGGCCATGGTTACCATGCCTGAGTTGCGTAAACTTGATCAACTCCACGACAAGGAGATCATCAGTTGCCTGATGAAAGTATGCCGGCGGCTGGGCATCAGGAAAAAAGATGATGAACTCAATCGTATTGGGTGTCTGGTGCTGGAAATAAGTCATACACTTTTCATGGTCATTGTAGGGCAGAATGAGCAACGCGGGTCGAAAACGCTTTCCGACCTCAAAGGAATACTCAAAGAATATATGCGGTGGCAGATGACATAAGGCTGAATAATGTGAACGGTTTGAAATTACTGTCGGTAGCGATACTTAGCATCGTTTTTGCGGGTGCATGTGGCGTTGATACTGAGCAATCTTCAAAGCAGAATGATGTAACAGCGAGCTCTGCTGACCTGTTATTGCTGGACGGTTATGTTTACACGGCTGATTCCGAACGTAGCCTGGCCGAAGCGATAGCTGTGAGTAAAGGTGAAATTGTCCTGGTTGGAACAACTGAAGATGCAATGCAACTTCAGGGGCCGGATACGCGGGTGGACCTCACCATATTCGACGGTGAGGTCATTTTCGAACGTCAGGCACACTCCCCGCGGTAGTTTTTGTTATACACCATGAGAAAAAGAAGAAAGTATTGGCAATGAACGCTACAGATCCAATTAACCCACAGGTTAATGACTCCGCAGCGGCTGTTCACTCTGTTCAAATACATTGTTTATATTCTGCTGGCCTACGAAATAATTCTTTGGTTCCAGGAAGACCTTGCAGCCAGTGCAGAGACTTTTGGTGACACGGTGACCTGGCGGAATGTGGTCGAAGCCTATTCAGCGACCATCGATACTGCAGCCTGGGTAGTGCTGTTATTGATGTTCGAGCTGGAAACTGCGGTGATCCCTGATGAGAAACTGCAAGGGTGGCTGAAATGGCTTTTTACCGGCATCGTAGCTGTTTGTTATGTCTTTATTACCTGGGCTTTTTACGGTTACGTCGTGAAATACGGTGTGATAACGGACGTGGTTCCGTTCAGTATCGGGGATGTCTGCAGTCTGGTGGGGACAGAATGGAACTACATAGTGGACCTGGACGATTACCCGCCCATCGACAGCATATCCTGCCTCACCTTGCAGGGGCAGGCATTGTTCCAGGTTTCAGGCCTTGAGATTATCGGCACGGCCGCAAGTCTGAAGTCGGCCATGGGCCTGGCCATCATTGATATCATCAATGCGGGCACCTGGCTGATTATCGTCGTGCTGCTGCAAGTCGAAGTCTGGCTTCAGCTCAAGGACATGCTCACCGACCGCCTGATGCTGATCGCCAAAATATCCAAGGCATTCTTCTACGCGATCTTGTTCGTCTGCGCCGCTTATTGGGGCTTCAACGGGACCTTCCTCGATTTCTGGGATGCCTTTTTGTGGCTGGTTGCCTTTATTTTCATCGAACTGAATATCTTCCAGTGGCACGAGGAAGAGTAGGGGGCATGTTTGAAATCCCACCACATGACACCCGTATGCATTGAGTTGCACAAAGACAACAGGTAAGAATCATGAACCAGGCACAGCCACACACCGGCTCATATTACGCAGCTACAGTTAACAACGTCACCGATTATGCACCGCTGCGAGGAGCGCAAAATGCCGACGTTTGCGTTATCGGGGCAGGATTCACCGGAATCTCAACTGCGCTGCACCTGGCAGAGCGTGGGTACAAGGTGCACGTGGTTGAAGCCAACAAGGTCGGCTGGGGCGCATCCGGGCGCAACGGCGGCCAGATCATCGGTGGTATTGCCGGCGAGGAGAAAATTGCCCGGACGCTCGGCCAGGATGGCGAGCAGATCATGTGGCAAATGCGCTGGGAGGGTCATGACATCATTCGCGAGCGGGTAGAAACCTACGGCATTGATTGTGATCTCAAGTGGGGATACCTCGATGTCGCAATCAAGCAGCGCCATCTTCGCAATCAGCATGAGGAATTGGAGGCACTGGAAAAACACGGTTTTCCACACCAATACAAAATATTATCCGGGGAAGAAACGGCATCTGTGATCGGCACCGGGGCCTATATCGGCTCCCTGTTGAACATGGGCAATGGTCATGTGCATACGCTGAACCTGTGCATCGGCCAGGCGAGGGCGGCGGTGTCCCGGGGGGCGACGATTTTTGAGCAGTCCCCGGTGTTGCGAATAGAACACGGCGTCAAACCACGTGTCATAACCGGACAGGGTTCGGTCACTGCCGACTTCGTCGTGATCGCCGGCAATGCCTATCACTTTGTTGAGCCCAGGCTGCGCGGCAATATGTTTCCGGTAAACAGCTTTATCATCGCGACCGAACCGCTTTCACAGGAACAGGTCAGTCTTGTCAATCCAAAGGATCTTGCCGTATGTGATCCGAACTTTGTACTGGAGTATTTCCGCCTGAGTGCTGACAAAAGGCTGCTGTTCGGTGGGCGGTGCAATTACAGCGGCAGCGATCCCGAAGTCATCAAAAGAACCATGGTTCCCAAAATGCTCAGAATCTATCCCCAACTGGCCAAAACAAAGATCGACTACGCCTGGGGTGGAAGGATCGGCATTCCGATCAACCGCGTGCCGCAATTGGGCAGGGTCTCACCCAATGTGTTTTACTCGCAGGGCTATTCAGGGCATGGCGTCAATGTAACCCATCTGGCAGGACAGATAATGGCCGACTCTGTGGCCGGCACTTTTGAGCGCTTCGATGTATTTGCCGGCATTAAACCGACCGTTGTGCCAGGCGCACACACCTTTGGGAAACAAATGGTTATGCTTGGCATACTTTATTATCAAATCAAGGACCGGCTTGGCTAAACTGCCCGTAGATACCAGTCGAAATCCTTGGCCGGGATTTCTGCGCTGAAGTCCCCTTCTTCCTCTCGCCGGCAAAGTGAAAACAGCTTGTGGTATTCCCCGCCCAGATAGCCTGGCAGTATCGACCCGGCATCGAAGGAATCCAGTGCCGTGGGCCAGCGGATGGGCAGGGTCACGACGTGTTCAAGCACTTCGCGCGTTTGAACCATTTTGCCGGGATCACATTGATGCGTCAGGCCATGATGAATGCCTGCCAGAACCGAGGCGACAACCAGGTAGGGGTTCGAGTCGGCCCCTGCTACGCGGTGTTCGAGGCGGGTACCGGCGGCCGGGGACAAGGGAATTCTCAGGGCCACGTCACGGTGATTCGGCCCCCAACTGGGCGTTGACGGAACGTAGGCATTGGGCGCAAAGCGGCGATAGGAGTTCGCATTGGGTGCGAATATGGCCATGCTTTGAGCCATTAATTCGCCCAATCCACCGATGGCATGCCGGAGCTTGTTTGAAAATTCCCCATCGGCACTGCTTCCGGCGAAGATGTTGTTACCGTCATCGTCCAGCATGCTGACATGAATATGCAGCCCACTGCCGGATATGTTGGCGAATGGCTTGGCCATAAACGTGGCCGCCAGACCGTTTCCTCGCGCCGCTGCTTTGATGGCCCGTTTCAACAGCACAGCGTGGTCACAAGCCAGGACCGGGTCGTCAAGGTGGTGCAGGTTCACCTCGAATTGCCCGGGGGCATATTCCGAAAGTGCCGTGCTGGCCGGTATATTCTGTTCGCCGCAGATGTTGAGCAGGTCACTAATGAATTCATCCACGTCGTACAAGTCTTCCATCACGCCGTACTGTGCGCCACCCTGCGGCAGGTCGGAGCCGGGAATCCTGGGGACCCTGGGGATGAATTTCTCACCATCGTGTTTAATCAGGTAGAACTCCAGTTCTGTCGCCAGCACCGGGTGTAATCCCATGTCGTACAGGGGTTGCATGGCCCGGCGCAGGACAATTCTTGGGTCCCATGGGCTAGGGCTTCCATCCAATGCGGCCAACTCGAGCAGAACTTGTGCTGTCGGTGTTTTGACCCAGGGAACCGGCGCCAGCGAACCGGGTACTGCCAGCGCCATGACGTCGGGGTCTCCGTCGTTGGCGCCGTATGGAATGGACTTCGGGGCGTTGCCCTGGGTGTCCAGCAGCGGTGTGGACCCGCAGACATTCAGGCCTTTAGTAAAGGCCTTGTCAAAGTCGTCAACGCCCAGGCGTTTGCCCCGGAGAACGCCGTTGATGTCGGGCATCAATGGTTCGAGGAACCGCGTTTCCGGGCGTTGCTCGAGATAGCGGTCCAGTTCCTGCTTCAGTGTTTCAGATGCCATGGAATTTTTACCTGTGTTAATTTGAATTATGGCTCATTTTACCCGGGTGCCCGGTCGAAGCCGGTAATCCATGGTACAGGCTTCAGCTTGCTATTATGAGTCCGTGGTTCGAAATAAATTAAAGAGTGGAAAACGAATGAAGAAATATACGGGTAGAGTGTTGAAGGGCAAAGTCGTCTCCTTGCATGTGGGAAATAATGAAGATCTGAGCAAACAGCCACAAGCGTTTCTGAAAGCAGAAATCGGCGGTTTTGCCGGCGACAAACACCAGGGTCCTGTGCGGGAAACCTGGGAAGGGGAAGGGCGGCCCGCGGGTACGATACGCCGCAACGAACGCCAGTGGTCCGGTGTTTCAGTGGAAGAGTTGGCTCACATTACAGAGCGTCTTGACCTGACCGAGCCGCTGTCTCCCACTACGCTGGGGGCCAACCTGTGCGTTGAAGGCATCCCTCAGTTTTCCCTGCTTCCGAAGGGCACCATGCTGATATTTCCCAGCGATGCGGTGTTGCTGGTGGAGGAATACAACCCGCCTTGTTCAGACATGGGCGAGCAGATTGCATCGAAGTATGCTACGCGCTCAGGTCAGCCACTGACCGGCCAGAAGTGGTTGCGTCCGGCTGCGGGCCGACGGGGCCTGGTTGGTGTGATCGATTTCCCGGGTGAGATCCGGGTCGGTGATGAAGTGGAAGTGCGTGTGTACGAGGAGCCGGATATCCGTTTGTTGTGACCGGTAGTTTCGTGCGTATAGGCAAGGTAGTATTGCAAAATATCATTGAGTAGCTTGTCAGTCAGTATGACGAGCAGCCAATGAGTAAAATAAAAGTGGATCGATACGACTCGGTCATCATCGGGGCGGGACACAATGGCCTGGTTTGTGCCGCCTACCTGGCAAAGAAAGGGCAAAGTGTGTTGGTGCTTGAGTCTTCGGATACGTTCGGAGGACTGGCCGCCAGCCGTGAGTTCCATCCTGGCTTCAGAACATCAGTAGCGCACTCCGTCAATCATTTTCCACCGAAGATCGTCAAGGATCTGGATCTTGAATCGTTCGGGTTCGGGGTTTCAAGCGGGTCTTTACCAACCGTTGGACTGAGTCCGGATGGCAATCACGTCTTCCTGGATAAAGACACGCTGTCGGGTGTTGGCGAGAGCGACATCCAGGCCTATCAGCAATTTTTCCGCTTGATGCAACGTTTTGCAGATGCGCTTAAGCCATTTTGGCTCAAAACCATACCACGCATTGGCATCAACAGCCTGGGCGACCTGTTGACTTTTGGTCGTATGGGCTTGAGCGTGCGACTGCTCGGCAAAACGGACATGCGTGAATTTCTTCGCGTTGCCGCACTGCCGGCGCGTGACCTGATGGATGAGAACTTCGATCATGACATCCTTAAAGCAATGCTGAGCTGGGACGGGCTTGTCGGCTCAAAACTGGCTCCGCGTTCACCGAATCATGCCGTGCTTGCAATGCTCTACCGCAGGTCCGGTGAACAACATGGCAGCGTCGGAAGCCTGATCGAGGCGCTTCATTCCGCAGCCAGTGCAGCAGGCGCCGATATCCGCACCGGGACAAGGGTTGAACGTATTCTTATACAGGCGGATGACAAGGGGCTCACCGCACATGGCGTGAAACTGGTCAATGGCGAGACGATCGAGGCGGACCGCGTCATCTCGGCGGCAGATCCGCAAACAACCTTCCTGAAGCTTGTTGGCGTAGAGAACCTGGAAATTGAATTTACCAACCGGATCCGGCGGCTGCGCTGCGAGGGCTACGTTGCGAAAACTGCACCTTGCGCTGAGCGATCTGCCCAAAATTCACCGGGCTGCCTGAGCCCGGCGGCCGGATGATCATCGCCCCGGATATGGACGCCATCGAGTTCGCATACGATGATGCCAAATACGGTGAATGTTCGCAGCAACCGGTCATGGAAATCGTCATACCCAGTATGTATGGCGACTCGCTGGCACCGTCGGGGCAACATGTGCTCTCAGCCCATGTCATGTATGCACCCTACCGGCACAAAGGGCGGTTGGGATGAAGCAACACGCGAAGCGTTTGCGGAGCGGGTCATCGACACGATTGCCCGTTATGCACCTGGCATACGGGAACTGATCATTCATCGTGAATTGCTGACACCACTGGATCTGGAACATGACTTCAATGTAAGCGGCGGTCACTGGCACCACACCGAATTTGCGCTGGACCAGGCGTTGATGATGCGCCCGACCTATGAGGCAGCACAATACAGCACTCCAATACCCGGCCTGTATCTTTGCGGCGCGGGCAGTCATCCGGGCGGTGACTTAACCGGCGGGCCGGGCCACAACGCGGCGCATGAGATTTTGCGATGACCTTTGACGCGATTATTATCGGCGCAGGCCACAACGGCCTGACCAACGGTGCTTACCTGGCAAAGGCCGGGCTGAAGGTCGTCGTACTTGAAAAGAACGATTACATTGGCGGTGCGTCTGTAACGCGAGAAATGCACGAAGGATGGCTCTACTCAAGTTCTTCTTACGTATGCAGCATGTTGCGCCAGGCCCTGCATCGGGACCTTGATCTCAGCCCGACACGGTCTGCTGCTCGTACCCTATCTCGGCACGGTAAATTTTGGTGATGACGGTAGTACACTGACTGCTTATACCAACTCGGAAGCGAACTACCTCGAATTAAAGCGGCATTCGCCACACGATGCGGATTCCATGTTTCGCTTCCAGACCGATCTGGGCAGGTATGCCCAGTTCATTCGCAAAACCCTGCTGCGTACACCTCCCGATCCAACCTCGTTCCGGCCGCGGGATATACGGGAACTGCTGTGGCTGGGCAAGCGGATGTGGGCATTGGGTGAAAAGGAAATTTACGAGTACGTCCGGTTTTTCACGATGAGTGCCGCAGATTTTCTTGAGGACTATTTCGAGAACGACCTGATCAAGGCCGCCATGGCCAGTGCGGGCATCATCGGCACGGCACTTGGTGTTTACTCACCCGGGGTCCGCCTACATCCTGCTGCACCACGTGATGGGTGATGTCGATGGCAATATCGGTGCATGGGGCCTGGCGCGCGGTGGCATGGGGGCTATTTCAAATGCTATCGCCGGCGCCTTGCAGGAACATGGCGGCGAAATTCGCACCAACGCGGGCGTACAAAAATTGTTGGTGAAAAACCGCAAAGGCCGTTGGTGTCGTTTTGGAGAACGGTGACGAGTTATACGCGCGAATCGTGGTTTCAAACCTGGATGCCAAGAGAACCTTTACAAAGATCGTGGATCGTGAAGATCTGCCTCCGGGCATCTATGAGAAAGCAAAGAATTTCAAAATCCGTGGTTCCTCCGGCAAGGTCAACATCGCGCTGTCCGGTATGCCGAAATTTACCGGCCTGCCTGATAATCGTTACATCAATCAAGGCGGGCAGGGTTTCACGGGTTCGCTGGAAACAATGGAACGGGCCTACGACTGCTGGAAACATGGCCGCTGGTCTGACGACCCCTTCGTCGAATCGGTAATACCTTCTGCCTGGGACCCGACCGTCGCACCACCCGGAAAGCACTGGATGTCAAATTTTGTTCAGTACTGCCCGCCAAAACTGGCTGATGGGCCCTGGACACCCGAGAAACGCGACCTGTACGGTCAGTCGGTTGTCGACAAGATCGAACGGTACAGCCCGGGCTTCAAGGATTTGATCGTTCACATGGAGGTGCGCACACCGCACGAGATGGAGGTCGAGACCGGATTGACAGAAGGCAACATATTCCAGGGTGAACTGACCATTGACCAACTGTTGTTCAATCGGCCTTTCCCGGGTTATGCGCAATACCGGATGCCGGTTAAAAACCTCTACATGTGTGGCTCCTCGACGCATCCGGGCGGAGGCGTATCGGCCGCCTGTGGCGCTAACGCAGCACGTGAAATACTGATGGATCTGAAACGGCCCAACACGGTCCCCGAAGATGATTTTTACGACGAATAAGCTATGAACACAGTAGACCAATACGCAGGTGAACGGCTGAAAAAGACCCATTTCTATCCACGGGCAGCAGCTTTGAATATCCGTGACGCCTGGGCTGCCTGGAACGGTTACAAATTCGCCGAGTGTTACTACGACGCGGAATACGAATACTTCTGCGTACGTAACAGTTGCGCCACTTATGATATCTGTCCGATGCAGAAGTATTACGTAGAGGGCCGTGACGCCGAAACCATGCTGAACCGCATGGTAACCCGGGATGTCAAAAAGCTGGGGCTCAACCGGGTGATGTATACCGTTTGGTGTACCGATGAAGGGCGTGTGGTTGATGACGGCACCATTTTCAGGCTGGCAGATGACAAGTTCATGTTGACCTGCGGTAGTCCCTGCAACGCCTGGTTAAAAATGAGCGCCTTTGGATTCAGTGACGTCACGATTACAGACATGTCCGATGAAATTGCCGCCCTGTCCTTCCAGGGACCGACGACCTGCGCCGTATTGAAAAAGATGGGACTGCAGGGTATTGAAACAGCGAAACCATTCGATATCAGGCACTTTCCGTTCCATGGCGACACACTGATGGTGTCGCGCACCGGTTTTACCGGCGATCTGGGCTACGAACTCTGGGTGCGGCCGGAACTGGCTCTGGTTTTGTGGGATGAGCTGTACGCGGCGGGCGCCGATTACGGCATCCAGCCATTCGGGGAGGAGGCTACCAACATGACGCGGCTGGAAGCTGGATTCATCATGCCGGACATGGAGCTCCACGAAGCACTGAAGACCATTAATTTCGAGCACGACCAGTCGCCGTTCGAATTGAACCTCGGCTGGCTGGTTGATTTCAAAAAACCCCACTTCAACGGCCGCAAAGCCTTGCTGAAAGAAAAGGCGCGTGGTTCGAAATACGCGCTGACCCGCCTGGATATCCCGGGAAACAAACCCGCGGTGGAGGCCATCCTGTACAAAAACGAGCGCTGCTCGACGGTTATCGGTTATGTCACCTCCGCCATGTGGTCGCCCGCAGTCAAGGCCAACATTGCAATGGCGATGATCAAGACGGAATTTGCGCAAGGCGACATTTGGGCGGAAGTTTACTTCCAGAAAGAGCTGCGCCAATACCGCAAGGTCGTGCTGTGCACGGTCATCAAAAAGCAATTCTGGACGCCGGCAAGGGCGCGTGCTACACCGCCGTCGGACTACTGAAAGGCCCGCTCCAGCAATCAAAAATCTGGTGGTGGCTGACCCTGCAGGGCCAGGCCAGCTACATGGTGGGTGTCCTCTGAGATGTTGACATCGAAGCCCACGGCATTCTTGTGGTGCGTAAGTTTCTCGATCAGTTCGATGATCTCGTGCATTCCGGGAAGAACGCGCAGGCCCTGGTTGCGGCTCTTAGCGAGCAGGAATACATATTGCGGCAACTTTCGCCGAGAGAATTCGGGCAATAACCTGACATTGATTGGCGCACTTTGCTCACACTACTTTGAGAATATGGCCATTGTGCTGTGCAAGTCCACAAATGAATACTTTCAGTATTTGTTTGAACGATGGGATTGCCTTCACACAATGTCCGCTTGGCAAAGACAAACTCCGCAGGAGTTTATGTACGTCACCGTCCCGAGACGACATTACTTTACCAGATCGTTCAGGAGTACTGGCCTGAGTTCCAGGCTGAGCTGGCCAGTCATGGCAAATACTTACCGGCATACGTTACACAAGAATTCGAGGCATATCTGAAGTGTGGCCGGCTTGAACATGGCTTTTTGAGGGTCAGGTGTGAGACTTGCCGGGATGAGAGGTTGCTGGCGTTCAGTTGCAAGCTTCGCGGCTTTTGCCCCAGTTGCGGAGCGCGAAGAATGACCGACAGCGCCGCTTTGCTGGTGGACGCAATCCTGCCGCATCAACCCATGCGCCAATGGGTCCTCCGCGTCCCCTTTCCATTGCGCTTCCTGTTCGCCAGCCAACCCACCGTCATGGGCAAAGTGCTCGGTATCGTCTACCGTGCCATTGCCACGCATCTGACCCACAAGGCCGGCTACACCAAAACCACCGCACAGGTTGGCGCAGTCACGCGAATCCAGCGCTTCGGCAGTGCGCTCAATTTGCACATCCACTTCCATATGCTGTTCCTGGATGGTGTTTACATCGACAGCCGCCATGGCTCCAGGGTGCGGTTTCGCTGGGTCAAGGCGCCAACCCGTGATGAACTCACCCATCTAACCCACACCAGCGCGCACCGTGTCGCCCGTTACCTGGAGCGCCAGGGCTGGCT
>PVMK01124941.1_pt1 | contig 20507 bp, 21 predicted proteins | sample 1853481 | NCBI WGS metagenome assembly PVMK01 (sample SAMN08533507, study PRJNA380276) | Marine sediment metagenome, whole genome shotgun sequencing project. | reverse complement strand
ACGACATCCGCTCTTTCAGACGAGTAAGGGTGTCGTTAGGTTTAATAACGAGTCCTGGAGCTGAAAAGCGTTACCCTGATTTTTGATCAAGGTGTCGCCCTGACTCAGCTAAGTTATATATCACTTGAGGCTCACATACTCATCACATGACCATCACGGAAATTGTAGAATTTTCGTGTTACCGAGTCAGGGTGTCGAAATCGCTTCTTTCATACTCGCTAGATATAAAGCTAGGATCCCCTGACTTCTGATCAAGGGGTCACGATTCTGTCCAAGTCACAACATATTCAGCATTCCCCATGTTGAGCTCAGGTTCTGCTACTTCCCATATTCCACGGAGACCTTTTTCTCTGGCACTAAGCTCGAAGTGGCACATCGCGATCCCTACATCTATGAGCTGAAGGTCTATCTTCCTATTGAACTTATCATATCCCCTAGTTCGCTTAAGACAGAAGTGAAAGGCTCCCTGTTGCTTCTGAGCGATGACTCGCCAGGGTTGATTATTTGACGCCGAAGGTCCAATCCTCACGCATTCGAGCGGCACTGCGTACAGACCAGCGGAGTCTTTTAATAGTGGCGTGTTCAAGTCACCATCGAAGAACAACTCCTCCCAAGGTTTTCGCTGGTTGGAATTGGCGAAGCGTCTCAAAGTCTTCTCTCTGATAGACCTCCTATCACGAGCATATCCAACAGGGCTAATTGCTGGCACAATTTCATCCTCTGAGATATTTATCCTCTCTGCAAAATTCGCCCGCTTGAATGTACCACCCATCCAGCATGTTCCCAGATCCAGATTAGTCGCTTTAAGTATTACTTTCTCAAAGCAATATCCTAGGTCCACAAATGCGCTCACATCGTCCTTGATTGCACTCACGATATAGAGCTTCGCACCACTGATGAATCCATAGGTTCCAAGGTTTCTGATCTCTTCCTTATCCATTTCTGAGAAATCAATCAACGTGAATCTCACTTTATTTCCCAATGGGCATCCTTCGGTCGACTGAAGCAGATTGATTATCTCCTGCTTCTTGTCATTCTCTATTGGCCTATCTGCATATGACCTTACTGAGACTCGTTTATTGATTGCATCAATCATCGATTCCATTGGATTCCCCTTCTTGAACTTGTACTCTGTGCTTTTAACTTATATTCTAGCTTACCAGTCCATCATCGTCAGCGACTTTAGTCATGTAAGCGTCACCATTTCACGTGCACTGAAAATCTCGCGCATGCCAAAACCGAGTCCTTTGGGAATAGGATAGTAGTGTCAACTATGATAGCTGTTTCAGTCGTGTTAATGATGAGGAGTCATCTAGTATAGGCTATCCAACAGCAGTTAAGTGAAAACAAGGGGCTGCCTACTAACTAGTGGCTCTTTATCTTACCAACACAACCTCACGAAGCAATTTCGTAACTACAACACGCACGCACATCTAGTGGCAACAGCCCCTCAGGCGTCTAGGATGTCTCAACCGGAAATGTACGAATAATTCCACCAGCCTGAATGATATAATGATCACAGACAATCAAGTAATAGGAGGTATTGATATGGTCCGTCTTGATGATATGATAGACGCAGAGAGGCAGTATCATGAAGAACTCAAATGTCCTACCTTTGATACTGAGCCATGGGTTACAGGACCATCCCTCGGTGAAAGGCGTGTGGCAATAATTTCTACTGCAGGGCTTCACACTAGGGATAACCGACCATTCACGTTAGATCCAGGAGATTACTATCGGGTTATACCGGGGAATATCCAGGCGAACGATCTTGTAATGAGTCATGTATCAGTAAATTTTGATCGAAGCGGCTTCCAAAAGGACTGGAATGTAGCCTTTCCCATTGACAGGTTAAGGGAGCTTGCCCAGCAGGGAATAATCAGCAGCGTTGCAGACTATCACTATTCATTCATGGGAGCTCATGATCCGATGAGTATGGAACAGCAAGCGCGTACTCTGGCAGGGCTACTGAAGAAAGATAACGTTAATGCCGCTCTGCTTCTGCCTGTTTGACCACTCTGTACGCGCGCAGTTGGCGTGCTTGCACATTTCATTGAGGAAGAAGACGTGGCAACTACACAAATAAGCCTTATCCGACTACATACTGAAAAAACCAAGCCGCCCAGAGCGCTATGGGTATCTTTCGAATTAGGGCGGCCTCTTGGTATACCTAACGATCCTGCATTCCAGCAACGTGTGCTGTTTGCGGCACTGAAACTGCTTGAAGCACGGAGTGGCCCTTTATTGGAGGACTATCCTGAGGATGCACCAGCGTCACATGATATGCCGACAACACTTACTTTTCCAGTGAATTTCACTCAGGAGGAAGTTAACCTAAGCGAAAAAGAACAACTCTGTGCGGCGTTCAGGAGAGAGTTCATATCTCTAAAGCCCTGGTACGATATGACCATCAAGAAACAAGGTCGCACCACAGTAGGAATAAGCGGTATAGCATTAGATGACGTCATCGACTTCCTTTGTTCTTTCCTTGAAGGGCGAGTACCAGAAAATCCACGAGCAGATGTTGCTCTGCCCTATACACTGAGTATGGTGATTAATGATTTGAAATCTTACTACTATGAAGCCATTACAGCACAGCCAGGCCAGGAATCTGTTTCTAGCCAAGTCCTTGCGAACTGGTTTTGGAGTGAGACGGTTGCTGGACAGGTTCTTTTTTCGATCAGAGAAGTTAGTAAGAAAAGCGAAGACGTTTTAATGAAAATTGTAGGGACTGCTCTTATAGTACCTACTAGTGTTAGGCATAACTAGAGGTGTATTGGGGACGCTGTACGAGGATTTGGATCAAAAGTACAGGACATTATTACGATATGTGGCCTTTTTCATACTAGCACAACCTCACGATATATTCTTTCAACTACATTCTGCACGCACATCTGTGCAGCTACTCTGGCCATCTTGCAAAGTCGATGCAACACTTTTGGTTTCTGAATCGATGAGCTAGGGTAGAGGGGTAGTGAATAAAGACCATTGCACAAACATCGGGATATCTGTTAAATGATAACGTAGCTTCAAATCCACGTTATCCCTTTCGTCTTAAAACATATAGCAATTTCCAAATAAAGCTCAAAGCAGGCTGTCGAAATCACAATCAACTAGTCTTTACGGCATTAAATCTAGCCCTGTCATTCTTATTACATACTCGTAAGGGTCAACCTCACCAAACACAAGACAAGTCGGAGCACGATGTCAACACCATTACTACAACTCGATCTCCTTCAGGTCAGGGGCGATCCCTAGCCTAGGCTCCGTCAATGCCTGCGCTTCCTCCACCGTCCACCCCGGCGCCAATTCCTTGAGCAACAAGCCCTTGCTCGTCACTTCAATTACAGCAACGTCCGTTACTATCAGGTCCACACACTCGGGGGCTGTCATCGGCACGCTGCACTCCTTCACTATCTTGGGCTTTCCATCTTTGGTTGTATGCTCAGTGGCCACAATCACCCTCCTCGCATTAAAGGCGAGGTCCATACCACCACCAATGTTTCCGACACCCCTTCCTGGAAACATCCAGTTGGCGAGATCGCCTTTTTCGCTCACCTCCAGGACACCAAGCACCGTTATATCAATATGACCACCGCGGATCATGGCGAAGGAATCGGCATGGTGAAAGAAGCACATTCCAGGGAGCGGCGTTACGTATTGCCCACTTGCGTTAACCAGGTCTATATCTGCCTTGTCCTCCATTTCTTCAGCGGTGACCACCGAGCCGAATCCAAGAGCCCCGTTCTCGGTATGGTAGATAACAGTCATACCATCTGGGACAAAGCTAGAGACCAAGGTAGGAATGCCAATGCCCAGGTTCACCACTGCCCCATCAAATAGCTCCCTAGCTATCCTCATAGCTATGACCTCTCTACTTAGACGCTCTTTCACTATTTCTCTCCTTGGACTCCATAGCGGAAAGTCTCTCGCTACAACCTTTTTGCCCAGAAGCTCCTCTCCAAGTGACGCGGGAATCCAGGGTCTTCCTTCGCCTTCACAATCCTGTTCACGAAAATGCCCGGCGTCCCGATCACCTCAGGGTCCAACTCCCCTGTCCCCATGATCTCGTCCACTTCGGCGATGGTTACCCTCGCTGCCGTGGCCATTATGGGATTGAACTGCCTTTGCGTCCCGCGATAGACCAAATTCCCCATCAGGTCAGCCTTATAAGCCCTGATGAAGGCGTAATCCGCCTTCAAGGCAAGCTCCAGAAGGTGCGTCCTATCCTCAAAAATCCCTTTTTTCCTTCTCTTTCTCGATAACCGTACCCACCCCGGTAGGGGTATAGAAAGCGGGGATGCCGGCACCACCAGCCCTTATCTTTTCTGCTAGAGTCCCCTGGGGCAGTATCTCCAGCTCAACCGCACCGGAGAGAATCTGCTCTTCCGCAGGGCTTGGGCGGGAGGGAGAAGTGGAGAAGGGAAAGGAAGCTATCACTTTCTTAATCTGCCTGTTCTCAAACAGAATGCGATGGTCCTCATAATCTAGCGTGAGTCCGATGCCCTCCCAGCAGTGTTGGCTATAATGGTCAGGTTCGTTGCCCCCTGCTTGGCTAAGGCCCGAATCAGATAGAAGGGCGTACCTCCTGGGCCAGCAAAATTGCCGATCATGATAACCGCCCCGTCGGGCACATCTGCCACCGCTTGATCGAAAGTTTCAACCACTTTATTTATCATTACATCAATCCCCAATCCTTTATATTGGCACGGCACAAGTCGTGCTTAGGGAAGGAATCAGGGCAAACCGCCCTTTACCACTAATGCATGCGTACCCTGACTTTATTACCAATTTCCAGCCAATATTGAGTTTGTGATCGAAAATTGAGCCGATCTCCCGGATGAGGAACGGTATGAGATCCTTAATCTGTTCAATAGACACTTGCAAAACGAGCATTAGTATTCATACATCAGCCGATCGATCTCCCATTTGTCTCGGTCCTGTTCCGGAATCAATCCGTTGACGAACATGTCGCCGATAAATCTGATGGCATCTTCTATCGTGTACTTGTCATCCAAGGATATTCTGAAGCTCATCACTTCAATCATGCCGGTCAGTGCGAAGGATAAAAGCTCCGGATCTACGGGCCTCAGCTGTCCTTTGTCGATTGCTTCCTGTGCTTCTTTTATTACCGGGCCGGTAAGCGCCCGGTACATGCCGTTTAGCTTCTCCTGGGGCCAGTCCTCGTCGGATGCGAGCTCGGCCCGGAGCTGGTGCATTATCTCCATGTAGCGCGAGTAGTTCTCGAAAAAGGTCCGCCCCCTGATCACAAGTTTTCGGCCCAGGTCCTCTTCCCCTTTGATGTTCCTGGCCGCATCACCAACGATATGGCGGAAAACTTCCTCCACCACCTCGATGAAAAGCTCACGTTTGTTCTCGAAGTAAATGTAAAAAGTCCCGGTAGAGATACCCACCTTCTTCGTTATGTCGCTTACCTTGGTACGGTGGTAGCCTTTCAGGGAAAATGCTTCAATGGCGGCTTTAATAATCTCGGCCTTTCTAATGTCCTTGTGGTTGGTTTCATTTTCAATCTTATTGCCCGGCGGAGGTTCGGGGAAGCCGCCTTCCCCAAGCCGGGCGAGTTCCTCTTTCAGAAAAGCAATGGGCATGCGAAGGTCTTTTTTAAGGTGCTTTATTGTCGCCAGCTTTTTCAGATGGGTCTCGTCATAGTACGCCATAGTCCGGCCGGTCTTGGTTGGAGGATGAAGGAGTCCTTCCCTCAGGTAATAATGAATGGTGGATTTTGGAACTTCGCCTTTTTGGGACAGTTCCTTGATCCTCATGTAAGCCCGATCACTCACTTTTCATTTCCTCCTTGACCCCGCCGAACTTTATATCAACTATTAAGTACCACTTTATATACTAATTTTCTTTATTTCTTGTAAATCAACAGGGTAGCTAAGAATATTGTTCTCGCAAATGCTCGTTCTCCTTGAAAAACAGTATGTTGGCAGGAAAAACCTTGTTCATGCAACCGCCTGATAGAACTGACTCTTGTTTTTGACATCCCTCTCGGTTTGTGATTCACTGTGAAATGATGCATCATTCATAACTGTAGACTTTACACCATGTTAAAGTTATTGTCAACAAAAAAGTGACTACCCTGTCCGGAGGTGAAAAATGCCTGCTCTAGGGAAAAGAAAACAAAGAAAGAAAGTCCGGTCAAGAAATCCGCGAAGGAAAGTTAGGGAGGAAAAAAGTGATAAAAAATAGTGAGATGAAGGTATCCGCACTGGGGAATCCCGGCAAGCCGGCAAAAGCGACTGTCAAGCAACCCGCTTACCCCGAGCTTTTCCAACCCATCAAGATCGGGAATTGCGAGATCAAGAACCGCATTATCATGGCGCCCATGAACACGCTTTTTTCCATGGACAACCTGGGTTATCCCAATGAGCAGATCTTCGCCTATTACGCGGCCCGCGCCAAGGGCGGGGCAGGTCTTATCATCACCGAGTGCGTTCTGGGCACCGAGCTGTGCTCGCGCTTCCCTTACACCTCGAACTTGCACCTGTTCAACGGCTCGCATGTTCCGGGCTTGGAGGAAATTGTCGAGACAATCCATGCCTTCGGCTCCAAGGCCTTCATCCAGTTGTCCATGGGCTTTGGCCGGCAGGGACACAGTCACACCCACGAACCGCCTCCCGCGCCGTCGGCCATCCCCTACCAGAGCGACCCGGCGCTCATGCCCAAGGGGATCATCAAGTACGTCAGCAAGTATCCTCAGGTCCTGGACCCGCGCATACCTTCCATGGCCCATGGGGATATGCCGCGCGAGATGACGGTCGAGGAGATAAAGTCGGAGATAAAGGAATACGCCCACTCATGCATACTGGCGATCATTGCCGGTTTCGACGGTATCGAGATCCACGCGCCCCACGGCTACCTGGAGCACCAGTTCCTATCGCCCCGCTCCAACAAGCGAACCGACCAGTACGGTGGCTCTCTCGAAAACCGCATGCGGGTGGTGGTTGAGATGTACGAGGAAGTGCGGAAGATGATTGGCCACGACTTGCCGGTAGGCATCCGCCTCTCCGGCGACGAGCACATGCCCGACGGCATCCACCATGATGAACTCAAGCTGGTGGTCAAGAAGTTGGGCGAGATGGGCATAGACTACGTGCACCTCTCAGACGGCTCGTACGAGGCCCTTAAGTATTTCTTCCCTGACGAGGAGAACTGGCACCTGGTGGAGGAGGCCGAGGGCTTTAAGTCGGTCCTGCCCGATCATGTCCCGGTAGTCTCCGTTTCCCTTCATGATCCCAAGAACTCGTCCAAGGCGATCAGGCAAGGCCGCATCGATATGGTTAGCCTGGGCCGCCAGATGCTATGCGATCCGGATTATGCCAACAAGGTTTATAAAGGAGAGAAGTATAGGAAATGTGCCCGCTGCAACGACTGCCTGCTCCGCACCGCGGTCGGACTGCCCGTGCGGTGCCGATTGAACCGCGACCTGGGGCGCGAGAAATACATGCCCGAATACCAGAGGCCAACTCGAAAGGCGGGTACAAGAATTCTGCCCGATGTGCCCAACCTTCCATCACTCTAAGATAGTCGCAAACTGGTGCGCAAATTGGATGAGGATAATAAATAATGATGGATATCAAAAATCACTATGACGTTGTTATTGTGGGCGCCGGCCCCGCCGGAGCGGGAGCGGCAAAGGCGCTTACCGCCTCTGGTCTGGAAACGTTAATGGTGGAGCACGATGCTATGCCCCGCTACAAGATGTGCTCAGGGGTACTTTTCCCAGGCTCGGTGAAAACGGTTGCCGACGACTTCGGAGAACTTCCCGAGGAAGTTTTCTGCCGGCCGAGGGAGATCAAGGGAAACCGGGCATACCTCAACGAGGAAGCGCCATGCATCGAGGTTTCTTTTTCGGCCTTTGGCGACGATGAGAGCCTGCCCGAGAACGGCCTGAATATTAAAAGGGCTGAGCTTGATCAATGGCTATGCCAGAGAAGTGACGCGCGGATCATCGACCATTGCAGGTTCGAAGGATGCGAAAAGGATGGGGACGGGTACATAATAAAACTGAAACACGAGGGTCAAGAGCTTACGGTCAGGTCGCGCTACCTGGTCGGCGCGGACGGGACCATGTCCAGAGTCAGAAAAACGGCCTTTCCCGATTTTGACGAGAAAATCGGTCTCATTCCGAATTACGAGGAGTTCTACAGGGGGTCCATCGACCTTGAACCGGGCTGGCTCTATCTTTTCCTGGACAGGAAGTTCACGGGTTTCTTCGCCACCGTGTTCCACAAGGACGATATAATCGTAGTAGTGACCGGAGTCAAACACAAGGAGCCGGTGAAAGAATATTTCCAGGCCTTTAAAAAACACCTTGAGGGCAAGCACGGCCTGAGGGTGGATGAGCAGATCGACAGCCACGGTATTATGCTACACGACATGTCAGCCTCCAAGAACTATTGTCTGGGCAAGAATAACCTGCTCCTTGTTGGTGAAGCGGGCGGCTTCCTGCGTGGAGGAGAAGGAATCACATCGTCGCTCGTATCCGGGAGGGCAGCCGGACGGGCAATATTGAAAAGCGAGGAATCCGGCAGGCCCGCCATAGATTTCTTCGAGGAATTGGCCCGGCCTGAACTCGATGCGTGTGAAAAGGTCCACGCTATGCTGGCCGCAATGGCGGGGTTCAACGTATTCATGAGGTGATCGTACGGATGTAAAGGCCGGTTTGAAACCGATTATCCCCAGGCGAAAGAGGAGGACAAATTATGAATAAACATGACCCGTATATCAGTATCATGAAAAAGCTCGATGAAGCTTACAACCGGGCGCCACGCTCAGGGGAGGAGTATTCGGAGTCCTTCATAGAATATTTAAAACTCCTTTATAAGCCCGAGGAGGCGGAACTGGTGGCCTATCTTAAAGTTCCGCGAGAGGTATTCCCCATGGGCATGGATGCTGAAGTCTATAGATGCGCGTCCCAGGTGGCTCTCGACAGCGGCTGGAACAAAGACGAAGTCAAGAAGACTCTGATGGACCTTGCTCACAGACGCTTCATACTCGGGCTGGGCGCGGCCAGTGGTGAAAAAGGGCTCAAGCCGATAGTCACGATATTGAAGATGATCAAGATCCTGCATAGAGGCGCGGAGAATCCGAGTCTATTGAAAATGGTAGCGGACGTGCTCGCCTTTATACGAAAGGATGTGGCGCTGTACGGAATACGGGGAGCTGCTGATTTCTCCTTGTATGCGATTCCTCACATCTCGATGATGGTCAACCATCATCAATGGTATCCCGACATAGAGCCCGATGATCTTGAAGCCGCCAGGCTTTACCAGGATTTCTTCATCAAGGAGGGTTTGTATAAGCGCTATGAAACAGGAGACCAGGGCACGCCGGTCGGACGGACGATCGTGGTAAACAAATCGCTACAATACGAAGAAAAAATTCTCGACTGTGAAGAGGCGTATGCGGTCATCGACACTGCCAAACACATTCAGCTCGTGCCGTGCCCGTGTCGTACTCGCACAGAAAAAATGGGCATAAGAGAGTGCGAGGATCGAAACCCTGTAGGGTCCTGTATCATGATGAACATGACCGCCGTGGCCATGGAATCCATGCATCTAGGGGTGCCAGCCACCAGGGAGGAGGCGAAAAAATATCTCGACGAGATGATGGAATTCGGACTTGTCGCTCATACCGAAAACCACCAGCACCCGGTCTACAACATCATCTGCCTGTGCTGCAGATGCTGTTGTTCTCAAATACGAGGCCGGACCCGCTGGGACAACCCGACAGCGCTAGCGCCGTCAAACTTCATCCCAAAGGCCAGCGACGACTGCAAGATGTGCGGCGTATGCGTTAAAAGATGCAACTTTGAAGCCCTGCATATCGACAAGGAGTACGGCAGGGTCGTCGTTGACGAAGACAAATGCATAGGATGCGGTATCTGCACGCTCGGATGCAAACAGGAAGCCCTGAAACTATATCGCTTTGAGCGCTCGAAGACATATTCATCGCCCCAGGAGTTGTACCGAAAAATCGACGCTGAAAATCCAACCTACTCATAAAATGAACTAAGACAAATTCTGTCTAGTGCTGGCGCCTGCCCGGCTCGCAAAGCCGCATCCAGTTATGAATAATTACTTTTGACGTATTTATGGCAAGTCAGGAAAGGAGGTCGCGATGAGCAAAGGAGAATTCGCGATCATCGGGACCGGGGAAGTTCCCTGCGGAAAGTATCCGGAGAGGACCGAGTTTGAGATCGCATTTGAGGTAGCCCGACTGGCCATCAAGGATGCGGGGATAGATAAGAACGATATCGGCGCGGTGCTTTGCGCGCAGCACATCATGGGAAATGAATACAATACCGAGGCGGTTTTCGGGCGCATTCCTGAGGCCATCGGCGCGAAGAATTGCAAGATCACCTGCATGACCAGCTCGGGAGGTGCGTCGAGCTTTTCAATACGCAAGACCGCGGAGGGCATCTTGCATTCCGCCGAGACCGACACGGTGCTGGTAATCCACACTCAGCGCTTCTCACAGTTCACCATGAACGAGATGGCCCAGTACTTCGCGATAGCGGGCTCTGATATCGAATGGGAGGTCCCCTACGGCATGACCTTCAACGCACTGGCCGCGATGATCACTCAAGGCTACATGAATGCCACCGGTACGACAATTGAGGAGATCGCCGCGGTATGCGTGGCCTGTCGTAAATGGGCGTGCCTCCAGCCAAACGCGGCCTACGGCAAGAAGGAAATAACGGTCGAAAAGGTGCTCTCCTCGCAGATGGTGGCTTGGCCCCTGACCAGCTTCATGTGCAACGTGCTTGCCGACGGCGGCTCGGCATTTATCATGACCACCGCGGAGAAGGCCAGGAAAGTCTGCGACCGGCCGGCGTACCTTATATCCGACGCGTCCGACTACAGCCATCGGTGCATAACCTCCGCAAAGGTCAGGGACATGGCAGACCAGGGAAGCTTCCTGAAACCAATAGCGGATAAGGCCTTCGAGCGTGCCGGGCTTGGCTTCGAAGACATGGACATTTTCGAGATGTACGGCTCCTACCCGGTCATCCAGTTAATCCTTCTCGATTCGTTGGGAGTGGTGGAGCCAGGCAAGTCCGGCAAGCTGGTGGCCTCCGGGGAGACCAGCCCCGGTGGTAAGTATCCGACTACCACCAACGGCGAGGCTTTGTCCTTCGGGCACACCGGCACCGGCGTGGGCTTTGGAATGCTGGTCGAGTCGGTGCGCCAGCTTCAGGGTAAGGCCGGCAAGGCCCAGGTTGACGGAGCGCGCTTCATCATCGAGAACACCGGCGGCGGCGCGTTCATGGACAACCACTTCACAATTCTCGGTAGCGAGATCCCATAACGCTGAAACCACGAAAGCAACTGAAGGAGATATGAAATGGGTATCCAGGAAGTATTAGGACTATCCGACAAGGAAATGATTAAACCTTTACCGAAGCCCTCGAAATGGTCGCAGCCTTTCTGGGACAGCGCGAAGAAGCACAAACTTACTTTAAAGAAGTGCAAGGACTGCGGGCATATCGACCATCCCCCTTACCTGTATTGCACAAATTGCCATAGCGATAACTCTGAATGGGTGGAAGCCTCGGGCAAAGGAAAGCTTGTAGCCTATGCAATCAATACCTATATGGTGCCGTTCCCCTTCTGGGATGATATGCCCTACGTGGTGGCCATGATCGACCTGGAGGAAGGAGTACGCATGATCTCTAACATCGTGAAGTGTGATCATGACAAGCTGAAAAACGGCATGGAACTAGAAGTGGTTTTCGATGATGTGTCCGATGAATTCACCCTGCCCAAATGGATGCCGGTCACGAAATGACGAACAATGGAAGGAATTCATCCGATGCCTTGCGTATCGCGGACCCATGGCGGCTGACGGTCCGGTTCAGAAGGAACAATCCGGGAAAGAGAATCGCCGACAGTCTTCCCGCACTGGAGATCGACTCTGTGGCCATGGATGCCTTCTCCGAGATGGACCCGCTACATGAACTGCCCGGCGCCATGAGTAATAAATTCATGGTGGTGGTAGGGCTGGAGATACCCAAGTGGGGCAAGCGAGGCAAGATCATCGACTACGGCTGGGGCGTGGGGAAGAGTCTATTACGCATGTATCCGTGGCAGCCCTTATTTGAACGTAAAGTCTCAACCGAAAAAGAGCCTGATCTTGACAGGCTCAAGCGGGAAATCAGGGAGTTCGCGAGTAGCGCTGGCTACAGTCTGTGCGGCTTCACTAAAATCGACCGACGCTTTATCGCCGGGGGACGGGACGACAAATTCCCTTTTGACACTGCAATCGTACTGGGCATGGAGATGGATCGGGAATTGCTCGAAGAGGTCCCCTTTCAAGGAAAGCGCCTATTTGACTTTGAGGTCTACGTAGAGTCAGGCCGACGGGTGTTCGAGGTGGCACAGTTTATAAGGAGCAGAGGCTATCGCTGCCGCGCCCGTGTTCCTTTCGATGGCTGGGTCAAGTATCCTCCCCACGCGATCATGGCAGGACTCGGCGAACTGGGCGCGCATGGAGTGGTCATCACCAGAGAGCACGGACCACGGCAGCGATGGACCATGATCAGCATTGATGCGGACATTGAGCCGGACGAACCCGTAGATCTGGGTATTGCCGGGTACTGTGACGACTGCATGCTTTGCGTGAAGGCCTGCCCAGGCGACGCCATCTCGCATGAGCGCATCTGGTGGCGAGGGGTGAAGAAGCGCAAGAACAACGACACCAAGTGTTATCCTTTTTTTCGTAAATACGATGGTTGCGGAATTTGCATCAAGGTATGCCCCATCAACCGTCACGGCTTCGAGGCTTGCATGGAGGCTTATAATAAGGACGGAACCATCCTGGGCAATACTGACTCAAGCAGGAAACGCAATTAAGAGGAGTAAATCATGAGCGATTACAACACCATCCTCTACGATGTCAACGAGGGAGGCGTGTGCCGGCTCACCATGAACCGGCCGGAGCAGAGAAACGCCATTAACCGCGAGATGGCGGAGGAGATGCTGGATGCCTTTCTACGCGCAAAGAAGGACCCATCGGTAAAGGTGATTCTGTTTAGCGGAGCGGGTAAATCCTTTTGCGCGGGAGGAGACCTTTCGGTGCTGCCGACCTTCAACCACAACTCGGTCTACGACTGGATGGCACATGAAGGTTACGAGATCGCCCGGGTCATCTCCGAGAATGACAAGGTGGTGGTTGCCAAGGTCCATGGCCATTGCCTGGCCGGAGGTCTGGAGCTGGCGTTGGCATGTGACCTGGTGTACGCGTCCGAGAAGACCAAATTCGGTGTCACCGAGATTACCATGGGCATCCTGCCCGGCTGGGGCGGCACGGCCCGCATCGCCCGGAGCATGCCCATTCACCGTGCCAAGGAAATTCTTTTCACCGGAAGAAAGGACTACACCTCCGCTGAGATCTACGAGATGGGCCTCCTCACCCGTGTGTATCCGGCGGAAGAGCTGGAAGAAAAGGTCGATGCCATAATTAATGAAATGGCCACCCGTTCTGCCGACGCTCTACGCATGGGCAAGAGCGTATTGAACCGCTCTTTCGAGGGCATCCCCTGGGACGCGGCCATGACTATCGAAAGAAACGCCATCGCCTGGCTCTATCATTCCGAGTTCGCCACCAATCTTCGCAACCTTGCTCTTGCGGCCATGAAACCCGAGAACGAAAAGGAGTAACCAAATGGACTTTGCCTTCACTGAAGCACAGGAACTCATGCGCCGGGAAGCCAAGCATATGTGCGACAGAGAGTTGAACAGGGAATACGTGCGTTGGATGGACGAGAACTGCGACTTCATGCCGGACGAGCTGTGGAAAAAAATTGCGAGCCTTGGTTACATGGGAATCAACATTCCCGAGCAATACGGCGGTATAGGGCTCGGCATGTTGGATGGCATGATCGTATATGAGGAGCTTGCCACTGCTTCGACCTCAGTCGGACTATGCATCGGCGCCACCATAGGCTTCGGTGCCAAGACTATCATGGGATTGGGAACGGAAGAGCAGAAAAAAGAGTTGCTGCCGAAAATTGCCAGTGGCGATATCAAATTCTCAATGGGCCTCACCGAGCCGGGAGGAGGCACAGACATCCTTGGCACCATCAAGACCAAGGCCGAGGACAAGGGAGATCACTGGCTCATCAACGGTACCAAGATGTTCATCACCGGCGCGCACCGGTCAGACTACATGGTGCTCATCGCCATCACCGACCCTGAAGCCAAGCCCTCAAAACGGCTATCCATCTTCCTGGTCCCGCAGCCGAGCGAAGGCCTCGAAACTAAACTTATCCCCAAGGTCGGCTGTCATGCCGCGGGGGCCACCGAGGTTTTCCTGGAAGACGTTAAGATCCCCAAGGAAAATCTGCTTGGAACAAAGAACAACGGATGGTATGAGCTGCTGGGCACTTTGAATCCTGAGCGCATCGGCACGGCCATGCTGAGTCTGGGAATTGCCAATGCTGCCTTCCGCGATGCCATGCAATACGTCCAGGTGCGCGAAGCCTTCGGCGGACCCATCTCACGCTTCCAGATCCTCCAGCATTACCTTGCCGATATCGCCATAGAGATCGAAAACGCCCGGAACCTCATCTACAAGTGCGCCTGGCTTGCCGACAACATGAAGCCGTTCCATATAGAGGCGAGCATGGCCAAGATCGTGGCCGGCAGGGCCTCAGAGAAAGCCGCCATCCTGGGAATGGAGATACTGGGTGGATACGGCTATACAATGGATTTCGACATGCAGCGCTACTTCCGCGACTACAAGCAGATGATTTTCTCGCCCATCTCCGACGAGATGGCGAAGAACATGATCATGCAGTTCATGGGACTGCCCAAATCGTGGAGTTGAGGACAAGAAAAGAAGGAGGACCGTCATGAGGATGTTTCACCAGATACCGAGAAAGCACGCTAAACTTGACCCTGACTTCGAGTGTGTGGTCTTCGAAGAGCATCGGCTGACATGGAAAGAACTCGATGAGCGGGTGGACAGACTGGTAACCGGACTATTATCGCTAGGAATAAAACCGGGTGAACACGTGGCCATCCTCGCCCAGAACAGCCACATCTTCGTCGAATATTATTATGCGTGCTCCAGAGGAGGATTCGTGGCTGTTCCGCTCAACTGGAGGCTTTCCGACGACGAGCTTATATTTATTATCGGCCATTCAGAGACAGCGGCGCTTCTGGTTGGAGAAGAATACGTTGAGACAGCCGACAGGCTCCGGAACAGGCTTTCCGACGTGCGCGAGTACGTGTCCCTCGACGGAGCCGCCGAAGGCATGAAGAACTACGAGGAGCTGCTCACGGATTCTTCGGCCCAGGGAGCACGCGGGCGAGGATGATGAAGATGCGATGTTCATACTCATGTACACCGGCGGAACGACCGGGCTCCCCAAAGGCGTGATGCTCAGTAACCGGAACATCATGACGGCGGCGCTTGGATGCCTCTTCGCCATGGGCATCACCAAGGAAGACATTACCTGCATGATCCTCCCCCTTTTCCACATTGCCTTCTGGCCTGTCACGGTGGTTCACTTTATGGGATCGAAAGCTGTGATCAGTAAAAAGTTCGATCTGGGATACGTGCTTGAAACCATCCAGAATGAGAAGTGCACACACATCAACATCGTTCCCACTATCGCGAGCTTCTTGCTTATGTTCCCTGACCTTGACAAGTACGACCTCTCCAGCCTCCGAACTATCACCTATGCGGGATCTCCCATGCCTTTCGAGGTCCTGATGCAACTCAAAGACAGATTCTCGGACCTCGACCTTGGCCAGGGTTACGGGCTAACCGAGGCCGCGCCAACCGTAGCCATCCTCGACCAGTACGACCACGCCAGAGCCGAGACGGAAAAGGACAAAAAGCGCCTTACAAGCGCCGGCCGCGAGTGTCTGATCAACGAGGTCAGGATCAAGGACGAGGATGGAATGGACCTCCCTCCCGGCGAGATTGGCGAGATCTGCGTAAAGGGCCCCAACGTGATGTTGGGCTACTGGAAGAACCCTGAACAGACCGCTGATGCGCTTCGGGACGGCTGGCTCCATACCGGGGACATGGCCACCATGGACGAGGACGGCTACATCTATATTGTGGATAGAAAACACGATATGATCATCTCGGGAGGCGAGAACATCTATCCCCGCGAGGTCGAAGAGGTGATCTACAAGCACCCAGCCGTGGCCGAGGTAGCTGTGGTGGGAGTGCCCGACGACACCTGGGGCGAGAGCATAAAGGCAGTGGTCGTTCTTAAACCGGACCAGTCTGTAACAGCAGAAGAGATCATACAGTTGTGCAAGGACAACCTGGCGAGCTACAAAAAGCCCAAGAGCGTGAACTTTGTCGACGCACTCCCCAAAACCGCGATCGGGAAAATTTTAAGGCGTGAAGTCAGGTCGCCGTATTGGAAGGACAAAGATAAAACCGTAGGGTGATGGTAAAATACAAGTTGCAATAGTTTTCTTTAACTAAAAGAGACCGCTGAAAAAGAGATGCAGGATACTTCCTGCCGGGGGTCTGGGGGTGTCCCCCAGCTTTAATAAGTCCCCCAGGATTGGGGGATTAGGGGGTTGATTGAGACTATTTCAGCAGTCTCTGACGATAAGACCGCAGGAGGATGACAATGGCTAATGAATTCGAAAAGGATGATTATTTCAAGATCGACCCTGAGCCGCATCTGATCGGCGACATGTCGCTGGTGAACCACTTCCCGGGCGTGCAGATGTGGTGGCGGGCCATTGATAACATTATCCGGCCGCTCATGATGGGAATGCCGCCCGAGACGCTGGCCATGCTCGAGCCTTGGGAGATGCAGAAGAGCGGCGATCCGGAGAACCTGCTCCGTGCCATGGACAAATACGGTGTGGACGTGGCCTGCCTTCTGCCCGAGTCCATGATGGATACCACCGGCTATCACACCCGCTGGTGCACCAACGCGGAGATGGCCAAGGTGGTCGAGTCCAACCCTGACCGCTTCATGTACCAGCCTAACGTCTCGCCCATCAAGTATAAGGGCGTTGACAACACCATCTGGGAGCTGGAGTACTGGGTCAAGGAAAAGGGCGCGAAGATTTTCAAGTTCTACCCGCCGGAGGACACTTACATAAACGATCCCGAGCTCTGGCCCTTTTACGAGAAGGCCCAGGAACTCCAGATCGTGCTCGACATCCACACCGGCTTCTGCTGGGTGCCGCCGGGCAAGTCCAAGTACGCGCTCCCAATCCTACTGGACGACGTGGCCCGCGACTTCCCGGGCCTCAAGATCGTCGCTTTCCACATGGGCTACCCCTACTGCGACGACCTTAACATGGTCGCCATGGGACACCCCAACGTCTACGTGTCGCTCTCGCTCCTGGTGCCCTGGGCACTGTCCGCGCCTCGCAAGTTCGCGAAGATCATCGGAGAGGCCTTGCGCTTCGTGGGGCCGGACCGGATAATATGGGGCACTGACTATGCGGGATTCGGCGCCCAGATCGGTGGAGCGGTCAGGGGCCTTCGTGAGTTCCAGATACCCGAGGATATGCGCTTGGGCTATGGCTATCCCGAAATCACAGACGAGGACCGTAGAAAGATATTCGGCGAGAACCTTGCAGGATTACTCGGGATTGAACCTAAGAGAAGAATTTGAGACAGACCGGCTTAAAGAAGCTGAGGCTTCTTTTCAAGAGATTGTAGTGGACTACTATCTGCGCAGGACGCAAGAGGTGCTGGAGAGGGTGCAAGGGTAATAAAGGCTATAGTACAAACAGTAATAGTTTAAGGGGGCTACCCGATAATGGGTGGCCCCTTTCTTCTTTCGCCCCAAACATCGAAAGCCTAGCTCCTATACCACCAGCGTAGCCTTGCCTTGCCCGATGGGGCTACGCCCCGGGGCTTGCGGCTTCGCTCCTGCTCGCTTTCATCACCACATTCCCCTCCCCTCCGCTGTCCGTCCTTAGGCTCGTCGTGGCTCCTCTCTTTCGGTCCGCAACCTTGACAGGTAAAGCTTCTCGGAGTATGCTTGCCACCACAAGAAGAAGGAGAATGGCAATGATTAGTCTTGATGACAGTGCAGCAATAGTGACAGCAAAGGGATGGGATCACAAGATACCATATCGTGAAGCCGATCACGGTAGCTTTGAAGAAGAATGGCCACCTCATGAGGGTGTCGTTGGTTGGTGGTACGTCACCGGCTATCTCCAGGACATCAGTAATCCCGACCACCTATATTCCTACCAGTATACGCAATTCAATTTCCCGTTCTCGCCGGAAGCCCCCAACATCAGAAACCCGATCTACCAGTTGAATCTAACGTTTACCGACTTTCAAACAGGACAGTATATCAGTGAAGAGGTACGGAGTCCCGCAACAGAGAAAGTGTATGCAAACGAGGACTCCGTCCTTTTTAAGGATACTAGCCTGGTTCGAGGCAAGAATAGCATAACGCTAGTATGCAAGGGCGACCGAATAGAATATAGCTTTGAACTAAACATCGCTAAGAGCCCCGTTTGGCATGCGGATAATGGGGTGTTGGTGATGGGGCTTCCCAACGATCCCAAGGAAAGAACAGTTTATTATTCCTACACCAATCTGCCGACTACCGGTAAGGTCAGCTATGTGAACGAGGTTGGTAAAACAGTCACGCTCCAGGTAGAGGGCAAGTCGTGGTTAGACCGTCAATGGGGTCCCGCGCTCATGCCCTGGGAGTGGTTCTCCCTCCGCTTCTTCGATAATGAGGAAGTCATGCTGTTTGCCTTCCCCAACGCCAATTACCAGGACGCAACTTATATCGATGCTAAAGGCGAGACCCGCATCTTCAGTAACTACACCTATACCCCCATGAAAACCGTTAAGGTTAAGCGTTTAGCGTATAGCATGGGCTGGGATCTGAACATGCCTGGGATAAAAGAAGAGCACTACCGGATCGTACCATTTCTGGAAAACCAGTATAACCCTGTAGGCTTCAAGGTGTTTCCCGGACTACCTGCGAATAATTCGGGGTACTTTGAGGTAACGTGTAAGATTATTAACGATGACGGCGCAGTAGTCGGATATGCATTCGCTGAGATACTGCCTAGGTTTTCTGCAGTGCAGCGGGCCTTAATGAATTATTTCCTCAAGCGTATCAGACGTCGGATTAACCTGTAGCCTGCTACAGATACAAAAAAGTGACCCATTAACTTCTGGTCAGGGTGTTTATGGAGATATCAGGGGCTACCCGATAATGGGTGGCCCCTTTCTTATGTCCCCCACCAACCCTGCGGCGTAGCCTTGCCTTGCCCGATGGGGCTTCGCCCCGGGGCTTGCGGCTGCGGCAGGAAACACTAGCTCTAGAAGTGATACAATAATCGGGGGATGGTCATAACCGGAAACACAAAATGAACAACGAGATCGAAAATATAAAACTTGAAGATTTGGGCTACAACGCATTTTTTCAATCAAACATGAGCGTTTTGGGGTTAACAGATTATTTGGTTGCTAGAGTTATCGCTGAATATAAAGAGGTATATAGAGTAAAGGGTATAAACGGCGAATATTTGGCGAAAATAACCGGAAAACAGATTTTCAATGCCACAAAAAGAGAGGATTATCCTGCTGTAGGAGATTGGGTAGTTATAACCGAACTTGATAAAGACAGGGCGGTCATCCACAAGATTCTGCCGAGGCAGACAATACTAAGGAAAAAATATAGTGACAAACAAGAAACTCAGGTCATTGCCGCAAATGTTGATGTCGCATTCATTACTGAATCAGTGGATAGGGATTATAATCTCAATCGTCTTGAAAGATATTTTGTTTTAGTAAACGAAGGTAATATTAAGCCGACTATCATATTAAATAAAATTGACCTGATTTCAGAGAGCAGAAATGACAGCAAAGATGGGCAGAATAGAGCAGATTCGATGACGTTGACGTCATTCCAACCAGCACGATTACGTGAACAAGGCTTGGACGAATTGTTGAGTTGCATAGAAAAAGGGAAAACTTTCTGCTTTCTTGGTTCGTCCGGAGTAGGAAAATCATCCTTGATAAACAAATTACTCGGAAGAAACACTATTAAAATAAGGGAGATTAGCCAATATAGCGGCAGAGGAAAGCATACTACCGCAGGAAGAGAGATGTATTTTTTGGGCAATGGTGGAATTGTAATTGATAACCCGGGAATGAGAGAAGTCGGGATAGCGGACGCAAGTGCTGGTATAGGAGATGTATTTGGAGAAATAACAACCTTATCCCAAAAATGTAAATATACCGATTGCACACATACGCACGAGCCTGGCTGTGCCATCTTGAAAGCCATTGAAGCTAAGAATTTTGATGAGGATAAGTATTTGAATTACGTTAAATTAACAAAAGAGAGTGAATATTACCAAATGACGGAGTTAGAAAAAAGAAGAAAAGATCGCAAATTTGGACAATTTATAAAAAATGCATCGAAACAATTGAAGAAATAGGAACTTCAATTACACACCGCTTTTCCTTTGGACAAAGACTGCTGAAATACGTGCAGACAATCCCAT
>PVMK01122042.1_pt1 | contig 20509 bp, 19 predicted proteins | sample 1853481 | NCBI WGS metagenome assembly PVMK01 (sample SAMN08533507, study PRJNA380276) | Marine sediment metagenome, whole genome shotgun sequencing project. | reverse complement strand
GACAAGCGAAAGGATACCTTTTTGACGCAGGTCTTTGCCGACCTGTGGGCCAACCATCTCCACGCGACGGATATCAACCATTCCCTCACCGTAGACCATGTTAAGACTGCCGGAAATCATACCAGAAAGCTGCTTGCCTTTACCTGTCTCCTGAACACGAATTAAAAATTCGTTTGTATCGTCACCGAAACGCTGGACAACGACTGTGCCGAGATCCATTGAAGCAAGGCTATCCTTGATTTTGGCAGCATCAGTATTCTCGACAAACTTGACCTGTACGAGTGTCCCGCCGACAAAATCAATACCATAATTTGGCCCGCCCTTAGCCACCAGTGAGACTATGCCAATCAGGATAACCACTGCTGACAGAATCAAGGCAATTTTCCGCTTGCCGACAAAATCAATATTAATATCATGCTTGATAATCTGCATTGAGAACTCCTAGATGCTCAAACGGTCCACTTTACCGCGCGACAGGTAAAGATCGAAAATCAATCGAGAAACCACAATAGCGGTAAAGAGTGAAGAGATGATGCCGACTGATAAGGTGACAGCGAAGCCTTTAACCGGGCCGGTGCCAAACTGAAATAGCACCAGAGCTGCAATCAGTGTCGTAACATTGGCATCGATGATCGTCAGCTTTGCTTTTTCAAAGCCAGCTTCCATTGCAGCCCGTGCTGTGCGTCCCAAACGAACTTCTTCACGAATACGCTCAAAGATCAGGACATTGGCGTCAACCGCCATACCAATGGTCAGAACGATACCGGCGATTCCGGGCAGGGTCAGGGTTGCACCGAAAATAGACAACATGGCCATGATGAAGACAATGTTCAGAACCAGCACAAAATTGGCCACCAGACCGGACAGTTTGTAATAGATCAACATGGCCGCAATCACCAACAGGCCACCGATCAGCACAGAAAGAATCCCCTGGTTGATCGAATCCTGGCCAAGTGACGGTCCTACGGTACGGTTTTCGAGGATATCAACTGGCGCTGGCAGAGAACCGGCGCGCAGAATAATTGCCAGGTCGGTAGCTTCCTGCTCAGTGAAGCTTCCGCTGACTTGAGCGCTGCCGCCAGAGATACGCTCGCGAATGACCGGAGCCGAGTAGACAGTATCATCAAGAACAATCGCCATGCGCTTGCCGATATTAGCCGCGGTAATCTGATCAAAACGCTTGGCGCCGACGGAATTGAAATCGATCGAAACGTATGGATCATTGAATCGGGTATCGATGCGTACCTGAGCATTGGAGAGCAGGTCACCGGTCAGAATGGTCTTATTCTCGACTACGAGTGGAATCTCGGTGACCGCCCCGGTGCGTGGATCGACGTTACGCTCGTAGAGGAGTTGTCCCCCCGGGGGTAGGTTACCAGCGATAGCATCTTGCAGGTTGGCGTCCTCCATGACCATCTTGAACTCAAGGAGTGCCGTTTTACCAAGCAGGTCGATGGCACGCTGGGGATCTTTGATCCCCGGCAACTGAATCAGAATGCGATTATCTGCCTGGCGTTGCAGAGTCGGTTCACTAACGCCAAACTCGTCCACGCGGTTACGCAAAGTTTCCAGAGCCTGACGAACAGCATAGTCACGCACTTCTTCGATTTCATTGTCGCTCATGCGGTAGTTCTTCTGAACATAACCGCCTTCGGCTGGCAAAGTTATCGTTTCCAGACTAGGGAATGTATCAGCCATAATGGCATCAACTTGCTCACCGGCTTCCTTGTCATAGACAGTGATGACAATGCGTTCACCGGAAGACCGGTCTACGCGTTTGAAAATCACATCTTTTTCACGCAGCAAGCCTTCAGTCTGGTCGACAATTATATCAAGACGACTTTCCACGGCTTTATCGACATCGACGCCAAGGACCAGGTGCATGCCACCTTGCAGGTCGAGACCAAGGTGAATTGGATCAAAGGCCTTGCGCCACCAGTCCGGCAAATTGCTGCCGAAGAGTGTCGGTCCAAGTGAAACCAGGGCTAGCACGAGACAGCCCAGCACGAGACCAGTCCGAATCTTGAGGCTATTGGACATTCTGTTGCATCTCCTTTCAACCGACCCGGTTAACGGATCGTCCTGTTCTTATATGGGAGGCTGTTGATCTATCTGCCAACATTCCCTTACTTCCGCTACTCTTCCAGTTGGTCAGTCTTGGTACCAACGATGGAACTGCGGTTGACCTTGACACGCACGTTGCTGGCAATTTCCAGAGTCGCGATGGTGTCCTGAACGGCTACAATTTTGCCATGAATTCCACCGGCGGTTACCACCTGATCGCCTGTTTTAAGGTTATTAATTAATTCCTTGTGCTGTTTAGCGCGCTTCTGCTGTGGGCGAATCAGCAAGAAGTAAAAAATCGCGAACATGATAACCAGCATGACAATTCCTTCCATACCGGAACCACCCTCTTGAGCAGAACCACCAGCCATTGCGTACGCATTTGTTGCAAACATGTGTTTCCTCCTTAGTATCAGTCACTTAAAGATTTAGTAGTTAATCATACGGAACCGGTGAGAGCCTTCAGGCTTCACCGGCTTGAATTCGTTTTCGATAGAACTCTTCGCGAAAGACCGTGAACGTACCGGCAGTAATCGCATCTCTCATACTTTGCATAAGATGGAGATAGTAATACAAGTTGTGGGTAGTATTCAATACCGATGCGAGAATTTCGTTACTTTGATAAAGATGACGCAAATAAGCACGGCTGTAGTTGCGACAAACATAGCAGGAACAATCAGAGTCGATCGGCCCTTCATCCTCGATAAAGCGTGCCTGTTTAATACTGATTTTTCCAAAGTTTGTAAAGAGAACACCATTGCGAGCATTGCGGGTCGGCATCACACAATCGAACATATCGGCGCCGCGTGCAACGGCCTCAACAAGATTTTCAGGCGTCCCGACACCCATGACATAACGGGGTTTATCCTCTGGCAACAGAGGCAACGACCATTCCATAACCTGGTACATGACTTCTGCTGACTCGCCAACAGAAAGACCGCCGAGAGCATAACCGTCAAAACCGGTCTCTAGCAGATCTTCGACACTCTGTCTGCGCAGGTCTTCTTCCATGCCACCCTGAACAATACCAAACAAAGCTGCACTTTGATCAGTGCGAGCTTCTTTACAGCGTGCCGCCCAGCGGCTTGAACGAGCTGTCGACTCAGCAACGTACGCACGAGTTGCCGGATGCGGGATGCACTCATCAAAGACCATCATGATGTCGGAACCAAGAGCTTCCTGGATAGCGATAGAGAGTTCCGGCGTCAGGATATGCTTGCTACCATCGAGATGAGACTGAAAACGTACGCCCTCCTCATCAATTTTACGCAGGGCTCCGAGGCTAAATACCTGGAAACCGCCACTGTCAGTCAGAATCGGCCGATCCCAGTTCATAAAACGGTGCAAACCACCTAAACGGGCCATGCGTTCATGACCAGGACGCAGATAAAGATGATAGGTGTTACCAAGAATAACCTGGGCACCAATCTCCTTAAGTTGTTCAGGAAGCATCCCTTTGACAGTGCCTAGCGTACCCACCGGCATAAATGCTGGAGTCTCAATGGCACCTCTACGAGTATGTAAAGTTCCGCGACGCGCTTCTGTATCATGGCACACATTCAGGAGCTCGAATTTCATCTGGACATCATGTGGAGTATCATTATTTGAGCGCTTCGTCATGTTAAATTCGTCAATCTACGCTGTAATCTATTCAGCACAATTATATTAGTTGTCATTCCCGAGGGTGTAATCGGGAATCCAGACTTTAAAATCATGGATCCCGATAGAATCAATTCGGGGATGACAAACGTTTTAGGCAAAGCCCCTTGTTAGGTTTTCCGTTTTCCGCGTCCCGCGTACCTTCATTCAATCAACATACAATCGCCATAGCTGAAAAAACGATAGCCATGCTCAACCGCCTGCCGATAAGCTTCCAGAATAAAATCTCTGCCAGCAAAAGCGGAGACCAACACGAGCAGTGTAGACTTGGGAAGATGAAAGTTGGTGATCAGGGCATCGACCATGCGGAAGTTGAATCCCGGCAGAATGAAAAGATCAGTTTCACCCTGCCCTGCCTGCAATAGGCCCTGATCATCTACTGCATGTTCAAGAGTGCGGGTCACCGTCGTCCCCAAAGCAACGATGCGACGGCCATCAGCACGCGCAGCATTGATCTGCTCTGCAGTTGTCTGCGGAATCTCATAGGCCTCTGAATGCATGCGATGCTCACGCAGATTCTCGGTACGAACCGGCAAGAAGGTGCCCGGGCCAACATGTAAGGTAACACCACAGACATCGATATTGCGGGCGGCCAAAGCGGCGAAAGTCTCTTCGGTAAAATGTAGTCCAGCCGTCGGTGCTGCCACAGCGCCAGGATTGTTGGCAAACACCGTCTGATAACGATCCTTGTCAAAATCGTGATCTTCGCGACGGATGTAAGGCGGCAAAGGCATATGGCCTGCCCGTTCCAGCACTTCGAAGAATTCGCCTGGACAGTTAAAGCGTATCAGTCGCTGTCCGTCTTCTTCAACTGCGACGACTTCACCACAAATCTCTTCCGGGAACTCAAGCAGATTGCCTATTCGCACCGGCTTGGAACTTCGAGTCATACATCGCCAAACATTCTTCATAGGATCGATTTGGCGGACCAGTAAAGCTTCCACCTGTCCGCCACTCTGTTTTTTACCAAGGAGTCGAGCAGGCAACACACGGGTTTCATTACGCACCAGCAGGTCACCCTCGCGAAGAAGTTCGGGCAAAGAGTCAAAGTTTCGGTGAGTAATTCGCGCGCTCTCTCTATTCAGGAGTAGCAGACGTGAAGCAGAACGATCGCTAAGGGGCTGTTGTGCAATCAGCTCTTGCGGAAGATCATAATTATATTCTGTCAACTTCATAGAACATTAACACTTGCAATTATACGACTATGCATATATATTAATTTGCTTTAACAAGGTAAACGAGAAAGAGACCCGCCAGCATAAAAAAAAGGCCGATTCCACGCAATGAGCTATCATTCAACTGGGAGAGTTCAATCAGCATACGCTTGGTTCCACGCGGCGAAAGAAACCATGGAACGCCTTCAATAATCAAGACAACGCCGAGCACAACGACCAAAGGTTCAAGGGACATGAGCAGAAGATAATATCCTTAAGATGTTTTTATGGTGTGTTTTTTGCAAAATTTATTATATCAAATAGGCCTATCCGCCAATCTAATGACACGGGCCCCAATCAAATGTTGCGGGAATGACGATTTTCTTACATCGTCAAACCAAATAAAATATAGAGATATACGAAAAGTGTCAAGTTAAGACGTTATTGTTATCTAAAAGATGATGGCATCGCCATGTGTAGGTTGACGTCATATGGCGACGCTTCAGTGTAATGACGTAATTCTGAAGGGTTTATGCTCACAGGACTCCTTAAAAGCTAACTATGAATTCACTCAAAATAAAATTTCTTGGTTTGTGCTGTATTATCCTGATGGTCGCTATTGGCCTGACGACCTGGTACAACCTGCAGACGCAAAAAGCCATGCTCAGTAAAATGGCGACAGAACACGGTCGCATGCTGGCCGAAACAATTCGCAACAGCATTATCACAGACATGGCCAATGGCAAGAATGACCGTGTCGGCCACATCCTTGGTAAGATCAACAGTGAGCCTGCCATTGATAACGTGCGTATTTTTGATGAATCCGGGCGCATCCTGATGGCGGCAAGCCCTGATGAGATTGGTGACCTGGTCTCCACGTCAGAGCTGATGGCTTATCGTACTGGTAATTTCAATTTTTCCAGTTCGACGGCAGAGAGCGATCATTTCAACTCAATTGTACCGATCTACAACCAACAGATTTGCAACCCCTGCCATGATGAATCAATCAAGGTACTGGGCGTCCTGAATCTACAGCTCTCCCTTGATGAACTGTCCAACATGCAGAACAGCGGACGCAACGCGACGATGATCGCATCTGGTGTCATGCTGGTTATCCTTATTCTGACAATCACAGCGTTCCTGCTCGTCTATGTTGACGCGCCAATCCGTAAGCTGGTCTCTGCCATGGATCATGTTGAGAAAGGTCAGTTTGATGAGGCCTATACATCAGTCAGCAGCTCCGACGAGATGACCCTGCTCTCTTCCAAGTTCAACTACATGGTACAACGCCTGCGCGAGCTTGTGGAAAGCACGGTCAAAAATGAACGTGAGCTTGCAGTCAGCCAGGAAAAACTCGCTCACAGTGAAGAACTTCATGCCATGAACATGACCCTTGAGGATCGCCTTAAGGAGATTGAATATCTCAACATCAACCTCGAGGAACGTATCGAGGAAATTGAGGAAGCCAACTACAAGATCGCCGACCTCGCCAGCGAACTTGAAGAAAAGAACATTGGTCTTACCCAGGCGGTCGATCGACTTCAGGCACTTTACAAAATGGGTCTGGCGGTCAATGCCACCATGGACCTTGGCAAGTTGCTGGACCTGCTCAGCCAGAAGACTATGGAAACCATGCGAGCCCAGGTCGGGTACATCCTCATGCTCAACGAGAAAACCGGCAATCTTATCGTTGGCGGCGCCGGCGGTATTTCCGAGGATTTTGATCTCGAGTTGGAAATCCCACTCAAGCCAGGTGGTGTCTCCTACTGGGTTATGAACAATAACCAGCCGAAGCTTGTTGAAGATGTCGATAAGGAACGTGAGTTCAGTAAAATGAGCCGACTTGGCTTTATCCGTGAATCGGTAATCTGTGCACCGTTGACCGACCAGGAAAAGGTCTTCGGCACAATTACTATCGCCAATCCTGTCGATGGCTCCAGCTTTGGCCCTGCAGATATTGAGCTGCTCACGACCATCGCCGCCCAGGCAAGTATTGCAATCCGCAATGCCCGTCTCTATGAAGCGCAGGAGAGTACCTATCTCAACACCGTTCATGCGCTCGTCTCCGCCATCGAGGCAAGCGACGCGTATACGCGTGGTCATTCAGAGCGGGTCACCCGTTACAGCGTGGCTCTGGCGAAGAGGATGGGTATGACAGGCGATCCTCTCAAACAACTCGAACAAGCGGCTATCCTGCACGATATAGGTAAAATTGGCATTGATGTGGCACTCCTTCATAAGAAAGAAAAGCTGACTGCCGCAGATATTGATGTTCTTAAATTGCATCCTTCAATCGGTGTGCGTATACTAGAGCCGATTCATTTCTTGGGAACAGTCCGTGATATTATCGAACAGCACCACGAGCGGTATGACGGCAATGGCTACCCGAATGGACTGAGCGGTGATGAATGGCGTCTGGAAGGAAAGATTCTGGCTGTTTGCGATACTTACGATGCCATGACTTCTGATCGTCCCTACCGTAAGGCATTGTCTCATGAGATTGCCACACAGGAGATTCATGATCATTCTGGCACTCAGTTTGACCCGGAAGTGGCTGCAGAATTTCTTGCAATGTGCAACGAGGGTCAACTTCCTCAATAGCCAAACCATCCTGAGCAGCAATCGAAGCCTCCTATGAAAGCAGCGGATCTGCCACATAGTTCACCCAAGCCCCAACGCTTTCGCTCCCTGCGCAGCAAAGTTTTACTCCCTTTCTTTCTCTTAATCGCTGCTCTTTGTGCCTCTGCAATCTGGGGTTCTTTCCACCTGGCAGACCGTTCCTTCAAAAATAGTGCTGATGAACGTCTGGCCGCCACCCAGGAAGTCCTGTATCGCGAATTCAAAAAACAGGAGCTTATTCTTCAGACTTACGCTGTTATCATGCAGCAATTCCATTCCCTCTCCGAGCGTTTTCAAAGTGAAGCCGAAATCGGTATCCTACAGGATCGTCTATACAACACCCTGGAAGATTCTAACATCTCTACAGCGTTTTACCCTGCAGATATCCGTGGTCTAGTGCCACAGAAAAGTCTGGTAGCACTCTTCGACCAGGTTCGTCGCAGTAATAAACCTCGCTTTCGCTACAGTAATGAATTCGGTAGTGTTCCTGTCCTTATGGTCGCCGCCCCACTCCATAATAAGGGAGAAATTACAAGGATACTCCTGTTGCGGACAGCAATGGGTGAGGCTTTTTTACGTAATGTGTCTTCGTCGCTGAATGTTAACGTCACTTTGATGACGATTGACGGTCAAATCATGGCCAAAAGCAGCGACAAAACCACTGAAATCACCTTGACACCAGCCCAAATCAACCAGATTGGCAGCGGCCAACCCCTTTACCTCGACCACGATACTGGTAAAGATCCTGAGCGTCATCTCTTCTCGATGATCCCGCTCGGCAGTAGCGATATGGTTCTGCTTTCCCTGGAAGCATCCCTTGGTGGGAAAACAGATCTTCAGAACTCGACCATTTTACGTATGGTTGCGATCATGATCGCAGTTATCATCATCGGCACCATCTTTTACTTCCGCAGGATCAGCGCCATTACCAGACCAGCGAAAGACTTATACAACGCAACCGAAGCCATCAGCCGCGGCAACCTGAACTACCGGATTCAAGATATTTCCAATGATGAATTAGGCCAGATTGCCATGTCATTCAATAAGATGGCCGCTGATCTTGAAAATTCGTATCAGATGCGCACGAATCAAGACATTGCAATCGCGCTTGATCGTGAGGCCGCCAGTACAAAAAAGATTTTGGAGAAGAAGGAACGTGAACGTGACAAGATCAACGAAGAGTTAAACAGCATCCAGCGTGAGTCAAAAGCGATCTATCAGCTGAATCAAGCGATGACATCGTCAATCGAACTGAGTGCACTCTTCGACAGGATTCTGCAAGTACTAAATGAAATTCTGGTCTGTGATCATATTGTTTTACTGGCTCACAACCCTGGCGACAGTGTTCTTGAAGTTGTGCGGACAACCGGCTTGGACGTCAACGCTTTGAGTAAAGTTCGCTTCACTTTTAACCAGGGAGTTACTGGTGAGGCTGCGCAGAGTCAACGAACAATTTATGTGAAAGACATCGATAAAGACGACCGCAACCTGAGCTACCACGGCCAGGTGGTCACACGCGGATCGATGATTTCTGTACCGCTGGTTGTCAAAGGACGCCTGGTGGGTGTCATCAATCTGCACAAGCGGCAAATCGATGCTTTTTCCACCTCAGAGCAAAGACTGATTCAGGCTATCGCCAATCAGACTGCGCTGACGATAGACAACGCTCAACTGTTGGAGAAAAGTCGGGATTTAAGTAATACCGACGAGTTAACCGGGCTTTCCAATCGACGCCACTTTCAGGAGATTCTCAAACGTGAAGTCGCACAAGCCCGTCGTTTCAGCTCGATCTTCTCCATTGTCATGTGTGATATCGACGGATTCATGAAGCACAAAAAGACCTTGGGGAACATGCACTCTGATGCTTTGCTGCGCCAGGTAGGCCAGTCGCTACTAAAAAATACGCGTGGCATCGACCTGGTCTCTCGCTTTGGTAACGATCAGTTTATTATTCTTCTGCCTAAAACTGACAAGAAAGGCGGTATTGCCGCCGCAGAGAAACTACGCAAGCACATCAGTGATGAAGACTTCTCCCGGCATATTGATTACGATACGACCTTCAAGATGACAGTTTCCTTAGGCGTCACTGAATTCCCGGGCGACAGTAAAAACATCTACGAGCTCCTGAATTTAGCCGATCGTGCCCTGTACGCAGCGAAACAGGATGGCTGCAATTGTACCGTTGGCTGGGAAGGCCCTGCACCTGGACCTGAATGAGTGCCTGTAACGCGTGGTACGAAGTAAGAAAATCAAAGAAGGCCACCTGTTTGCAGGTGGCCTTTGTTGTCTCTGCAGAGGATTGAGATCTATCTAGTTTCTGTCCGGAAACCGCCCTTTTCCGCAATCTCTGCGTCAATCTGCACATTTGCTTGTGCGGCGTAAAGTACTACGCCTCCGCTCAAATGCTTGATTTCCTTGACCTTGCGAAAAATTGCTGGTTTCCAAATCAGAAACGGACACTGCACCCATCCAGAGTTTCCGGATGGGCACTATCTAAGGGAAAACTGGAGGAATCATCAAGCCTGTATTTTCGGGTAGAGACAACATGAGATTCATATTCTGTATTGCCTGCCCGGCTGCACCTTTAACCAGATTATCAATTGCACCAAGAGCAATCACCCTGCCAGTCCGATCATCAACAGCCAAACCAATATCGCAATAGTTACTGCCACGGACCTGTGAGACATTCGGCAGTTGGCCTTTCGGCAGAACCCTGACAAATGTTTCGGACGCGTATCTATCCTGATAAAGATCATGGAGTGCATCTAGAGTGAGTTGGCTAGACAGACTTGCATAACAGGTACTGAGAATACCTCTGTTTATCGGCAGCAAGTGTGGTGTAAAGCTGATTGTCACGCCACTTCCCGACAAAGTACCAAGCGTCTGCTCAATCTCCGGAGTATGGCGGTGCCTGGGCAGACTGTATGCTTTGAAGCCTTCATTGACCTCACAGTAGAGTGTATCCACTTTTGCCGCACGACCAGCACCACTGGTCCCAGATTTACTGTCAACGATAATCGTCGTTGGATCGATCAAATCATTTTCAAGTAAAGGTGCCAATGCCAGGGCCACACTGGTTGGAAAGCAACCAGGGTTGGCAATTAACCGGGCAGTAGGGATCTGCTCACGAAAGAGTTCAGGAAGCCCGTAAACAGCCTCAGAGAGTAACTCTTTAGCAGTATGTTCCTGATACCAGGCTTCGTAGACAGAGACATCACGGATGCGGAAATCCGCAGAGAGGTCGACGATACGACAGCCAGCATCAAGAAGCTCTGGGATCATCCCCATCGCTGTCTGGTGAGGAACTGCGGTGAAAACCAGATCTGCACACTCCGCCAGTCGCTTTGGATTGACGTCCTCAAAAACGAGGTCAAGACTTCCTTGCAGAGAAGGGAAAACCTCGCACACCGATTGCCCGGCATATTGACGCGACGTGACAGAGACCAACTCCGTATCAGGGTGCAATGAAAGTAGCCGGAGTAATTCAACGCCGGTATAACCACTGGCACCAATAACTGCTATCCGATGCATATTCGCTCCTTAAACTTACTTCAGTACATTCCAGAGAAACAGCTCACAAACGACAAAAGGGAAGCCCGCAGGCTTCCCTTTCCAACCAAATATCCAAGCGACCCAAAGAGCCGCAAGGGGTTAACGCTTGGAGAACTGGAAGCTACGACGAGCGCCGCGCTTACCGTACTTCTTACGTTCCTTGATTCGACTGTCACGGGTAATGAAGCCAGCCTTCTTGAGCGATGCACGAAGCTCTGGATCAACTTCGAGCAGGGCTTTAGTGATGCCATGTTTAATTGCACCAGCTTGACCGGAAGGGCCGCCGCCACAAACATTCACGGTAATATCGAACTTGCCGATATTCTCGGTCAGTTCGAGAGGCTGACGCACAACCATCTTGGATGTCGGGCGACCGAAATACTCATCAATCGTCCGCTTGTTAATAGTTATCTCACCAGTACCCGGCTTCATCCAGACACGGGCAATAGAGGTTTTTCTCTTACCGGTGGCGTAAATTCTCTGATCTGCCATCGTCTATATCTCCTGAATTCCCTTAAACCTGAAGTTCTTTGGGCTGCTGTGCCTGATGCGGATGGTCTGAACCGCAATAGACTTTAAGTTTACTGTACATCTGACGTCCGAGTTTATTCTTCGGCAACATACCCTTGACCGCTTTCTTGATCAGTTCTTCGGGTTTTTTCTCAAGCATCTTGCCAGCTGGAGTCGCAGTCAGACCACCGGTATAACCACTATGGCGGTAATACATCTTCTGGCTCAGCTTGTTACCGGTCAGACGAACCTTTTCAGCATTGAGAACGATGACAAAATCACCTGTGTCAACGCTTGGCGTATAAATAGCCTTATGCTTACCGCGTAAGATCGTAGCTATTTGGGTAGCCGCCCGGCCCAGAACTTTGCCTTCCAGGTCAACAACGTACCAGTCTTTCTGGAGATCTTCTTTTTTTGCAACGGGAGTACTCATTACTATCCTCTCTATATAAAATCTGTGGGTTTACGGGGCTCACAGAAACTCGAAATTTAGTCAAAAGGGCTTGGGTTGTCAAGCTTTTTCTTAGCTTTCCTGGCACTTAGCTTGGTACGAAGGTGTGCTTTCCTGTAATTCTGTTACAGAGCGCCGAAAGAAGCTTCACGGCTCCTTCCAAATCGGCCCAATCAAGCACTTCCACAGGGGTGTGCATGTAGCGTAACGGGATACTGATCAACGCAGTAGCCACGCCACCGTGGACAAGTTGCATAACATTAGCATCAGTCCCTGTAGCGCGCGGAATGCCCATAATCTGGCAGGGGATATTCTCTTCTTCAGCGGTCGTCATCAGAAGGTCAAAAAGCACCGGGTTGATATTGGGGCCACGGGCAATGACCGGCCCTTTGCCCAAACACACCTCCCCAAAGTCTTTATGATCGGCACCAGGATAGTCGCTGGCGAAACCAACTTCAACGGCAATCCCGAGATCTGGCTGCACACCATAAGCACTGGTTGCTCCACCACGTAAGCCAACCTCTTCCTGCACGGTAGAGACTCCATAAAGATCAACAGACAAACTATCCTTCCGGCGAACTTCACGTAGCACCTGGGCTACGATAAAAGCACCCATTTTGTCATCGAGAGCTCGTGAGGTGAGGCGGGTTCCTTGTAGACGTTCGACACCGACGCTGAAAGTCACAGGATCACCAATCGCCACCAACTTGACGGTTTCCGCTTTATCCGTGCTGCCGATATCAATGAATTGGCTCTTAAAAGGGACCACCTTGTCGCGATCTTTAGGTTCAATCTGGTGAATCGGGCGTTTGCCAACCACGCCAGGCACCGGCCCACCAGTGGTGTGAACAGTGACTCTCTGGCCAGGCACAAGATGCGCATCGACACCGCCAATCGGTGCAAAGAAGAGATAACCTTGATCGTCGACATACTTGATCATGAAGCCGATCTCATCACAATGACCGGCCAGCATCAAACGCGGAGCTCCCGCAGGTCCCTCAATATGAGCGATCACATTGCCCATAACATCGGTGCGAATATCATCAACAACATCAGTGAGTGCTTTGCGAATCACTCGCTGTGCAGGCTGTTCAAAGCCAGATGGACTCGGCGCTTCGATCAGTTCTTTAAAAAACTTAAAATCTTGCTTATTCATCAAGTCACCTCTCAACAATGTTCATTAAATCGCCCTTCAACCGTGGTCAAGCAATTCACCCAGCAGGGAGTTGCGGAAAGCTTTCGTAATTTTTACCGACACCAAAGTTCCGGCAAGCTCTTCAGGTCCGGAGAAATTAACAATCCGGTTCCAGGTAGAACGACCGAACAGCTGCCCTGCCCCCATTTTGCTCTCACCTTCAACCAGCACTTCCTGAACTGTGCCGACATCGGCTTCCCATATCTGGCGGCTGATTTCCTGCTGCATATCGAGCATGCGATTGAAACGTTTCTGTTTTGCCTCAGCAGTAAATTCATCCGTCATATCAGCAGCTGTTGTTCCACTGCGCGGCGAGTAGATAAATGAGTATATTTCAGTATAACGCACCTTTTCGAGCAGCGACATGGTCTCGGCAAAGTCCTCTTCGGTTTCGCCTGGGAAACCAACGATAACATCAGAACTCAGACGAATATCGGGACAGACCTGGTGCAAGCGGGAAACAATATTCAGGTAACGTTCACGGGAATAGCCGCGGTTCATGGTTTTAAGAATCTTATCAGAACCGCACTGTACCGGTAGGTGCAGGTGCTTACAGAGTTTATCAAGTCGACCAAAACAATCGATCAGTTCATCAGAAAGGTCTTTCGGGTGTGACGTGGTAAAGCGAATCCGATCGATACCATCGACACTATTGACCTGTTCCAGAAGTGCAGGAAAACTGATTTCCTCCTCTTTGGTACCGTAAGAATTGACATTTTGGCCAATCAGGGTCACCTCGCGCACACCCTGCTCCGCCAGTTCACGGATTTCAACAAGGATTTCAGCGCTTGGACGGCTGATCTCACGTCCACGCACATAGGGCACTACGCAATAGCTGCAGAAGTTATCGCAACCTTGCATAATCGTGACGAACCGTGTGAAGGCTTCCTGCCCAGTACGTGACGGGAAAAGCTGCAAACGGGTCTCACGGTCAAGAAAGTCCGTTTCCTCGCAGCGCACATGTTTCTCTGCAACCTGTTGCACCATTTCAGGGAGTTTATGAACGTTGTGAGTGCCAAAGACCAGGTCCAGATAGGGGAACTCTTCCAGGAGCTGTTTGCCCTCCTGCTGAGCGATGCAGCCACCCATGCCGATAATCAACTCCGGGTTACGTTCTTTAAGAGGTTTGAAACGCCCCAGGTGACCGTAAGCCTTGCGTACAGCCTTATCGCGCACAGCACAGGTGTTTAACAAAACCAGACCAGCCTGCTCCGGTTCATCGGTCTGCTGATAACCAATCCCGGCAAGCAGATCAATGATCCGCTCCGAGTCGACCACATTCATCTGGCAACCAAAGGTTTCCAGATAAAAAGCTTTACTATTCATATACTTATTCCCACAGAAATTAATGTTGAGGCCAGCAGCCTGTCGGACAATCAATGAGCTGGCTGCAAATTCGCCTGTTTGGCCCATATTTCAGCTCCTTTTCGACCAATAGCTACAGCTATTAATCTCAAATGAGCCAAAATCTGGTCTCAAACATCCAAATTTTCGCTTCAGCCCTGATAGTCTGACGGGCTGCGAGCCTAATCAAAAAATAGATTGAAGGCAACAGATTAAAAGGTTGGCTACAAGCCTTCCTCGTTCGTCGTATTGCGAACAGACTTCCGAATCGGTCAGTCCCCATTCGGCGACAGCGTCTTTGCCTTATCGCCCATCGCCACTTCCAGAAGGTCTGTTGCCTGACGCGGATGTTCGACACAATACAGCGTCAATCGCTTCTCCTGCCCTTTGTGAACCTGTAGTGTGCCAAGTTGTTCGCCTTGAGGCAGCAGACTGAAGTAAGTAATGTCATGAAGTTCCAGAGAGTCGATGCGACGGGTCAGCAAGCCACGCTGAATCAGCAAGCGACGATCCGTGATCGCATAGTAGATATGATTCCACTCAAGTCGAGCCTGAAAAAGATGACCAATCGTCAGGTAAAGCGCCATCAGCAGGAAAGGCAGTGGCAACCAGGCCAGCCAGAAGATGTCATACTCCACTGCGAAATCAAGACCTGAGTATTGCCAGTAGCTGCAAACAGGCATGAGGACGAGGCCGAAAAATGAATGTCGCCAATTTCTGAAGGTGTAGCAGCGTGGGGCTGGACGCCCTTCCCAGCAAATTTCTTCACCAACATCCAGGGTAAATTCCCGCTTCATTGTGCACCTGCCGATTGTTTCAGACGTTTGGTGGCAGTCCGACCCAGTTTACTGTCGTGATCAGACTCCGCAACGAGTTTATAAAGCAACCTGGCATCCTTTACATCGCCACTTTGCTCTCTGGCCTCAGCAAGCAGGAAAAGGTTTTCTGTCACTGGCAACAAACCAACACTCCTGGCCAAAGCTTGGCTTGCCTGGCGGAATTTGCTCTGTCGCAGATAAAGATAACCAAGTCCCATTTGGGTTCGGTAGTAATCCGGCTGTAATTTGACAGCCTTTTGCAGATGCAAGCGAGCCGGTTGCAACTGACCTGCTCGCAGGTATGCCAAGCCAAGAGAACCCAGGATTCGAGGTTCATCAGCTGCTGTTGTAGCAGCCTGTAGATAAAGTGCAATGGCTTTTGCCTGATCATCAGTTTTCTCAGCCTTTCTTGCTCTGGCAGCCAGTTCATAGCCCGGTTGCAAGCCTGAAAGCTGTTTGACCGATTCTGGCAAGCCTGTCGACCCGGTTTTATCATCTACTACAGCAACGGGTTGAGTTGTCGGCAGACAATCCTGCACACAAGCTTGGCGTTCAAAGAGTCGGGCCAGGCGTATTGCCGCAGAGTCAGGATCATAAGTTGAGCCCGATACGGACAAAACTTCTTCTGTCGCTTCAGCCATACCACGACTCACACGATCTTCATAAATATTATTCGACAAGTGGACCGCGTACTTCATGACAGCTGTCAGCTCTGCCCGGCTTTTCATCTTGGCCAGGAGACCTCTGGTTATAATGACTCGACCACCCGGCAACGGGTAGAGAGCAGAGGGACTCCGATCAGCGACCGAGACCTTGAGAGACTGACCACTCTGAACGTAATGGCTGAGATCACTAATGAGTGTCTTATCGTAGTAAGGCCCGCCAAGCATCTGCATCAGTGTCTCTTCGACAACAGCACCCACCCGAGCTTCATCCACAGCTATCAGGTGTGGCGGTGCCACTCGGGTTAAGCCGCTGCAACCACCTAACCAGCTCAGCACAACAAACAGGTAGATAAGCTTCAATCTGTTACTATAATTAGGTATGATCATCATTTTGGTTCATCTGATTTCTGTTAAGGATGTGCATCTTAGGCCATGCCTGCAAATCAGACAAGTCCAAGCGTTAATTGGCAGTATTCTTGATGTGGACAATACAATCCAACGACAAAACAGAGGTAGCAGAAAAAAGCTGCTTGCATTTCCCTGTCAAGCGACTATCATATCCCGCCCAAACAACCGCAGAGCAATTGTATATAAATAAAGGTATCAAATCATGACACGCAATCTACGCAACATCGCTATTATCGCTCACGTCGACCACGGCAAAACCACTCTGGTCGATGCCATGCTTAAACAATCCGGCGTCTTCCGTGAAAACCAAGTGATCACCGAACGGGTGATGGACAGCAACGATATTGAGAAAGAACGCGGCATTACCATCCTTTCGAAAAATCTGTCGATTCACCATGGTGACATCAAAATCAATATTGTTGACACCCCGGGCCATGCTGATTTCGGTGGTGAAGTGGAACGGGTCCTTAAGATGGTTGACTCGGTTCTGCTACTGGTCGACGCTTTTGACGGGCCGATGCCACAAACCCGCTTCGTCCTGAAGAAGTCCCTCGACCTCGGTCTACGCCCCATTGTTGTCATTAACAAAATTGACCGACCAGGCTCACGTCCGGAAAAAGTAGTTGATATGGTCTTCGACCTATTCTGCGAGCTCGATGCCGACGAGCATCAGCTTGATTTCCCCTTTATTTTCACGAGCGCCAAACTGGGTATTGCCAAGCGTGAGCTGGAGGATGATTCCGACAACCTCAATCCGCTCTTTGAGATGATCCGTGAAAGGGTGGCACCACCAACTGCTGATGCTGAGGCACCCTTCCAGTTGCTGGTCACCTCAATCGACTACAACGACTACCTTGGACGTATCGCCACTGGCAAAATTTTTAATGGCAAGATTCGCACTGGTGAAACAGTGGCGTTGATCAAGAAAGATGGAGAGATCTCCAAAAGTCGCATCACTAAGCTACTTGGCTATGAAGGTCTCACGCAAGTTGAGCTCACAGAGGCAACCGCTGGCGATATCGTCACCATTGCCGGTTTTGAGAACGTCGGTATCAGTGAAACCCTGGCTTGCGCCGAAAACCCAAAATCGCTCCCCTACCTCGCCATCGACGAACCAACCCTGTCTATGAACTTTATTGTCAATTCTTCACCGTTTGCTGGTCTCGAGGGCAAATACGTCACCTCACGCAACATTCGTGACCGACTATTCAAAGAGCTAAGGACCAATGTCTCTCTACGAGTGGAGGAGACTGCGAACACAGACACCTTCAGAGTTTCTGGTCGTGGCGAACTACACCTGTCAATTCTGATTGAGAACATGCGTCGTGAAGGCTTCGAATTGGCAGTTTCCAAGCCAGAAGTCATCTGCCGCGAGATAGACGGCAAACAGTGCGAGCCGATGGAGTATCTGGTTATCGATGTCCCTGAAGAATTCCAGGGCACAGTGATCGAAAAGCTTGGTCCCCGTAAAGCTGAAATGGCTGCGATGAATGCCCTCGATGGTTTCAACCGCCTGGAATTTGTGATTCCGGCCCGAGGCCTGATAGGTTTCCGCAACGAGTTCCTCACAGACACCCGTGGAACTGGCGTCATGAACCATACTTTCCAAGGCTATGCGCCCTGGAAAGGTACTATCCCAGGCCGTAAAAACGGCGTCCTGGTTGCTATAGAGACAGCAGAAACCGTTGCTTACTCGCTCTTCAACCTGCAGGATCGCGGCACTCTTTTCGTGCAACCCGGCGTTAGAGTCTACGAGGGAATGATCCTCGGTCAGCATGCCAAGGAAAACGATCTGGTCGTCAATGCCTGTAGAGGAAAGAAATTGACCAACGTGCGCGCTTCGGGCACAGATGAGTCAATTCGCCTGACGCCACCACGGGATTTGACCCTTGAGCAGGCTCTGGAATTTATTGACAACGATGAACTGGTTGAGATTACGCCTCAATCAATTCGCCTACGCAAACGGCTACTCACCGAAAACGACCGTAAAAAATCTCAAAAGAAAGCCAATTAAATCAAAAGGTCAGTCCTCATACGGGGGCTGGCCTCTTTTTACATCTAAGATCCGGCAGTCAAATCAATCTATGAAATGCCTCTTCCTTACCTTACCGATAAGCCGTAAAAGCACTATCTTGTAAATAAATACCAAAAGAGTGTCAGACGTCTTGAAAAAATAAGCGGATAGCACTATGATTGGCGCGTTCTTCTAGCAGCCAGTTTTCGATTATCAGACAGGCGACTAAAGCACCATCTATCTCTGATGCACTATTTATCCTTTTATAACCGGAGGAAGCGTGGACCGAGAGTTGAATGCTCATGAAAAGCAAACCCTCCTGGCCATTGCCCGCCAAGCGATCATTCAAGGTGTGCAAACTGGCCAGGAATACGTCGAGCCCCGCGAAGAAAAAGCCCTGAACCAACGCAACGGCTGCTTTGTTACCATCAAGCAGAAAGGCCAGTTGCGAGGTTGTATCGGCAATTTCCAGTCTGAGCTACCGCTTTTTAAAGAGGTTGCCCAGATGGCTCAGGCTTCGGCTGCGAAAGATCCCCGCTTCTATCCCCTCAAAGAAGAAGACCTCAGCGATTTCACACTCGAAATTTCAGTACTCTCTTCGTTGCAGAAAACTGAAGAGATCGAAGATATTGAAGTTGGCAAGCACGGCATCTACATCGAGAAAAGTTTTTACCGAGGTGTCTTGTTGCCACAGGTTGCAACGGAACACAATTGGGATCGTCAAACGTTCCTCAAACAGACATGTATCAAGGCTGGGTTATCTACTGATGCCTGGGAAGCAGATGATGCTGACATCTATGTTTTCAGTGCCCAGGTCTTTGGTGAGGAAACAACAGACTAGTTTGGCTCTGTTCGCGTTGAGTGTTGTTTGAGAGTGTCTTATAAATCCTAAGGAAATCTAGGAACCTGTTCTGGAACAACTCCTAGGACAATTTGCTTAAACTGTCTCAGATACCTAGCAATTCAGGAATTTTGCAGAATTGCGAAGGGGTTGAAGGGAAAATTGAAATAGCCTTGAGATGTGTGTCAGGCGCGTGGTTTATAGGACATCTTCACTCCAATTTATAAGAACTGTGCTGCATTGCTCTCGATGGTATTTAACCAGTTTTTCAGTTTTTCGAAAGTCACCGGTTTTAGCAAAACATCAAAGCCAAGATTATTAGCCCGTTCGGTTTCTTGGGATGATAAAAACCCCGTGATAATGGCCTTGGACCCTTCTGGGATTTTACAGCCTCTTCGATTCAGTTTTTCTGTAAAGTTTAAACCGAACATCGTCGGTAAATATTGATCTACTAACAATACGTCAGCACAAGGATGTTCATTAGGGCACTCCTGCTTGTCTATACAGGGAAGACGCAACGAAGGGTCATCTACAAGGGTTGGTTCATACCCCAAGAGTTCACTAAACTCTCCGAGAGTTTCTAAAATACACTCTTCGTCATCAATTATAAGTATTCTTGGCATCTGACACTGGCCCCCCGACACTTTCTACTGTTTAAGAACTGTCCCCGATACCCCTCAATCTGAGGCATTTAAAGCATGCATCTTTGACGTATAAGTCAGGAAAAGCCCCGCATTGTTAAAAAAAGCGCGGGGCTTTTCTTGTAAATCACGATTTCTGAGAAGAAAATTGGCTTCTTATTGAACGAGGTATTTAAGAAGCTCGTTAATCCACAAATTGCAGGCCACTTGGATTATCTCCAGGTGGCCTTTTGTTTTCATGGTGCGCATTTGCACAGTTCGTTTTCGTTATACTTCGATAAGTATTTTACGGGATCACACGTATATTTCTCTTGAAAGAACAGATAAATTAACAACCATCAAAGACTTGCTGTGGCAGGCGGGTCTGAGACACCCTTCTTCAAAACCTCCAAAAAATTATTGCCCCTCCGCTCTCTACCTCCTGAGCTGTGGGGCTATTTTTTTGGTAAATCGAGGTGCTCTTATCGTCTAGTCGGAGGGGGACTAGAAAATGAATGAAAAAATAGAGATTTTAGTGCTGATTGGTATGTATGGTTTTATGCTTTTTGCGAGTATAAAACTTCTATTATTTATT